>Ga0214917_10007725_pt1 | contig 10779 bp, 9 predicted proteins | sample LL_1208_BB_MetaG_FD_177983 | JGI IMG/M metagenome (GOLD analysis project Ga0214917, IMG submission 177983) | Freshwater microbial communities from Lake Lanier, Atlanta, Georgia, United States - LL_1208_BB | ecosystem: Environmental > Aquatic > Freshwater > Lake | place: USA: Georgia | collected...
GGGAGGAGGGTGGAGATCGGGGGATAGGAAGCAGGGAAAAGGATTGCGCCTGTAAGGCTGGGAGGAGATAATTTTCAACAATCGCGGGCGTAACTCAGTTGGTAGAGTGCAACCTTGCCAAGGTTGTGATGTACAGAGACTTGTACCAGTTTTACTGTACCAAAAAACGGTTCTTTTTTCGCTGATTTCGTTGAGATTCGGGGGTTGCATTTTATTTTGTACAAGTAAGTAATAGCATGAATTCAATACACATTTCCGAGAAAATCCAACCTCGTCTCCTGAATCGTGAAGCTGCTGGTGAGTATGTCGGTGGCGAAACCGTTTTACGGATGATGGAAAAAGATGGCTTAAAGCCGGTGTTTCATCAGCACCGCTTAACCCGATTTGATAAGCAGGATTTGGATTTTTATATCAATAAACGCAAGCTGGAGAGTTTTAATTAGGTGGTCAAAAAAGAAATTAGTCTTTCGCAATCTAAAACCTTTCAATTCCATCGGTTTGAGGATCCATCTTCTTGTTAAACTTTTTCAGGGTTACTTCCCGCTGATGGACCTTTGCTGGTTTGGAACTATGGATCTTGGCATGGCAAGGTGCATGCACGGGGGCCAAGTTTTCGAAATCTAGGGCTTTCTCTGGAAACTTTCCTTTCGGGTGAATGTGATGGATATGGATCAGCCCTTCAATCTTTAAGCAGCAAACGGCACATACTCCCTGCCATTCCTTGATAACTTGCTTCCTCGCCTTCTGCCATTGTTTGGATCTTCCAAAATCCTCATCAATTCCTTTCTCTTTCCACACTCGCTCTCGCTCCCGGCACGCAGCTTCGTAAATAGCTAGGCGCTTATTTCTTCTGGCTTCTTTGTGCCTTTTGAGTTCCTCCTTCTTAATTGTGAAGAGGGTTTTTCGATATCCTTCTTTTCTTTCCCACTTTTTAAACGCGCGTAGTTCCGATTGTGGTGATCTGGATACCATTCTTCTTAAAATCGGATCAAAAACGCGACTCCTCGGTTTTCTGTACGGCTGTCTTCGCAGTTTTGTTGGTGGGTCTATAATGAGTTGACCTGCCTTTTGGAAACCCCACTTCAAGCGATTGCTTAGCCACTGAATGCTTTGTCGATCACATATTAAGGCATCCGAAGTCTTCTCGAATCCCACCAGATAAATCTTAACGTCCCCTCGACGATCTTCTTTGAGGGTGCAACGCCATCTCCTACCACCCCAAAGAAAGAGTTGGGGTTTCTCCTGCCACTCGATGCGCCTTGGCTTAGTCGATTCTTCTAGGAGTTTTGGTTTTAGAGCAAGGACACTAGATCGGATTTTGCCTGCAACATCTTCGACCATTCCAACAAGTGTAAAAATATGTTTCCCAGATAGCTTATTGTCAGGGCATATCACGGTCAGCTCCGGCTTCGGATCCTGTACACTGTAGGCAATGAGACTTTGGTTTCTCGTGCAATTTCGGCGGGAGAAACACCTTTGTTTAAAAGCTCTTTAACTTTTGTTCTCTTTCCGGTTTCTAGTGGAGGACGACCAAACCTAGAACCTCGTTTTCTGGCTGCCTCGATCCCAACTTTTATGCGGCTCTTTATCGTTTCCCGTTCAAATTCACAAAAAGCTCCAAGCATTTGAATCTGTAAACGGGCCATCGGATTCTGATTACGAGTATCGATGTTGTCCGAAATGCTGCAAAACCCTACACCGTGTCTTTGGAAATGATTTAAAACCTGAAGAACACCAGACAAGGACCTGCCAAGTCGGCACAGGCGCCAACAAAGTACTTCCTGGATCCGTCCTTTAGATACGTCGGCCATTAGACGATTCAAGCCCTCTCGGTCAAACCGTCCTCCGCTTACCGTATCTTGGTAAAACCTTGCTGACTCCATGGATCCGGTTCGCTCCAGATATTGAGCCAAGGCTTCATGCTGGCTGAGGAAATCCTGTTTAGACGTGCTAACCCTTTCATAAACTCCTATCATCTAGATACTTGCTACCAGAAACTCACTGTTTTGTCGAGAATATTATCAAAATCAAATACTAAAGATTTTATATTTTATTGATTCAACCTCTCTGATGGATTTGAAAAAAATGAAGCCATGATTTTGAGAATGGCAAAAATCCAGTCTTAAATCGTAGTACCGTTTTTGTCTTATACTCTGATTCATATTGATTCCGTTTAAGCTGGAGAAACCTTCTGCCTTATCGGATGATTATCTAAATCAAAATGCTTTCAGCCGAAACCAAACGCCGAAATGATGCGGCATACCAATGAACCGTCCTGAATGGAAGGACTTTGGATTAACCCAAGAGGATGTCAGTGCTGTTCATCGATTCGATAAGATCTTGGCTAAAAGGAATGAGACGAAAGAATTCCTGCGTAGTAGTCCATGCGGTTTTTTTGTGTTTCATGTTCTAGTTGGGGTGATCGTGTTTATATTCTTGATTGGAGGCGGGGGCACCTTAAAACAAGCTGCCGTTGGAGGAATGCTTCCTTGCGTTTGGACCTTTGGCAGGACGTTGTATGTGCTTTTCTGGCGTCACATTCCTTCGAAATATTATGATAAGAAAAAGGCTTTAGACTCATTTTTGATGCAAGAAGAGAAGTTTGCAAAATACTATAAAGAAAAAACCCGGATCGAGCAGGAGCAAAGGGCCAGAGCTAAAGAGGAAGCACGACAAATAGCGGCTCGAGCGAGCCAAGTAGCTGAAAAAGAGAAAAAGAAAGCCCGACAGCATCTGGAATTCTGGCATGAACTGGACGGAGTAGGATTTGAAAAGGAACTGGCAACGCTCTTGCGGGATTACGGATACAAAAACGTAAGTCTCACAGCGATTACCGGAGATGATGGGATTGACCTTTGGGCAAAGGATCTAGATGGAAATGCATGCATATTTCAATGTAAGGCGTACAAAAACACCGTTTCGCCTGCACAGGTTCGGGAATTATTAGGATCTTTAAAGTCTGTTGGAGATCGAGCGAATTATGCGGTAATGGTAGCGTTGAGTGGAGTTACAGGGGGTGCAGAGAAGTTTGCAGAAAAGAATGAAATTCTTATCTGGGACGGAGACAACCTAGTAAAAATGGCAGAAGAATTCCTAAAAAGGTCCTAATCTTCTCGACAAAATAAAAAAAATCTGATAATGTATACAGACTTTGGTCGCTAAGATTTACATTTCTTCCAAGGAACGCGAAGAAGACCTGTTAAACCCAATCGTTCAAAGAATCCATGAGATTTACGAGGATCCCGCAGTAACTGAGCTAAAGCTTTTCCTGAGTGGCGTGGCCGCTTTTAATAACGATAGTGCTTTGACTCTTTATTATATTCTGACGGAAGAAAAGCCCGAACATCTTACTGTGCATACTATTGCTTATTGTACGATGGCTGTTCCTGAGCTGGCAATTGTCTGTGCGGGTGATCAACGCTGGGTTCGACCGGATGCGAATATCCGACTATCGGTAAAATATCCGAGCAAATACTACACAGGTGAACCCGATGATGCCGAAAAGGAAAAAGCAGAGGAATTGAAGCAGAGCCCAGGGTTCATGGATCAGGAAAGACTGCTTGATATTGTTAACCAGTGGATTGAAGTGCGGACCTTTGCTAACAAAATCTTTACGGGGCAAGATCTTGGCAAATGGGGACTACTTACTGGGATTGGTTTGGACCGAGAACTCGAATTATTGTCAAAATCACCATAGGGATCCCTTTATAAAAATTTCCAAAAAAAATTTGAAAAAAATTGTGCGGATGGGTCAGTAACTTTTGTTGTAAATAATTCTCCCTGATACGGATTCAATTACTTGCCCATTATATTTTACTAGGCTTTTTAAAACAGGTGGGTCTGTTTTTATTTTATATGATTTTCTCTAGGTGGGCTTTCCCCTTGGCTCTAAACTTCTGAAACAAGTCATAAATAATTGATAATCAATAATCTGATTTATAGAATTTATCCCTTTTGTGCCATTTTTCCTGAAAAACGGGCTGTTTTTAAATGAAAGTGGGTCATTTTGTCCCTAAAACGCGTTTTTTTGGACGGCGTGGACGGTGTGGACAGTTATAAATATTGTAATGATTAAAAAATTTCACCGGAGGAGGGGGGATCGAACCCCCATTCCTTTCTCTCCAACAAATACAACTGGGTGTCCAAGGTGTCCAACGTGTCCAAGACTCCAGGACGAAACTAGAACCCCACCTGTGTTTCACCCTGACTGCCGTCAAAATTAGGGGTGGGTAATCCGAAACCCTCCGGGACTTGCGGTTTCAGGGCCAAACCTTGCCAACAACGGACTCCCCGGATTTTAGCCGGTTGGAACCCGGCATTCTTCAAATAAGTCTTCAGCTTGTTTGTTGAATACTGATCCATGGAGCGCCCAGCAGACTCAATAAAGTTCCTCCAGCTTTCTTCAATTTTTTTGGCTGTTTCATGGAGTTCGGGTCCAACGTCGACCTTCTCCTCCCGCCACTGACCAAACAGGTCGTTCTCCATCCTTTGCTCTTCAAATAGCTCGGTCGCTGAAGCTGGTGTCGGTGGAAGGATGCCTTTGCTGTGAAACTCGTTAAGGAACCGAATTGCCCCCTCAACACACCAAGCAAAAATACCCTCTCCCTCCTGAAGCAACTGGGACCGAAGGTTATGGTTGACCTGCCCTTCTGGGATTTTCAGCGTCCAAGGTAGCAACTTCATCCGTCGGGCAACGGCAGGGTCGCTCATGTCAACGCAAACATGGTGGTTGCTTCGAACCAGTATTTTGTGGCTTGGCATAAACTGAATGGGTTCGCTGTACAGGGGCCGTGCGATGACCGTGTCGGCGGAGGCGTATTTTTTAAGCGCTCCTTCGCTTAGGCGGTTGTTTGCGTCCCAGTCACCGACCGTTACCAGCCTCATGCCCCGAAGCGCAGCAAGTTGAGGGCTTGCCGCCTCACCATTAGTCCTGCCACTTTGCAACAAGCTTTGGTCCAAAACACAGGCATAGGAACCCCAAACTTTAAACAGGGTTTCAACAAAGCTGCTTTTCCCATTCCGGGTTGGTCCCTGAAGGAAGAAAACCTCCTCCACGGCATGACCTGTGAGGGCCAGACCGCAAATTATCTGCAGATAATCAGCAAGATCCTGCCGATCCTCAGTCCACTCCCGGATACATTTTTCCCACAGAGGTCTTGGTGCTTTTGGGTTATACGGAAACGCCGCCATTTGCGTCATCAAATACTTGGGACTGTGCGGCAGTAGTTGGCCGGTTTGCAGGTCTACCACACCGTTTGGGCAATTGATGAGGTTGGGGTTCGCGTCAAAATCTGATGCCTGAACTATTTTTACCTCTTTGATGTACCGAAGATTATTTGCTACCTCCGATATTCTATTCTGTACCCCGCTGATTTGCTTCAATGTCTCGGCTTTTTGGGTTTCGGTGAATCCTTTAGTGATGGGGATGGACCGCATTTCCAAAAGCATCTCTTCAAAACAGGGCAAAATAATATTTCTGCCTAATAAAACAGCATGCTGATCTTTCGTCCAACGACCCGCAAAGTCATAGCAGTACCATGTGTTATCGGGATGGTAGTAGCCGAACAGATCGCCAAAACGCACAACAACCCTTTTTGCGTGAGCAACGTTTGTGGACAGACCCCCATCCGGCAAGATTTTGGCATGATCTTCCTCAAGGGCTGGTGGTGTCCAACCATGCCGGTATGCCTCATAATACAATGTGCCCACGGTAAGGGGTTTGCCTTCGTATGAACCAATGCTGTCCCACATCTTACGGCATGCCTCTTCGCTAAACTTTTCAGGGCAGTATCGACTAAAATCAACGAACAACCTGAACATCTCTGCCTCAGGTTGTTCCCGCCTTAGAGCAACTGCCGTTTTCAACCACCAATCTCGATCGCAGCTGTAAGCACTAAGAAAGTGAATAGCACTAGTTAGGTTGGTTATCTTTGCTGGTGAAGTGACGGTTTTGGTTTCGGTAAGCAACTCCAATTGAACCTCAATTGCCTGCCCTTCCGATTCCTCTGTGGCCAGTTCCTCAAAATACTGGTCGTTCCGGATTATTTCCTTTTGATCCTCAATGATGCGGTGACCTGTAGCACTCATGAACTTACCACCCACCGCCACAACCAGCTCCTTGACTCCTAACTTCATTGCCATTCGCTTGTAGCTCTTATTTTTCAAGCCCTTTGGTTTCAGGAAGAAGATTCTGACTCCCAACCCGCTCGGACTGATTTCCGCGTAGCTTCCGCATCGCTGAACCAGATCGAGCACTCCTGGTTTAATTTTTCCCGAATCATCAACACAGCCATCAATGTCGATTGCCCCGACCTCTTGTGTTGTCTGCAAACAGAGAGCAAGACAACAGGGCGTTTTATTTGATGACTGTGCCTCTGCTGCTTTGGCAAAAGAGCACATGTATTGGAAGTACTCATCGCTGGATCCGACTCCTTTGCCGGGAAGTAGTGGACTTACCGGGCGTTTCTGAAGCTTACCGGTTTCATCGGCTTTAAGTTCCAGCAACGCCCATAGGAATCTTTCCTCCTTGAGAAGCTGGGGAATATTTTGCGGTTGAGGGTTAACGAGTCTTTGATGATTTAATTTATTTCTCATACCCCCATGTTAATGACCAAGTTTAATTTTCAAGTGGCCGACAAAAAAAAGATTTATTTTCGTACAAAATCCACCTTTTCTTTAAAAGCAGAAAGAACCTTAATTATTAATGCATAACGTTTTATGCTTGACTGCAAGTGCAAGTCTATAGTATGATTTTAGAAATAAATGGGCATTTTGGTAATATTACAAATAATAATATTAATTTTAATGACTGATTCCTGCCTTTGCAGGATGGGAAATTCAGCTTCAAGTAGGGCACCAAGATGATGTTGCCATCTCGAACTTTTACACGCCGTAGAAACAGCATTTACAGGTTTCGGAGTGACGAAGGTACCTTGGACTGCACCTGTGCGGAGTTTTCACGGATGACAGGCATTGCTGCGGATCACGTCGACCATTTGGCCAAAGGTCGAACGGGTAGTATCCAAGGTGTTTGGCGTTGCGAAGGTTTTTTCCGGGATGGGCAGCTAGTGCCCGTGGTTTTTCGCGGCTCACCCAGAGCCATGTTTGTTTTTCGCAAGGTAACAACAGGATATACTGTCCGCAAAACAAGAGCAGACATGGTTCGTCTACTTGGTGTGAACCCCAATGTGGTTTATCGAGCAATACGCAAACAAACTAGGATTTCTGGAGATTGGTTAATAGTAGGCAGGCAAATATGATTACGGCTTCTACGAGATGCATTATCAGCCACTCGCCATCAAGGGGTTGGGATAGCTCGTTCGGCACATATGCAGGGGGCTTATAGTTGAGCGGGCTATTGAGAATAGGGCAGGAAGGTGCTTAATTATCTAAATGCGAAACCTCATCCTCTCTGCCCTCCTCCTTGCCTCGGCCTTTCAGACAATGTACGGGGCAACCGTAAATATAACTGAAAAGGTGCTTTCAGGCGGCAGCCTAAAGTTAACTGGTGGAAATACATACGTATTTTCTTTTTCCTCATTCCACGATTTAACCAACCAAAAAGAAAGTTGGCCTAGTTCCTACACCACCAGTGGTTTTACTATTTTTAGTTACACTGATGTGTATGGCAACCCACCAGTGGATACGCTTGAGGGAGATCTTCTCTCTATCAAACTTAACTATGGTTCAAATAGTAATGAGTATAGGACGTATAACTTTGGAGGCGGATCTTATGGCGTGTTGACCAGTCTGAATGCCTTGTCGGGGCAAAACGGCAGTCGGCTTTATGACGCAGACCCTGCAGGGAATTTAACAATCACGATGCTCGCTGGAAATGCCGATATATCTAATATAACAATTTGGAGTAGTTTTGGTGTCGAACGAATGAAATACACCGCATCCTATAACCTTGCTAATCCAGTCCCAGAACCCTCCTCGCTCTCCCTATTGGCTCTGGGTGGTGCGGTCGTGGCTCTCTGCAGACGGAAGCGAGCCTAGTCTCACCTTGTTCGGGAAGTGGCTTAAACTCCTAAAACACCATAGAAATCGTCCGCCTCCAGCTTGCCATAAGCATGGCAGGAGGAGCAGAGTGCAATAAGTGAATTGGCTTTTCGCAATGCTACTTTTGCTCCTGCCTACGATGGGGGTAAGGGCAGAGGACGCTCAACAGATGCAGGAAAAGTCAGCCGAGTTTAATCAGCAATATAAAAAGATTTGGGATAGGTGCGTGGCCGAGCCAACTCGACCTTTGGCGGATATGGAGCAGGACATTCTCAAATTGCATTATCTTTGGCTAGAGGTGAGGGAGTATCCCACCTACCAAAGCAAGCCAGAGGAAAGAATGAAGGTGGACAAGGAGGTGGCGAAGCTGGTGGCAGATGTTGAAAAAGATAAAAAGGTAAGAGAATTAGCCGATGCATTGGATGAAACTCCTGCCAAAGCTATCGCTTCACTCACCGACCCAAAGAAACTTGTGACACTCAAAGGATGGAGAGCGACCAATGCTCGTTTTCAGAAGTGTCTTTATTGGTTGCATAAAGGAGTCGAGGAGGGACTGGATGTCGATGGAATCTTGGAAGAAGCGAAAGAGCGAAACAACACAGCGGGGACAAAGTATGCTGTGTGGTTATATGCAACCCTATCGAATTCATATGAAGACGCCGAAGAGTTTGGCTTATTTACTGATGCAGGATTAAGCGAACTTCGGCAGGGCAAGTCAGCTACTATCACCAAGGGCAGGTTTTTGGGGGAAGAAGCGACCGCAGACCATCGCATTCCTCGTGCGGTGTGTCCTGAACTAGAAAATCAAATAATAAACCTTCGCCTCTGCCCTGCATCGGTTAATTCAAAAAAGGGAGATAAAGTGGAAAAATCTTCCCTTGAGTATGCAGAACTATGGCATCGGGACGGATTGCTCTCACAGGACGGATTCGATGCAGTGAAGTCAGCCTATGATAAGGAAAACCCTATGTTTAGTAGCTCATCTTACTCAATCACTCCTGCGACCAATAAATATACCTTTCAATTTAAGGGGCAAGACGAGGTGAGGGAGTATATGGAAAAAGACTTTCCAGCCCCATCTACCGCACCCGCAAAATAAACAAGTCTCTTGTAGCTGAAAAAACTATGGGGCGCCATGGTTTCTCTGTAAGTGGCTGGTCTGCAGAGTCCTCAGTCCTCTGCTCTACTTGTCTTTAGAAGAACATCGAGGTTTTCCTGCGTGTAAACCTCCGGAAGTATTTTATTTTTAATATTAAGCCAGCGATTTCTTTTAATTTCCTTCCAACTTTCCGCGAGTTTTTGTTCCCTAGCGTGAATCAAAGCTTCGCCGTACAAATAGGAGAAGTCCTTATGATAGGGTTGATGGTGGAGGTAATGATTTTCAGTTACTTCAATGCTGTCCCCCAGGTACATAGCTATTTCCCCGATTGGTCTGCCTTGCCTTGATAAATCTGAGGCAAATGAGTGTCTCATTGTATGAATTGTTACATCCTTCATTTGCAGATATCGCATGAAGTTTGAGTATTTTTTTTGAAAATCGTGGCGATATCTCCCTATGCCTCTTCGGCTTAAAGGAGCTAGGCAATAATCCTTTCCTTTAACAAAATCTTCCAAAAATATCCGATACTGTGGATCGATGGGGATATCCCTAGCCTTTCCCCACTTTGGAATAAATTCATCCAACTTATCCTTTTTTGCTTCATCAGCTTCTAGAAAACGAACCGTGATGATTCCTCGGTCGAAATCAAACCATGCGGGTCGGATCTCTGAAATCTCGTTACGCCGTAAACCATGGCAAAACCCCATGATAAGGATAAAAGCCATGTCGTAGTCTGCGCAGACCAAAGCGACCCAGATCATGAACCGAAACTCCTCTTTCACACAAATAAGTTCATTTTTTCTCTTCATTTGATCGGATTTCTTCAATTCTTTAAAAGGAGTAATTTCGCGGGCAACGTGGTTTTGGGTAAGCTTTTCGATTTTATAAGCCCATGTATAAAATGACTTTAATGCTGACAGGTAAGAGTTCCGGGTAATTGGTTTGATAGTCTGAAAACGGCCGCTTGTTAATGTTTCGATGATCAATTTCTCGGAGACGGTTCGGATATCACTCTTCGCACCAAACGCCCTAGCCAAACGCCAAAGAATACCTTCTTTATCGTTTTTGCTGAACCGGGAAAACGCTCCTGTGCTCTTTTTGAATAGAATGAATTTTGGAATGAGTGCTTCGAATGAATAACCGCCAGCGCCATACATTACCACCGGAGACGCAATCAATGCCGTCATGTGGCAAAAAGCTTCCTGTTGATCTTTGCAGCCCGTACTTTTTTGAATCAGGACTCCATTGACCATTTTTCTGACCCACCAAATTTCACCGCGTTTAACTAAACCAGTAACTTTTGTTTCTTTTTTCATGGGGATACTTATTTCCCAGCCCTAGAAATCAACCTTTTCATACAAAATCGACCGGAGGAGGGGGTTAGCGTGACTGTACCAATCGACTGTACCAATTTTCGTGTGCCCTTGAGTCCAAGTGGCTTCATATGGAGAAGGGCTGATTTACTTTTCGGCCGTATTTTTCTTCTGGGCTACCGAGGGAAAATAGATAATCCCCTTGAACATCTGCTACTTGCGGGATACTATTTCTCTCAAATCGCGGGCGTAACTCAGTTGGTAGAGTGCAACCTTGCCAAGGTTGATGTCGAGGGTTCGAATCCCTTCGCCCGCTCGAGCGATGCGAGAGCGGCGAACCGCCGCCAATCCCAGAGGGAAGAAAAG
>Ga0214917_10007729_pt1 | contig 10772 bp, 10 predicted proteins | sample LL_1208_BB_MetaG_FD_177983 | JGI IMG/M metagenome (GOLD analysis project Ga0214917, IMG submission 177983) | Freshwater microbial communities from Lake Lanier, Atlanta, Georgia, United States - LL_1208_BB | ecosystem: Environmental > Aquatic > Freshwater > Lake | place: USA: Georgia | collected...
AACCGGTACGGATTGAACTTGAAGTGCCTGAGCAACAGCTGCTTCAGTATCAACATTTACTGTTCCAAGTAGCCAAGTGTTCTTATCCGCTGTTTCTAGCTTTCCTAATAACTCTAAGATCTCTTTTGCTTGGGCACTTCTTGGAGACCAGCAAAGTAGAACAACTACTTGGTTATTTGATTCTTTTACAAATTCGGAAACTAAATTTGCTTGCGTAACCACCTTGCCAAACTTTGGTAAATCAGCAGGTGCTGGCGCTTTTAATGAACTTAAATCAAAGGCATTTCCAAATTTATTATTTGGCAATCCCGCAAATGGGTTTTTACTCATCGATTAACAACAACTCCTGAATCCATGCGATAAGGCAAAACTTTTTCAATGTAATCCTGAGTGGCAAAATCTAGTCCAACATCATGCCCTAATTTCTCTCCTAAATACCATCGATTCTCAAGTACCTCATGAAATAGCTGAGCAGGTTCTACTCGACCCTTTAAATCTTCCGGCACTTGATTTACAACTCTGCGGAATACATCAGATAACCATTGTTTAACTGCAATTGCATGTGGTGTGCTTGGTGGGAACTCACGAGCTTTATAACGATCATAAGAAGCCAGCAATCGCTTGGCTTGTAGCTCCTCTGCTTTTAATCCCATCAACTCTTCTAATCTATTTGCGTGATATCTGGCAGCAACTAACTTTGGTTGAAATTTAATGACACCCTTATCGCCTTCACTTGTTACTTCCACCTCTTCAACTGCAAAACCTAAGTCCTGCAGCGAGCGCATTGCACGTTCTACCGCCTGACGATCTGATGCATCCAGAATCTGTGGTTCTTTCAACATTGCCCAAAGCCGGCGATATCGTTTAATCACACCCTCGCTGGCACGCACAGGATTCATATCTGGTTGCAAAACTCCAGCAGATGCTAAATCTTCTAACTCCCCAGCCACATTCACTAAAGCTAGCTCAAGATCATGTTCGCGTTGCCCGTTGCTTAAACTCTTTTGAAACTCACCAGTTTCGGCATCCACCAAATAAGCAGCAAACTCATCGGCATCTCTTCTGAATAAGGTATTAGAAAGTGAACAATCTCCCCACCAAAATCCAAGTAGATGCATGCGCACAAGAAGTAAGGCAAGAGCATTTGCCATATTTAAGACTTCTGCAGGAGTTACGGAACCACTGAGAATTACACGATACGGAAGTGAGTAAGGCAAATACTTTGACACAAGCGCTGCTGGCAATTCATTGCCATCTTTATCTAATCGGCCTTCAATTACTGCAACTGGTTCAACACAAGGTGCACCCCGTTGATTTAACTCACGAAGTAATGTGTATTCACGATTTGCAAATTCGGCGTTAGTTTCCTTTATCGCAAAGATTTCGCTATTTACCTTTTTAGGATTTGATCTAATTAATCGAACAATGTGCCGGGAAATGCCGCGCATCTGCGTAAGTACTTCATCCTCTGGCCACTCCTCTAGCGGCTTATCCCAAGGCAGTTGAGCAAGAGTTCCTATCTCTTCGCCTAATCCTTTGATTCGCAAGCCAGCCATGGGCATATTCTCTCTTATTTAGATCTACTTATCTGCACTGTAATTGATGAATAGCCAGTTAAAATTGCGATTATGGCAACATTTAAAAAACCAAAGATTGCTGCTAAGTTGAAAATAGCCCGTAAACCAAAGGCGGAAAAATTGCCTGCTGATTACGGAGTTCGTGGTGCGCCAATAAACTCTAGCCACCCATTTTACTTTGGGTTTATGGCAGCGGCCGGAGCGTTAATTGCATTAACGGTGCTTAGAGCCTTGGCATCTGCCAGCCAAGTATTTGTATTAATTATTATCTCGCTATTTTTTGCAATTGGCTTAAACCCTGCAGTTAACTTTTTTGTTAAACGCAAATTAAAGCGTGGCCAAGCAGTAGCTATTGTGGTTGGCTCAGTGCTTTTATTTGTTGGATTATTTATTTGGATTGCCATTCCACCACTTCTAGATCAAGTTAACTCATTTATAAATAACGCACCTCAATTAGTAAATAATTTGAGAAATAACTCATTATTAAATGATTTGAATGGTAAATATGGCCTAATTGATTCACTTCAGACAAAGGTAAATTCAATTATTAAAGATGGCGCATTTGTGATTACTGCATTTGGCGGCGTAGTTGGTGTTGGCAAAGCGGTTATATCTGGGGTTGTTGCAGGACTTACAATCCTGGTTCTTACTCTTTACTTCTTATCCTCATTAGATAATGTAGTAAATATTGGACTTAGATTTGTGCCTTCATCTCGCCGTGATCGCGTTGCAAAATTAACAAATGCAATTATCGGGCGCATTGGATCATTTGTCGGCGGTCAAGCAATTGTTGCCGCGATTGCATCAGTTTTCATTTTGTTGATGGGCTTTATCATTGGCATGCCATACACCGGCCCACTTGCCATGTTTGTTTTAATCTGCGGATTTATTCCACTGATTGGCCATTTCATTGGAATATCAGTGGTAACTCTGGTATCACTAACTGATTCACCACGGACGGCGATTGTTGCACTTATCTCTTATGTAATTTATATACAGATTGAAAATTATGTAATTACACCAAGAATTATGCGAAGGTCACTTTCGCTACCCGGTCTAGTGACAATTATTTCTGCACTGCTTGGAACAAGTTTGCTTGGCTTAGTTGGCGGCTTGCTTGCGGTTCCTATTGCAGCAGCTGTACTACTTATTCTTGATGAGGTTGTATTTCCCAGGGCAGATAACTCTTAAATCTCCTCTGGCAGTGGCAATCTGTTAGGTGCAATAACTTTTACAATTTCAGTCAGCACTAAATAAACCATCGGCTCTCCCACCCAAAGGTGTTTAGCTCCTGCCACATCAATCTCTTTCACATTAGGAACTTTAGAAAATCTAACTCTTGCCGCATCTGGCTTTAAGTAATCATCATGCTCTGGCACGAGAGCAGTAATTGGCCGGCCATCCTTTGCCCAAAAAGCTAAATCCTCATCACTAGTTGCAATTAATGGTGGACTTAAAAGTATTAACTCTTTGATTCGCCCATCTTGCGCATACTTAAGAGCTAACTCTGTACCAAATGACCAACCAACAACATATAAATCCGTAACCTTTAATTGATCAAAGCAGTAATCAATAGCAGCAAGTACATCGAATTTTTCACTTCTGCCTTGATCAAACTCACCATCACTTTTGCCCGCTTCACTTTCTGTTCCGCGAGTGTTAAATCTGATTATTTGAATTCCCGCCATAGCCGGTAAGCGATTAGCTGCTTTTTTATAAAGATGAGAATCCATCATTCCGCCACCAGATGGATTGGGATGCAGCATTAATAAAGAGCCAGTTATTTCACCAATTGGGGTTGCTACCTCACCAATTAAATTAAGGCCATCGGCGGTTTTGATCGTAATTGGCTGGCGATTAGCCGGTAACACTGTACTTGGGCGGATTAACTCTGGCACAAAAGCAGTTTACTCTTACCTCATGAGCACGACCGTCACATTTGATAAACATGATCCAACTACCAATGAAGTAATTGCCCAATACAAAAACTTCACTCCTGATGAAGTTTTTGCAACTGTAGCATCAGCTAAAGAGGCATCGGTCAAATGGCAGGCACTTGGATTCAGCGGTCGCAAAAAAGTATTAAAGAATTGGGCGGCTTTATTAACTTCGCGAGTTAAAGAGATTGCAGAGTTAATTGCTTTAGAAACTGGAAAGCCAGTAAGTGATGCAACATTAGAGGCATCAATTGCGATTGATCATTTAGCCTGGGCAGCAAAACATGCTGAAGAAATTATGCAAACCCAAAATCGCGCTGCAGGTATGTTGATGTTTAACATGAAAGCACAAGTGCAACGTTCGCCACTTGGTGTTGTAGGTGTTATTGGTCCTTGGAATTACCCAATGTTTACGCCGATGGGATCAATTGTTTACGCACTTGCTGCCGGCAATGCCGTTGTTTTTAAGCCATCTGAGTTCACTCCAGGCGTTGGTAAGTGGTTAGCCGACACCTTTGTTGAGGTTGCGCCATTTGCTGCTGTCTTTTCAACAATTACCGGAACGCCAGAAACCGGCCGAGCATTAACTGAATCGGCAGTAAATAAAATTTCATTTACGGGCTCAACGAGAACTGCGAAGAAAGTTGCAGCATCATGTGCTGAAAGAATGGTTCCCGTTGTGCTTGAGTGCGGCGGTAAAGATCCAGTGATTGTGGCAGCTGATGCTGATATCAAATTAGCAGCGGAGCATTCTTTGTGGTCTGCTATGGCAAATGCTGGCCAATCATGTATTGGTGCAGAACGTGTATACGTTGTGCAATCAGTTGCTGATGAGTTTATTGATGAGATCACCAAGCTAGCCAAAAATTTACATGCTGGTAAGAGTTACGGCCCAGCCACTATGCCTTCGCAATTAAATGTAATTCAATCTCACCTAACCGATGCAGCTAATCGTGGTGCAAGGTTTGCAGTTGGTGGGGCAGATTCTGTTCACGCACCATTTGTAGATCCAGTAATCATGCTGGAAGTTCCAGAGAATTCAACTGCAATGAGTGAAGAGACCTTTGGTCCAACCCTTGCAATTAATCGAGTCTCATCAGTTGAAGAAGCGATTGAATTATCCAATTCCAGCAATTATGGATTGGCTGCCGCGGTATTCTCCAAGAGATCAGGTGAGAAGATCGCGAGCCAATTGCAATGTGGTATGGTTTCAATTAATTCAGTGTTTTTATTTGCCGCCGTTGCAACTGTTCCATTTGGCGGAGTAAAGGACAGCGGTTACGGCCGTATTCATGGCGCTGAAGGGTTGCTGGAGTACACCTACGCTCGAACCGTTGTTAAGCCTAGATTTAAATTACCAATAACCTTCACCTCATTTAAGAGAACTAGGTTTGCTGACTTGGTAATTCTTAATTTAATTAAAACTTTGCATGGAAAGCGCAAGATCAGGTAGGTCTAACCAGCTTTACCGTTCACCTATCGTTCATATTTCACTAACAGTTTGTGGGCAGCCACAGTGTCAAAATTGTCTTACTTCCCTGATCGGCTCTTAATTGAACTATGAAGGGAGGTTGCCATGGCACAAATAATAGATTTTCCTTGCTGTGATTTTTGCCGTTCGATTGAGCTCGGCATTTTTGCGACAAAAAATAATCTAATGGTTATGTGTGATGAATGTGGATATGTATGTACTGCCACAATTGATCACTTTGATCATCCACTGACTAAAGTTTCTGTTTCCTGACATAAAATTTAAACAACAGAAATTTTGTTTTTCACTTGTATTTTAATAGGTTGCTCTTCCACCTGATATATCAAATGTAAATCCGGTGGTGAAGGAGCATGCCTTTGAGGCCATGAAGGAAATAATCTCTGCAACCTCATCCACCTCACCTAGGCGACCGGCAGGAATCTTCGCCACCATGTACTTGAGCATTTCCTCTGATGTATTTTCATTAATTGGAGTTTTAATTACGGCAGGTGCAAGTGCGTTAATTGTTATTCCCATTGTCGCAACCTCTTTAGCAATACCTTTAACAAATCCGATAAGTCCAGATTTTGAGGTGTTGTAAGGGGCCATCTTCGGATTGCCTTCCTTACCAGCAATGGATGCAACTTGCACGATGCGACCATACTTTTGTGATTTCATAATTGGTAGGACCGCTTGGGTTAACCAAATTGCACCATATAAATTAACTGCCATTACCTTTTCATAATCAGCCCACGCAATATCTTCGACAAAATCTGTAGTTGGACCTGGATATCCTGCGCAGTTAATTAATGCATCAATTCTTTTGTGCTTGCTTTGAATCTCTGCGATTACGTTAAAAACCGCTACTTGATCTGAAACATCCAATTGGTATGAGTGAGTAGTTCCAGCCAATCCCTCTTTATTTAAATCTAATGAGATCACTGTTGCACCACGAGATTGAATTAATTTGACCGCCGCTTTTCCGAGACCACTAGCGGCTCCGGTGATAACAATTACTTGATTATCGAATGTATTGCGCTCAAAGGCTGAGATTTGGGTTGTCATGGTTTCTTTATTCTACTTGGCTAAGTAGGCTTGATCTATAAATTTAAAGTAAAAGATCTCATTGATTGGAGCGTTATGGCTATCAAGAAAGTGAAAGCTACCTCATCATCAAATGCCTCAAAAACTAAGTGGCCAAGCACTAGAGATGCTAGTGGGCCGATGAAGCGCTCAATTGGAATTTTAAATAAGCAAAAAATTCAAAGCCAGGATGCAGATGGCTTACCAGAATCTGCAAAACGCTTTGCTGATGGCTCACGTTATAAGATTGAAATTCCTTCAGTTGAAGGACCTGCGGCATTTAAAACAGTTTTAGATGAAGCTAAAAAACACAAATTAATAATTCATCGCATCTCACAAGGCTCTGGCATCATGATGCAAACTAATGAAGAGATTAAGCAGATGGTTGCGATTGGTAAAAAGGAAAAGATTGAGGTCTGTTTATTTGTCGGACCACGGGCATCTTGGGATATTGGTAAGCAGGTTTTGGCATCTGCGGGAGTGATTGCCTCCCCAACTCTTCGCGGCACAGATCAACTTCGCTTTGCATTAGAGGATGTAATCCATGCTGTAAATTTAGGTCTGCGTTCAGTATTAGTTGGCGATCTAGGATTGCTTAAAGTTTTAGGTGAAGCCAAGCGCAAAGGGGATCTGCCAAAGGATTTAATTTTGAAAACCTCAGTTGCAATGGTTTGCAACAATGCAGCAACTGCGGCGTTATTGGAAGATCTTGGTGCGTCTACACTCAACTTAGCTACCGATCTTTCATTACAACAAATTGCAGCTATTCGTGCCCAGGTAGATCTACCTGTTGATGTTTATGTTGAAGGACCAGATGATTTTGGTGGCGCAGTTCGTCACTATGAAGCACCAGATCTAGTACGAGTTGCAGCACCAATTTATTTGAAATTTACAATCCGCAACTCTCCTGGTTTGTATCCATCAGGAGCTCATATTCAAGGATTAGTTGAGTCATCTGCGAAGGAACGCGTACGCAGAGCTGCACTTAGCAAAGCGATGTTAGATCGATATGGATTTAAAAAATAAAATGCCAAAACTTTTAATCTTTGGTGGAACGGGTGCACTTGGTACTGCCATTGCGCAAAAGTTTTCCAATGAAGGTTATGAGGTTATTTATGGCGTTCGCACTCTTACCGATAGCAAGTCTCAATTTCAAACTCCTTTAACTACTGGTCCAGTTCCAGATCTATTAAAAGGTCAGCTTTTTGATGCAGTGGTATTTGCGCAAGGGGCAAATATAAATGATTCAGTTGTCACATCATCTATTGCGGATTTAAATCGATTATTTGAGGCGAATGTTTCATTTATTTCAGAAAATACCAAAGCATTAATTAGTCACAATTTAATTAAACAAAAGGGCAAGATTGTTATTTTAAGTTCGCTTTGGGAGCAATTAACCCGCCAAGAAAAAATGGCATATACAGTTACCAAAGCGGCAGTCGGTGGATTAGTGCGTTCGATGGCAGTTGATTTAGGAAATACAAAAGGAATTTTGGTAAATGGCTTACTACCAGGAATTGTGGAAACCCCAATGTCACGCGGATTACTTTCAGCAAAACAGATTGAAAATATTGAGGCGCAAACCCCGGGACACAAGTTACCTCTACCAGAAGATGTCGCTAACGCCACCTACTTGCTTGGCTGTGAAGATAACACTGCAATCTCTGGTCAATCATTATTTGTTGATTACGGATTTTCGGTCGCTCGAGTAATTTAATCTTAAATGAGCACAGAATTATTAACAGAAGAAACAGTTGTTGCTTATCTGATCGATAAAGGGGTTATCTCCGCTGCCGAATGGGCAGAAGTTGAGGTTTTAACTGGTGGTGTTTCAAATGTAGTTTTGGCGATAACAACCAAGGAGAAAAAATTAGTTTTAAAACAAGCACTTGCTGAATTAAAGGTTGCCGAAAAGTGGAAGGCAGATCAACGCAGGGCAATAGTTGAGGCAAATGCAATTGCGCTATTTCATAAATTAAGTCCGGACCAGGTTCCTGAATTAATCTTCTTAGATGCTGAGCGATTTATTTTGATTTTAGATCGTGTGCCGGTGGGTAGCACAGTTTGGAAAAGTGATTTATTGGCGGGTGTTATAAATCCAGATGTTGCTGGAGTACTTGGCAAGACTCTCGCAAAGTGGCATAACTTTGGTGAGTCCAATAAAGAAGCCCGCCTGCAATTTATGGAGGATTCACTCTTTGAACAATTGCGGATAGATCCTTTCTATCGCTTTGTTGCTGCAAAGAATAAAAATTTAGGACCCATTATTAATAAATTGATCGCAGAGTTGGAGGGTGATCAAACTACTATTGTTCACGGTGATTTTTCACCAAAAAATATCATGGTAGGAATGGATGAACAGGTTTACATTTTAGATTTTGAGGTAACTCATGTTGGAAATCCAGTATTTGACTTAGCCTTTTTAGTAGCTCATCTGCTTTGCAAATTATTTAGAACTAATGAGCCATTAGATGAAAAAATGCTAACTGCCTCAGCGCTTCGATTTATTAATTCATACAAGGAAATCAGATCAATCTCTAAATCACTTTCTTTGCACACGGGATTAATTGCATTAGCAAGGGTTGAGGGAAAATCACCAGTTAATTATCTAAATAAGGTGCAACAAGAAAGGCTGGTTAAATATACAAAAGGTATTCTTGGCGCGGGAAATTCGATTCCAATTGAGCAATTATTTGAAGAGGCCAAAGCGTGAAGATTGAAAAGTTAGTTGGCTATCAAGTTTTAGATTCCAGGGGCCGTCCGACTGTTGCTGCGGCAATTACTTTAGCTGATGGTACAACCCACACCGCTCGGGTTCCATCTGGTGCATCAACTGGTAAACATGAAGCAAAAGAATTACGTGATGGAAATTCACCTACCGCCAATAAGTTTTATCAAGGTAAATCTGTGAATCAAGCGATTACAAATATCAACAACATAATTGCACCTACGCTTTTAGATAAACAAATCTCATTAGCTGATGTTGATACGCAATTAGTAGATCTTGACTCAACAGATGATCACTCAAAATTAGGTGCTAATGCCACACTTTCTGTCTCACTTGCTGCGGCAATTGCCGATGCACATTCGCAAAACAAATCATTGGTTCGCTTCTTTAATGGAGATGGCGATCTAGAAATTCCGATGCCGATGGTAAATATTCTCTCGGGTGGTGCACATGCTGGTCGCACCTTAGATATTCAAGATCTATTAATTGTGCCAACTGGTGCAATCACCTTCACCGAAGCGCTCTCTTGGATTGTTGCAGTACGTGAATCTGCGGCAAAGTTAGGTGCGGCAGTTGGCAAGGTAACTCACTTAATTGCAGATGAAGGCGGACTTGGCATCCCATTTGATTGTGTTGCTGATGCATGCGATTTTGTGGTTCAAGCTATTGAATCTGTTGGTTTAGTGCCCGGTACCGATCTTTCATTGGCACTAGATATTGCATCCACTCAATTCTTTGATGGATCAAAGTACAACTTAAAAACTGAAGGAAAATCCTTTGACTCTGGCGAGTATGTAAATTACATAAAAAACCTAGTGACTACTCAACCTATTATTTCAATTGAAGATCCATTTGCTGAAGATGATTGGTCTGCTTGGCAGCAATTTATGGCGGTTGCACCAACAAATTTACAGGTTATGGGCGATGATTTACTTACTACAAATCTAAATCGGTTAAACAAGGCGATTGCAGAAAATAGTGCAAATGCAATCTTGATTAAAGCTAATCAAAATGGATTGGTTACCTCAACCTTAAATGTACTAAAGCAAGCACGCGCCAATAATTTTAATACTGTGGTTTCCGCCCGTTCTGGTGAGACTGAGGATTCTTGGCTGGCTGATTTAGCAACTGGTTGGCGGGCTGGTCAGATAAAGGTTGGCTCAACACATGGCTCTGAGCGAAATGCTAAGTGGAATAGATTGCTAGAGCTAGAGGCTACTGAAGAGAGTGTTTTCGCAAATCCCTTTAATTAATTTTAATTAAAAAATTAATGCGAATGACGCGGTACGTAATCCCCGCTGCCACCAACTAGGAAATCAAGATCTGCACCAAGGTGTGCCTGTTGCACATGCTCGATATACATCTTGCTCCAGCCGCGCTTTGCTTTAGGCTCTGGTGCCACCCAATCTGCTTTACGCTTTGCTAACTCATCCACTGATACCAAAAGATTTAATTTGCGATTTGGAACATCTAATTCAATCTCATCGCCACTTTGGACAAATGCAAGTGGACCACCTGCAGTTGATTCAGGAGAAACGTGGAGTACAACTGTTCCGTATGCAGTTCCGCTCATACGTGCATCAGAGATGCGAACCATGTCCGTAACACCTTGTTCCAACATCTTCTTAGGCATTGGCAGATTGCCAACCTCTGGAAATCCTGGATAACCCTTAGGTCCTGAGTTTCGCAAAACCAAAATGGTGTCTTTTGTTACCGGTAGATCAGCATTATCGGCAACCTTTAAGTATTCCTCAATCTCTTCAAATACTAAAGCTTTTCCTTTATGAGTTAGTAAGTGAGGAGATGCGGCTGAAACTTTAATAATTGCACCATTCGGCGCAAGTGATCCGCGAACAACAGCGATTCCAGCACCTGCTGCTTGGAATGGTTTTGTTGCTGGAGTGATTACCTCTTTGTTCCAATTCTCGGCACCTTCAATATTTTCTTTAACAGTTCTGCCGGTAACAGTGATGTGA
>Ga0214917_10007730_pt1 | contig 10770 bp, 10 predicted proteins | sample LL_1208_BB_MetaG_FD_177983 | JGI IMG/M metagenome (GOLD analysis project Ga0214917, IMG submission 177983) | Freshwater microbial communities from Lake Lanier, Atlanta, Georgia, United States - LL_1208_BB | ecosystem: Environmental > Aquatic > Freshwater > Lake | place: USA: Georgia | collected...
TCATGCGGGTATCGCCCGGGCCGAGGCCTGAGCAGAAGGGGTGGGTACTGGAGTCGAGGCGACCTGCAGAGATGTCGAAACCGATTTTTGGAAGAAGAAGTTGGAGGAATTTCTCCTGATCGGCGCGGGGGTAGTGACCGCGAAGGTTTTTACGGGAGGGTGGTTGAGGCAGGGAGAAAGCTTTTTCGGCAATGGCAACGAGGCGAGGGCGAAGTTTGGCAAAGAGAGAAGTGACGTCTCGGGTTAGCCATCCGGGCTCGTAGCCTTCGAGGAGGGCATCGTAGGGTTGGTCGGCGTAGCCCCAGAGGTCAGCCATTTGGCGGGAGAGGGAGAGAAGTTTTTCAAGGTGTGGGGCAAAGGCGGGGAAGTGGGAGTTTTTTCGCGCTTCGACCCAGGCGGTGCGGGAGAGGCCGATGGCAAGTTCGTTTTCTTCGACCAGTTCAGCGGGGATACGAGTGGCGCGGTGGTAGTCGTGACGCCAACGGGCGATAGCGGCGGCCTCGGGGGAATTGGGTGGGAGGGAAGTGCTTTCGCACTCATCGAGCCAGCGGGCGATGTCGGTGTGGGTCGCGAGGCGGTGGGAGATGCCTGCTAGGAGGGAGGACTGTTCGGCGCGGAAGGAGTGGCCTTTCGGGGGGAGGAGGGTTTCCTGATCCCAGCTGAGGAGGCCTGTGGTGGCGCCAAGAAGGGCGAGGTCTTTGCCTCGGGCACGGAGTTTTTCGTAGGCATCGGGAAGCGGGGACATGGGGTAATGATGAAACAAGAAAAGGCTCTATGGAATGTTTTCTTAGTGAGGAGGGAAACCGCTCAAGATTACCAAAGAGTTTTGATTGCGGAATATTTATGAAGTTGGGGGTCACCGGTGAGGAGGGTCATTTTTTCAGCCAGACATTGGGCGACGAGAATGCGGTCGAACGGGTCGCGGTGATGAAAGGGAAGGTCAATCGTGCGACGGATATGGGTCCAAGAGATGGGAAGTGGTTTTGCGATCTCTTGATCGACCCACTCTTCTCTGAGGCTCTCCAGTCCGCCCAGGAGTTTGAGTTTTTTAAGGGAGACCTTGATGGCGAGTTCCCAAAATGTGGCTTCGCTGATCCATAGTTCGTTCTTTGGATTTTCCAGTGCGGTTCGTGCTGTTGAAGAAAGGGAAGGGTTCTGGTCTCGATGCCAGAGAAGGGCATGGCCATCAATCAAGAGTTTCACTGCATGTACTCTTGAAAGTCTTCGATTGGGGCATCAAAATCCTTGGCCATGTGCAGGACTGTTCCTTTTCCATAGCCATAGGGAAGTCTCTTGGTGGTTTGGCCATTCGTGATGGGCCTCAGTTCTGCGACTACCTTTCCTCGGTTGGTAATTTTGTAGGTAACCCCCTGTTTGGCGACCTTCGATAGCATTGTGGAAAGATGCGTTTTGGCGTCAAAGATTCCCGTTTCTTGAACCTTCATAATAACTAGTTAGCATACTAGTTAGCTAAAGCAAGCTTGAGATGGGTTTTTAGGTGAAGTGAATCGGGTAGGGGCGAAGTCAGGAGAAAAGAGGCAGGCCGTTCATCCTACATTCCCGGGAAAGTAGGATGGTGGTGTGTTATGGGGCAGCTTGAATGGCGTCAGCGGGAAGGAGACCGCGAGAGATCAGTTTTTGGGCAAACTCGATCTGGCTGGGGGCGAGGGTGCGGGAGGTGGACCTAGGAAGCGGGCCGTCGAACAGTTCGTAGTTGAACAGTTGGTGGGCGACTTGGGGGAAGCGGTCGGGGGGGAGGACGGGAACGGCGAAGGCGAGGCGGTTGTCGGGGTTGTTGTCCGACTCGGGGATAGATGGGGGGAGGCCTTGGCCGAGTTTGACGAGGCATGAGAAGCTGAGAACACCAAGGTGGCGAGCGGTGTGGTAGTTAAAAAGGAGGACTTCAGCCATGGTGGAGTCTGCTTGGCTGGCCTGGTCGCGGCCGCGGCGGGAGATTTCCTGGAGAACCTGTTCCACATCTGCACCTGCCATATCGGCTTCGGCCAACCAGTAGAGCGTGAGGAGAAGATTTTTCGCCATCCCGCCAGGCGCACTGAGTCTGGCCATAACAAGAGGATCGGTGAGGCGGCGAAGGTTTTCCATGGCGGCTTCCGTCTTTTTGAGAACGTTCATGCTGGCGGAGGCGGTCATGGAATCGAGCATCAGTTCATCGTCCCAAGTGCAGGAGTACCCACCGAAAAGTCCATATTGGTCCTGATAAGAGGGATTGAGAGGTAGGACGAGAGGCGGGGCAGAGCGGCCCGTTTGCAAGAAGGAACAAATGAGAAGAAGGAGGAGAGAGAGGTAACGCATGCGAATATGTTAAGGAGTATTGATACGGAGGGAAGTGAAGATGTGCGCTTTCGAATAAAGTGAAAAAGCGGCATTGAGGTTAAGTTTAAGAGGGCAAAAAGAAAGGCTTATCAGTAGTTTAAAACATATGGGCTGGATGAGATTTCTTTTGGCAGCAGCGGTCGTTTTTCACCATTCCACAACTCCTGGAAGTATCCCCTTGGTGGATGGCCACCAAGCTGTGAGACTTTTTTATATCATCTCGGGGTTTTATATGGCCCTGATTCTTGGGCAGAGGTATCCGCTTAACAGGCAGGGTTTATGGATATTTTACACCAACCGAGCCGCGAGAATTTTTCCTGTTTACTGGGTTGTTCTTATCGGAGCAGCAGTATTTTATGGGAGTGCTTTAATTTGGACCCAGCGAATGCCGGAGCGATTTCAATGGTATAGTCTTCTGCGCGAGGGCGGACATGGCGGATTTTTGGTGGGGATAGGATTAAGCCAACTGATCCTCTTGGGGTTGGATTGTTTTAGCCTTTTTGATTTTCAAGGACCCATTCTCGGCTTGGGCGGCACGGTCAGCGGAGGAAAGACAGCCGGCTTTCTTTGCCTAGTTCCCCAAGCCTGGACTCTAGCCGTTGAGCTCATGTTTTATCTTCTCGCGCCATTTCTTGTTCAGACGCGAAGTCGATGGCTCATCGCACTTTGTAGTGCCGGAATCATTATTCGAACAGCGCTGTCTATTTGGAAGCCGCAAGAGAGTTTGTCATTAAACTACTTTTGGTTCCCTCTTCAAATTCCTTTTTTTCTTATGGGAATATTGAGTTATCGGTGGATGAAAATCTCTACAGCTCTTTGGAGGAATCGCTGGATGAGAATCGGAGGCGGATGGATGGCATTTATGGTTGTAATGGGATACGGATGGATGCCCGTTGGGGTGGGCCCAATTCTTTCGTGCGGGGCAATGGGGCTTCTCATCCCAGCCTTGTTTCTCTTAGAGGGAAAGTCGGGAGAATTTCTTGGAGAACTAAGTTATCCCATCTATGTGGTCCATATTCTTGTGAAATGGATAATGCTTGGGGTCTTGGGAGTTCAGAAAGCTGGAGAAAATAGGGTTGAGGGAATTGTCTTGCTGGGGGCATCGGTGTTGGCCGCAATCGGAATCGAAAAACTGATAGGAACTCGGGTTGAGGCGTGGCGAGCAAGCCGAACAAAACTGCTCTAGTTTTGGCGATATTCTCGAAAGGTAGTAATAAGGTTGATCCGCGATCCAATTCGTTCAGCAACAAGCGAGACATTGTGTGGGGCATCGTCTTTCCCAACAAAAACAAAGTTAAGTTCAGATGGCAGGGGCTTTTGACCGACTTTGATATAGGATTCCATATCAGTTCTTTTGTGGGGTGAATCTAAAAGGAGATTGAACCAAGAAAAATCCAAAAGCTCTTTCCTTGAGTACTTGAGAAGCCTAGCAGCGGCATCGTTCGCTTCGATAATCTTGCTGGTGGGGTCAGAGATTACAACAGGAATGGGCAGCAGAGAAAAAATGGCACCACGACTTGCTGCTAATTGTTCGGCCCGAATTCTTAAAAAGGACGCATACGCAGCAAGCAATCCCCCCGCAATTAAAGTGATCGTTCGAATTGCAGAAAAAGGGGAGAGAGGAGTTATTAGCCAGTAGGTTAAGGCAGCAAAGGGAGGAATCGAAAGCAGTACGACCCAAGGACCGCAAAAGAGGGATAGGATAAAAAACGAAACCAAGGAAAAAAAGGGGGCGATCGAAAGGTCGTGTCCGGAGCGATCGAGCTGAAAGCATAAAAACCAGTCAACAAGGATAAGAACGATGGGAAGATTGATTCTTAAGAGATTTTGTAGAATCGACATAACGAAATGACTTAAGGAGACGAGACTAGTCCCCTATTGATGCATTCACAAGCACGCGCCTTTTTCCTGGAGCCAGGACCGCAAGATAGGCAGCGCCAAGCAGGGTGAACACCATGTAGATCAAAGCGAATAAACATATTGCAATCTATTGTGAAAAAAAAAAGAACACCAGAAAGAAGCCGAGGAAAGGCTCGCCTTTCGAGGGCATGTGATAAGGTATGGGACGGCGCATGGATTTTACCATTGTCACCCCCAGTTTTAATCAGCTCGACTATCTGGCTTGTTGTATCGCATCTGTTGCCGACCAGGCCGGAATCACGTGTGAGCATATTATTCAGGATGGGGGAACGGCTGGCTTTTCTGAGTTTGCAAAAGAGATGGAGAGCAGGTGGCCGGAACGACCCGGGTACCGGCGTTTCATGATCTCTGAAAAAGATTCAGGCATGTACGACGCGGTGAACAAAGGACTGAAGCATGGGGCAGGCAAGATCTGCGCTTATTTAAACTGCGATGAGCAGTATTTACCGGGGGTACTCGAAAAAGTTAGAAAGATTGCCGGGAGTAAACCTTATGTAGATCTTTGGGTCGGAGATGTGATTGTGGTGGATCCAAAAGGGCAGGCCCTTTGCCAAAGGAAAGTTTTGGCCCCATTTTTGAACCATGTTTGGACCTGTCATCTCCCCGCGTTTACTGCGGCCACTTTCTTTCAAAGACGAGTGATCGAACAGGGCTTTTTCTTCGACACCAGCTACCGTGCGGCGGCGGATGCGGAGTGGTTCGTTCGGCTTTTGCAGAAGCGTAAAACGATCCAAAGTCTTGATTTCTTTTGCAGCACCTTCACAGATGGCGGAGGTAACCTTGGTTTGACATCGACCGCGGCAGAGGAAAGAAAAAGGCTCAATCGGAGTGCGGGGCTATTCAAGAACTGGCTTAGCTGGCTTTGGGTGGGGTTGCATCGAATGAGACGGCTTGCAAATGGTTGTCATCGTCCTCGGGATATCGAAACAGCGTTCTATTTACAGGGAGGCAAGAAAAGGACGCGGCTTCAGGGGAAACAAGTTCGGTCCACGTGGCCTGGGCGACTCTGGCAGAAGTAACTTTGTGCAAGGATCGAACGTTATTTCGTAGGAGAAAAGAATTCTGGGCAATTTTCACGCAACCAAGCTACGGTTTTTTTGACTCCATCTTCCAAAGACATGGGCCCAGGCCCTAGAAGGGCTAAGCTTTTATCCAAAGGAACGACGTAGTCGGTAGTCATGCTTCGTGCTCTTGAGCTATTGATATAAAAAGGACGATGCGTGAAAGTTTCGATCGCATCGCCTACCTTCCCAAGGCCAAAGAGAAACTGTCGTGGAATTCTTCTTGCGGGGCGGCCCCGCAAAGCGCAGGAAAACGCATCGACCCAGTGGGCGATATCATCGACAGGGTCACTCAAATAAAAAGCCTGACCCGCGACCTTATTTTCAGGCAACGAGAGAATTTGTTGCAGTTGATATAAAACAGTATCCACAAAAGCGTATGCACGACAGACGGGAGAACCCGAGGGGTGAACATACCAGCCTTTTTGCAGGACTTTCCAAAACTCCTGTGGATACCGAGGATGCCAAGGCCCCCATACGTTCGTTGGCCTCGCAATGACCCATGGGAAAGGGACTCGAGAAGCACGGAGAACCTTTTCAGCTTCAACCTTGCTTTGGCCGTAGACGGTTACAGGAGCATAATCTGTGTCGCTTTTAGGGGTGTAAGATGGACCACATACAAATTGGCTGCTGATTAGGACGAAGCGCTGGATCGATGGAAGATTCGAAAGAGCTTGGAGAAGGTTGCGGGTTCCCTCGATATTCACCTGATAGCCAGTTTCGGGAGTTGTTGTTTCGTCCATATCCGTCCGGGAGGCCAGATGAATGACTTCGGTGGGTTGGAAATCCGCTATCTGTCGGGTCCATTCGTCCGGAACCAGCAAGTCAGCTTTATGCCAAAAGGATCGGTGAGCGGCGTCCAGAGGGGATCGGGAATCAAGATTCAGTATGGCCTCATACCGCCCCTTCCAGTTCTCGATAAGATTGGTGCCGATAAATCCGGAAGCCCCTGTTAGCAAAAGACGCGACATAAGCTTAAGATGGGCAGAAACTCATTTTGATGCGAGAATAGAGCTGATGTATGCATGGTTCTAGGCCCCGCATTGGTATAGCCGGTCAGCTTCCGCCTCCTTTGGGAGGACAAAACCTTGCGATTGCTGCGTTGTGGAAAGATTTACAGGCTCGGGCGGATATCGATTCGGTTTTTTGCCCTTTCCAATTTACTCCAACAACAGGTCAGGTGCGAAAAGCGACTTGGCATAAAGTATGGGAATTGCTGAAAGTAAGAAATCGGCTGGCTCAGCTTAAGAAGCAAGGGGGGGTGGATGTTTTGCTATTTCCCGTGGGAGGCCCGCAGACAATCCCCCTGATCCGAGATCTGTTTTTGGTTCCTTGGGCAAGAGAAGCCTGCCGTTGTTTTGCGATCCAGTTCCATGCAGCTGGACTGGCCGAAAAAATTAAAAACAGGCCAAGTTGGTTGGCCAAAAGAGTGTCACGGCTTTTGGGGAAAGCGGATGTGGCTTTTATTATGGCTGAGGCAAACCGTGCCGATCCCGAGGTTTGTGGGATTTCCGACATTCGAGTTCGGCCGCACCAAATTCCTGATCAAACAACTTCATTGACGCTTTCGAAGGATCGAAACGGCATGCTTTATGTGGGGCACCTAGGGGATGAGAAGGGTACACCCGGACTGATCCAAGCGATGGCCTCTGTCCCACAAGAGCTTTCCCTCACCCTTGTTGGAGACCCGCTTCCCCCATGGAGCCTTCAGAAGTTTCGGGATTTGGCCAAACAATATGGGGTATCAGAAAGGGTCAATATTATGGGGTCTCGTGCCCCTGAAGAGTTGGGGGCGCTTTACTCCTCAGCAGAACTTTTTATTTTTCCGTCGGTAGCACCCTATGAATCATTCGGGTTGGTTCTTGCGGAGGCGATGATGTGGGGCTTGCCCATTGTCGCATCGGATTGGAAAGCAAACCGGGAGATTTTGGGCCCAGGCGAAAACTTTATTTTTCCACCGGGGCGAACGGAGAATTTAAGCCAAGCTATTGTGACAGCAGCGAAGGAAAGGGAACGCTGGCCGATCATTGGCTCCAAGAATCGCCAACGGTATGTCTCCCAATACAAACTTGGGACAAACCTGACCTTGGTTGAAGATTTGATCCGCATGGCGAAATCGTGACATAGTTGAATGCAAACAATGAAACCCAAGCAGGAGTGGAAGGTGGACATGGTTTGGGAGCGAGATTGGTTTTTAGGATTGGTGAGTGGAGCGCTCTTGAGGCTTGGATACCTCGGAACCGTATACGGAGGGTTTCCAAGATACCGCTATCTTAGGTTGGGAATTCCAGCCGAAAAGATCCGCACAAAACCAGGGGCCGCTCTTTGGAATTACGGGGTAGATCGGATGCGACTACCTACAAAGCTGAGAATGGATGAACCAAAGCGAATCGGGAATTGGGTGGCTGAGCAGCGAAAGTTGGCTCCTGCGGTCTTAGTGAATGGCACGGCCTATCGCTTCCTGTTCCCCGAATTAAAGAATCGGCCTATCGTTCGATTGGTCGAAAGGGGTTCGATGTTTCCCGAGGACTTCTTTCGCTTCCCGCAAAAGGCACGACAAGAAGCCGGGTACTCTTTCCTAGAAAACCTTCCAATTGAAATTGTGGATGAGATGGAAAAGGCTCACCTTGCCGACGCTACGGTCTGCGGAAGTGAAATGATTCGTGAATCATATTTAAAACGTGGTTTCCCCGCGGAAGCCCTTCATACGGTTCATTATGGGGTGGATCCGCACCGCTTTTCTTCCGCGACTCACGAGCCAGCAGAGGGGCGGAATCTGCGGGTGGGCTGGCTTGGGGTCATCGGCTTTCGCAAGGGGTTGGACCGAGTTAGAAGAATCGCGGAGTGGGCAGATCAGCGTGGAATTTCAATCGAGTTTCATTTCGTAGGCCCTATCCAAGATCCGGAAAGTCTAGAAATTCTGCATCATTTTCGGCGGCCCTATATACTCCACGGGGTAAAAAAAGGAGAGGCCTTGAAGGAGTTGATTCCTCAATGGGATCTTTACCTGCTTCCGAGTTATGAGGAGGGCTTCCCCGTATCAGTGCTGGAAGCGATGAGCGCGGGAATCCCTGCAATTGTCAGTAATGATACTGGGGCAAAAGAGGCCGTGCTTAAGGATGAGGGTGGAGTTGTGCTAAGCACTTTCGCGCCAGAGGAGCTTGACCGAAAGCTGCTCCCGCTATGCCAAAATAGAGATCTTAGAATTCAAAAAGGGCAGGAGGCAAAAGAGAGGATAAAAGATTATTTTACGCTGGGAAAGTATCAGGAGAAACTAGGTCGACTTCACGAGGCTTTTCAAGCTCGAGAGGGACTTGGCGGAAGGGGTGAGGCAGCTTGAGGGGAGATTCCCTGCGGATTCACTTTTTCAAAAGAGCGCACGGCTAAAGGAATCAGGATAAAAAGACGGGGCAGTGCAATCGAAAGATCGCCATAAACAGTAAAGTAGGAAAGAGTCTCAATCAGTGTGAGGGAACAGACCCATATTCCCTCCGGGGTCATTTCGGAGCCGCGAGTATTGTAAATGTTTTTTAAAACATAAAAGGAAGTCGTGGCGAAAAAGAAGATCAGCAAGCCTGTTCCAACCCAACCAGTTGGATAGTGAACGTCCAAGAGTCCTTCGTGGGGCTGACGACGCTCAATAAAAGATCTCGCTTCTGCCAGTTCGTTTTCGAAAGCCAGGCGCTGGCGTTTCAGATAAAAGTCTTCAATTCCCTCGAGGGTTAGATTACGATTATAAGTCATCCCCGCGCCGAACCAGCCCGCCTTATCCGCAAACTCGGTCCAGTACACCCTTTTCATTGTTTCCCTCCATTTGGAGGAGCCAGTGGCCGAGTCGACGGCAACCGCATCCCATTTGCCGGGGAGGGGACTTAAGGTTCTTTGCATGGCGAGTGGCAAATGAATGTAGGTGCCTTGAGCTGCGACAAGTAAAAAGAGGATCGTTGCGGCAAGGGGTACAAAAAGAACAACCAACCAGCGAGAGGCAGAGAATCCGGCCACCAGCCAAGTCACCAGGTAGCGAAAAAGATAGCTGCGAAAGCCGCTAAAAATCGTTGCTAAAAGACAGATGAGCGAAGCGATAAAGCACCACCAGTTCTTTGGCCTCAGCCACATGTTTGCAGGAAAGTAGGAAAGCATCGTAATTTGAGCAGCCGTTGCAAAAAAACCCACATTCCCGACTCGGACAAGATCGACGCCACCAAAAGATCCGTACAAGGTGTCTTGAAACGCATCCAGATTTACGGAGCTATAAATACGATAGATATTGGGCGCAACGGATGGTGTCACCGTGGATATTAAAAAAGGAATAAAATCAGCCACTACCATAATAAAATATAGGGAGGGAACCTTTCGTAGCAAAGGGTCCCTAGGCTTGACCATCGAATAGAGAATAGGCATGGCCAAAAACCCAAGAAGGATACTCCAATTCTTACGGCCTCCGAAAGATTCTCCGCCGAAAAGGCGAAGGCCGATATCGCCGCTACGAACCCAGTGATAAGCAATAATCGACAAGAACAGCGCAGCCGGAACCCATATCCAGGCGGGCCCAAAGCGGATGGACAGATTTTTTTCAAATACCGTCTGGTAAAGCAAAAACAAAAGAGAGATGAGAATCGCCGTTTCAATCATGCTTAAGTTTGCAGGGAGAAAGTTGAGTCGACCGTTAAGCCCTAAAAAAGCAGGCATCAGTAACCAGCACTGTTTTCCAAGGTAGGTTAAATAAAAGATTGCCCCGATTGCAGAAACTACTGCGATTACAGGAAGATAATCGCCCGCTAAAAACTGATTCGTCAGGACAGGTGCAGCAAGTACGCCAGCCAAAAAAACTAGACCCATAATAACCTTCTGGGGCGTAAGATTGGCGAGACTGTTCACAGACACTAAAGTAATGTCTGCATTGATGACTGCAATCCACAACAACCCCCTCGGGAACGGGAGGCGTTCTTTGCAAGTCACAATTCACCAGGCCCTAAAAAAGATCTGGTTGGCAACGAGGGGAATTCGGCCCACCGCTTGCGTTCCGTTGGTGTCTCCCAATCCAGGGGATCAGGCGTGGGTGATTTCGACTGAAAGATTGCTAAAAGAGCCACTGGTATACTCTCTTGGTTTGTCCGAAAACCTTTCCTTCGACCTTGGGATGATCCAGCAATATGGCGCTCTGGTTCATGGATTTGATCCGACTATAGAAAGCCAAAGATTTATCGCAAAAAGCCGTATTCCTGCCGGATTTCATTATCACCCTTTGGCCGTGGCAGGACATGATGGAAAGTTGGATCTGTATGAACGCATGGGGAAAGGGGGTCGAAAAAAAGGAGGCTGCTTCTTAAAGGCTTCCTGCAAAAAGATTTCCACTCTCGTTCAGGAGCTTGGACACAGCCGTCTGGATATATTAAAAATCGACGTGGAGGGATCCGAGTACTCCATTCTCGAGGACGTTTGTTTAAAGCAAATT
>Ga0214917_10007731_pt1 | contig 10768 bp, 16 predicted proteins | sample LL_1208_BB_MetaG_FD_177983 | JGI IMG/M metagenome (GOLD analysis project Ga0214917, IMG submission 177983) | Freshwater microbial communities from Lake Lanier, Atlanta, Georgia, United States - LL_1208_BB | ecosystem: Environmental > Aquatic > Freshwater > Lake | place: USA: Georgia | collected...
CAACGCAACCTTCAGAAGACAAGTCGGAGTCGGCTTCCGAACAAAAGAAGCCTACCCGATACGAGAAGGCCAAGGGCAGACTCGAAAAAGAGTGGGAAGATGTCAGAGCGGAAAAAGCAAGACTCAAAGCAGAACGTGAAGCCATCGAACAGGCGAAAGCCCAAAGGGAGGCTTCACAGCCTGGTTCTGAGGCGACGAAAGCGGGAAGTAGACGCTTTAGCGCGGACGATTACCGGGAGGCGGCAAAGAGCTATCGTGAAGAAGGCCGCGACGATCTTGCAAAACTCGCTGAAACAAAAGCCACCGAAGTCGAGACTGAAGAGCGCAAGGAAATCGAGCAGAAAACCCAAGCCGAACTAAAGTCGGCGTGGGACAAGAATCTGCTTGAGGAGGTCGAGGCCAACCCCGATCTCAAGGATTCAAATAGCTCGCTCTACAAGGCCGTCTCCGAAATGCTGCAAAACCACGCGATCCTCCGCAATTACCCTGCGGGAATCAAGGATGCGGTCGGGATTGCCAAGATCAGGCTCCAGGCGGAAACCGCCTCCGACTTGAAGAAGAAGGTTGCAGAGTATGAGCGAGAACTCGCTCAACTCAGAAAAGCGACGACACCGGCTTCCAGCCAACCGTCAGGTCCGGCCAAGACCAAGGCTTTCCACGAACTCTCGCTAGACGAGCAGGAACGTGAATTGATGAGGATGGCGGGCGAGGTTGATAGGAACGGATAGTTGCAAAAGGATATAAACTAAAATGGTCACTACTGGTTCAGTAACCGCGCAGTTCCAGACGTACTTCTCAAAGGCGTTGCTGGAGCGTGCGCTCCCCTTGCTCCAGATGGAGCAGTTTGCCATGAAAACCCCCTACCCGACCAAAACGGGTGGGAACAAAACGATCCGGTTCTTCCGGTTCTCCGATCCGAGCATCAGCGCTATCGCCAACCTCTCCGAAGGCACCACGCCTTCCAGCGGTGACGAGCGCGATCTGACGCTCTCCTCGGTCGAAGCGACCCTGGTTCAGTACGGTTCCAAGATCATCCTCACGGACGTTCTCTTGGCCACCGAGCTGTTCAGCCATCTCGCTCAGGCCACCAAGCAGCTCGGCGAAGATGCCGCTCTGCACGCCGACACCCTCTGCCACCGCGCTCTGGTTCAGGATTCCTCGACCAGCACCGGTACTGGTGTTGCGACGAAGTCCTACGCCCGTTATGCCCAGAACGGCACCAACGGCACGACCTTCGGCACGGCCTCCACCCCCAACAGCAGCATGACCGCCACCGACCTTCTGGACGGTGCGACCAGCCTGTTCATCGCCCGCGCTCCCAAGATCAAGGACGGCTACGCCCTCGTGGCGCACCCTGCCGTTATCCGCGATCTCCAGCAGGACGACGATTGGCTCAAGGTCTCCAGCTACTCCGCCCCGGATCAAATCTTCAAGGGCGAAACTGGCAAACTGTTCGGCGTGAGCGTGATTAGCTCCACCAACGTTCAGACGTTCAACACCAGCGCCTCCGGCGTGGGTGAAGCCACGGTCAGCACCGGCGCGGTCTACGCGAACGTGTTGCTCGGCGGCGGTGCGTTTGGCGTTCCGAGCCTGTCCTCGGTCGCCGCTTCCGGTTCGCCCTTCGCTCCGAAGGTCACGATTCTGGACGCAGCCGACAAGTCCGACCCCTATGGCCAGCGCGTCGTGGCGTCCTTCAAGACGTTCTACGCGGCCAAGCAGCTCGACCCTCGGTTCTTCCGGGTGTTGTTCAGCAAGTCGAACTACTCGTAATCCTTAAATGGGAACCCTGGTTATCGCTATGGGTCGTCCCAAGGGGGCTGGGGAGGGTAAAACCTCCCCAGCTTCCTCTTCTTCGGAAAAATCAATGACCAAAAAAGGTATGGTGATGCTTCCCATTTCCAAGTTCGAAGTGAACGATGGTGAGGAGAATGTTGCACCTGAAGTTGGTGATTCCGTGGAACTCAGCGGCACAATCAGCATGATCGAGAATGGCATCGCCCACGTCAACGTGGAACACGCCATGACCGAAAATGAGCAGTCCGACAAGTCGGAAGACATGGCGGAAGGCGAAGATTCGATGTCCGAGGAGGAGAGGATGATGAAGATGGCCGAGGAATCCGACAAGGAGAACTATAGCTAATATGCCTATTTACCAGTACGAGGACACCAGAAACGGATCGGTCATCGAACTGGAAAAGGCTGTAGCCGATAGGGACTCTGTCCCCCGTTACCTTAAAAGGTTCAGCGTGCCACAAAGATTGACCCTGGTGGGGGTTGGCGAACCCCTCGACAACCCGCTGGGAGTCAATCAAACAAATCTTATGAAGGGGTACTACCGCCAGGAACAAAAGCTTGGCAGTAAGTTCAAAAGCCGGTACACGCCAGATCAGATCAAACGTGCATCGGTAAAAAGGAGTTAATATGGCGAAAGAATTTGTACGTTCCGAACGTAAGGCCAAGGGTCGCGCTCTGCGCTTTGATGCCCAGGGCTTCACCAATGTGTTTGAGATCACTGCGTCCTCCAGCGGCGGCACGGTTAACACCGTTGCTACCGCCCCGGCTTCGCTCAACGTGACCCTCAACGGCACTTCCTACCGCATCGCGCTGCACAGCTAATGCGCCTCTTATCTCGCCTTACGCTGGGTAATGGTGGGACGATCATCGCATCGTCGGCTTCCACGAACACTGGAAGCTACGATGCGGTGACGGCACTTACCCAATCCACGGCCACGCTCGTTATCAGCGGCGCGACCTCCACTGCCACGCTTGCCGCCGGTGTTTCCGTTTACGGTGACATCGACCAGGTTGCGCTGACAGGTGGCGGGCTTGCTATCTACGTCCGCAAGGACTAAAAAGGAGGCCCGTTATGGGTCGTCAGTGGAACACGATTATTGAGAGCCTGGGTCCGCTCACGGGCGGATCAATGTCGATTAGCGCAAATCTGACCGACATCGAGGCGTTGCTTACCACGCTTCAGGCTGACATTGCTGACGGAATTATTGTTTCCAGCGGCAGCAGCGTTATCACCAACGGGACGCTTGCCCAGATTTCCAGCGCAAGTTCCGTGCTTACCGCTGGAACACTTACCACAGGAAGCGTTACATCTAGGCCGTTCCGTGGCACAACCACGGTTGGAACTTTAACCGCTGGAACAACAAACGGAACGCTGTTCGCCACCAACTCCACCCGCAACTATCTTCTTGTGCAATGCACCAGCGGGACGGTGTTTATTGACACCAATGGGACCGCCAGCGCGACCGACGACATCCAGCTTACCGCAGGTCAAGGCATTACTTTTGAGGGAAGCTTCGTCCCCACAGGAGCGATTGTGGCGATTACTTCTACTGGAACTGCCAGAGTCATCGGAGTACAGGGCTAGTTTATGGGCTTCTTCGGAGGCGCGGCGGCTCCCGCAAACATGGTCGGAGCGACCAGTTCAGCAGCAGGCACGGCTGGCTTGGTTCCCGCTCCTGCGGCGGGGCAGGAGCATTTAATGCTAAAAGGCGGAGCATCATTTGGCTGGGTCTGGCCTCCTTCAACAGACTTTGCAAACACCGAATATCACGGAATATACAACACAAACATTGGAAGTGTTGTCGCCGGCAGTTTATTATCAACAAAATTATATTTATCTATAATTTTAATTTCCGGAGAAAAATCATTTAATCGAATTGGTTTTAGATTTGGTTCTGCGGCGGGGTGTGATGCTAGGATTGGTTTATACGACTGTAGCACAACAAACTTTAGGCCATCATCTCTTATTGTCGCATCTGGAGCGTTGTCTGGAACAACAAATACAAATGTTGAGTTTACAATATCTCCAAGCATAACACTAAAAAATAAAATTTATTTTGCATCATTGATACCATCCTTATCCACATCAATGTTTGCAAATGGACAATATCAGAGTGATATTATGACATATTTGGGTGGAGGAACTGCATCAAATTCGACTCCTCAAAACAATAGAATGTATGTTGATTTTTCTTATGCCGCACTCCCTTCTGATTTGTCATCTTATACATTAAAATTTGATGCGGGAGGCAATGCTCCAATAGTTTATTTGCGGAATGTATGACAAAGACAATCGTATTTAATCAAGACGGCTCATCATTTATTGAAGATTTTCGGAATCTTTCTGCCTCAAAAGATGAGAACATAAGCTACGCTCGGTCTGCAGCCAGCGAAGCTATTAAATCCGCTGGCCTAGACGAAGCCACCCAACAAAACGCCTCCCTTGGCATCTACCCGCTCGAGCGTTGCGAGGCCATCAAGTCCTACATCGCCGCCTGCCGTAATGAATATCTGCGATGCAAGGGATTGATACTCGCCGCCCAGACCAACGACGAGGCCGATGCCGTCCAGTTTGTCGCCCCGTCCGTGCCGGAGGGGATCTAGTCCATGTGGAAAACCCTCGCCATCTGGCTCACCAATTTGAGTTTACGTTTCTTGATGACGCAAAAGGAGTACGCCTGTTTCAAGGAGGCGTTGAGGTTTGCCGGGGAGAACAACACGGTGGCGAGGGAGACGAAGTACATCGGGAAGGTGAAGCACCTATTGAGCGTCAACCGCTCGATCAAGCGCATTGTGGAGGAGGGTCGGGATCGGGACGAGATTGTGGATGCTGTGGTTCACCTGGCTGTGGCGTTAAAGTATCTGGAGGGCAAGGGTCGTGAGTCTTGATGAGATCCATGATCTTCGGGAAAAGTTTGGAACCATGTCGGAGCGGCTGGCCCGGATGGAAGAACGTCAAGTTACCCTAATCGGCATGGTGGAACGCTCCTTATCCAGCTTTGGCGACCTGTCAAACAGGGTGACATCCTTGGAGCATTTGAAGACCAAGATGCTACTTGTGGCAGGCTCCATAGGTGCTATAGTCAGTGTGGTTTGGGATGCCGTCCGCTCCAGACTTACCCCAGGAGGATAAATGCCCACTTTAGGTACACAGAACATTTCGACCAGCTATCCCCAGCTTCTTAAGACCTTTGGGCTTGGGGGCCTGCCTTCCGCTGGTGCTGTTGAAGTTATCACAGACGGAGACAATACATCATCGGCTCTTTCGATTGGAATTGATGCCGTACAAAGCACCGGATCATTCACAGTTTCAAGCAATAGCAGTCTTCTTGGGCCTGTCACTTTCGGAACCAGCCTAACCGCATCTACCGGAACTGCAACCATCGGAACACTTTCCGCAAGCACAGCGACCATTTCCACGGCTACGATCAGCACGGCCACTATTTCGACCGCCACCATCAGCACGGCAACAATCCCCCTCCAGCTTGGAGCGGTCATATTTGGTTCCAACGTCACGGCATCCACCGGTACGGCGACCATCGGCACACTTTCCGCAAGCACGGCCACAATTTCCACAGCCACTATTCCGCTTCAGCTTGGGGCAATCACGTTTGGCTCAAACATCACGGCATCAACAGGAACAGCAACGATTGGAACTCTTGTTGCCACATCCGAAACTGTTACTAATTCGACAATTTCAAACAGGATTACGTCTGGGACATATAGGATTGGCGCAACCGGACCAAGCATCACGCAGGCGAGCTACGGAACCGCCACGCTTGGGGCTGTTACTCTTGGGACCATGACATCCGCATCATCCGCATCAACCGGGACGTTTGCAATGTCTGGATTGGTTGCTGGTGATATTGTTATTGGTCAAACCAACATTGCATTTACCGGCTCCTATCCTGCGACTTCATTCTCGGTAGCAGCAAGCGATGTTTGCAGGTACACAATCTTCAACCCAACCACAACCATTTCAACCATAACATCAGGAACAATCTCCGCGCTTGCATTAAGGACAACCGCTTAATATGGCAATCAAATTCAATCGCTCCCAGACTTTTGCTACCAACGGAACTGTTACTGCCGCCGGTCTGCACAATCTTATTGACGGCACGGACATCTACCAGGCGTTAATCACCGATCAGACCAACCTTACCTCGGTTGGGTCAGCCGACGAGCTATTGATTGCAGATGCGGATTTGACCGAAAATGATGCGCCTCGCGCCGTTACGGTCAATGAGTTGTTCGAGGATGCGTTGACGATCAGCACCTACACCAACGCCAATATCAATAATATTTCCTACGGAACATCCACTGGTACTCGGCTTGTTTCCACCAATGCCTCGATCACGACTGGCACGATCCCGAACCTTACATCCAGCACGGCCAGCATTACCATCGGAACCATCCCTACCCTGACCGCCGGAACCACTACATCCACCTCCGCAAACATCACAAACGGAACGATCCGGACGCTTACCTCCAGCACGGCGACGATCACTGGTGGAACTTTCAGTGGATCGGTAAATAGCACTTTTGGCACGATTGGAACCCTGAACGCTACGACAGGAACTATTGCAAATCTTTCGACAACGCTTGCTGGAGATTTTACCATCAGCCAAGGTACCGGAACTATCGGAACAACGGGCGTGACGGCTGGGACTTATGGCACCAACACCGCAGCGGTTACATTAACAATAGATTCAAAAGGTCGCGTCACTACTGTATCCACCAGTGCAATTTCCACTGCTGACGATTCCATAACTTACGCCAAGCTCTCCACCAGCGCAACCGAGGCCGACAATGTGGCCAAGCGCACGGCGAAGGCTTGGGTGAATTTTAACGGGACTGGAACCGTGGCCATTCGGGATGATTTTAATGTTAGCTCGATTACGGATAACGGAACTGGCAATTATGCAATCAATTTTTCAAGTAATTTATCGAATGCGAACTATTGTGTTGCTGTATCCGTGGATAACGGAAGCTCTGCTACCATCGTCAATACGGCAGAGACTGGGACTTTTTCGACTTCATCTGTCGTCATAACAACTCAATACGCTGGAGGCTCAACCAATAGGACAGCTTCAGATAAGGTGCAAATTTGCGCGGCTGTTTTTGGTGCATAAAAATGAAAAGGATTGTTTGCAAAACAATAGATGGCGGGGTTTTAGTCATAATTCCTTCCCCTAATTGGAACGGAACCATTGAGGAGTTAGCCGCCAAGGACGTTCCTGCTGGCCGTCCGTATAAGATTGTGGATGCCTCCGAAGTCCCTTCCGACAGAACCTTCCGCAACGCTTGGGAATACGCCGAATGAGCATTATCATCAACCCTGACAAGGCCAAGGCCATTTGGAAAGACAAGTGGCGTGAGGCTCGTAAGCCAATCCTCGCCTCTCTCGACATTGAATTTATGAAGGCCGTGGAGGCTGGCGATTCAGCCAAGCAGGCCGAGATTGCCTCCCAGAAACAGGCTTTGCGGGATGTGACGCAGACACCCATACCCGGAACCACCCCGGAGGAAATCAAGTCGGTCTGGCCTTCGGTGCTGGTGTAGCCAGTGACCTTGTCTGAAATAGCCCAATACGCCGGTGAAAAGGTCGGCAAGACCGATTCCGACACACTGGTTTTCCTCCAGAAAGCCGCAAGCTTGGCTTACCGCCGGGTCTGGAATTTTGCCCCTTGGCGCGAGACTGTCACAAGTTCCACCTACTCGGTCGGAACCAATCGCACCATAACGCTTGGAACTAACGTGGAGACTCCGCTCTCCGTATCCTATGACCAATCCGAAGTTGAACCCATCGACCTTGCCACCATCATCAGTCAAGATGCCGATCTGCTCGAAGACACCCGCACGGGTACTCCGGTGCTGTATCACTTTACTGGCCGCAATACGAGCGGAATTGCACAGCTTGATCTGTATCCGAGATTGGCGACTGCTGGGACGATAAGCCTGCGCGTGGTGGAAAAGCTCAAATGCCTAACCCGCACCAACATTGTTGTCGATTTTCCTCCAGCCACGACCGCACTTGATGACGAACTTCGCTTGCCCCATGTGCATCAGGTTGTGCTTGCCTTGACCCATGCCGATGCCTTGGAGCGCGAGAGGCAGTATGCCAAGGCGCAGTCGGTTGTGCAGACCGCCAATGCCGACCTTGCGGTCATGGCCAACTACGAACTGAGCCAGGTTGGCGGGATCAAGCAGATTACTCCGTCCAGCTTAGGCGACATCACCACAGAGGAAATCACAGCCTCCTAATGCCTTACTACTCGGACAACCTCGACGACCTATTGGCGTTTGATGGCATCCGCAGTTTTGCGGGTGGTCAAGCCAGCGGTCTTCAATCCGACCTTCTTGCCGAGAACCAAGTTCAGCAGTTAGTCAACATGACCCTGTCGCCAAAGGGTAGCCTTGAGACTCGGCGCGGTGTTACCAACTTCAACACCACGGCCACCAGCCAGGAAGGCTCGATTGGCGGGATGCGGTACTATGACACGGCTCAAAATGAGGATCTTGTAACAGTAACGCAAGGACGGCTTTACAGCATAAACTCAAACGGAAGCGCAACTCTGCATCCTGCCGACGAAATCTGGAACGACATAACAAGGACTTGGGATGGCGAAAACCAGCAATGGGCAGATGGGTTTTCTACTAATTACGATGTCAAGGTCAGCATGGCGCAGTTCAACGACAAGATGTATCTGGCCGATGCGGATGGTCCGCTGTACTATTACGACGGCGACATCGCCACACGGCAGGGTGGAAAGGTTCGGGCGATCACCATCTCGACTGGCGGAACTGGCTATACAAGCGCAACCGCCATTGTGACCGGGCCGGATTGGGGCGGTACGTTGCCAACCCTTGTGACGCAGGTTGCCGGTGGGGCTGTCACCAGCGTTACCGTGGTGGACGGAGGATCTGGGTACTCTGGCGCACCTACCGTGACAATTATTGGCAACGGATCTGGGGCGACTGCAACCGCCACGGTCAGTCCTCCTCCCCTAAATCTCAGGCTCTTAATCAATACCGGCAACCGCCTCTTCGGCGTTGGATCAGCCGGAAACCGAAACACGCTTTACGCTTCCGACATTCTGGATGCCTCGATCTGGGATTCGGCCAACAGCGCCATTATCAACGCAGACGACGGCGACGAGATCACGGCCATTGTTCCGTACTACGAGAACCGAATCATCGTCTTCAAGAAGCGGCGCATATTTCAGGTGACGATCCCACCAGACATGACCAGCGCGGCGGATTGGGTGATCCAGCTTATTTCTAATAACACCGGTTGCGTGGCTGAAGGTTCAGCCGTGCAAGTCAATTCCGACATCTTCTTTCTTTCCGACGACGGCATTCGGTCACTGGTGCGGTCTGCGGCTGACGACTTTACCTCGGTAGGACTACCCATATCCGAAGTCATCAAGGATGTAATTCAAGAAATCAACGTGGCTGAGATTGGGATCAGCACGGCGGCTTTCTACGACAACCGCTACTTCCTTGCCGTGCCAACAGGTTCCAACGATTTCAACGACACCATCATCGTGTACAACACGGTGCTGGGTGCGTTTGAAGGTACTTGGACCCCGAATGTGATGCAGTTTGCGTTAAGCAATTTTCAGGATGAAGGACTTCGGTTAATGATGAAATCGACAACCGGACAGATCCAGAAGTACAGCGGATATAAGACACCGGCCCAGGTTACGACCGCCGACTACCAAGATGCCGGGGTTGATTACGAATCCTACGTCCGCACCAAGGACTTTAACTTTGGCGATCCATTTGCTGAAAAGCATGGAAGCCATTTTGAGGTTGTGTTTGACGATTCATTCTCTACCGATACGACAATCTCTATCCAGCGGGATATTGACGTTGGAGATATTGACGTTCAGCCAAATCTCAATGTCTCCAGCGCAGTCTTAACCTTGCCCTTTGTTCTTCCGGCTCAGTTGCCATCCTCTGTCAAGAAAAGGATTGCCAGTGACCTGCGGGCATACCAGAAATGGCGCTTGTTGAATATCAAGATCACCAGTGCCGCCAACAAGCTTGCCATCCGCCAGATCACAGCAGCGGCCAACCCGGACACCATAGAGGTGCAGAAGACACTGTGACGGTTGTAGAGTTTATCGAGGCTTCCGGCGTGCCTGAGTCCATGTGGCCCAATTTTAGGGAATGGTTTAAATGGCACATGGAGCGTGACCTGGTTGGCGTGGCCAAGGATGGCGAAGAGGTGGCCGGGGTGGCCATTGCCAGGTGCGTAAAGGGTATGGAAGCCCCTGAGCCTTATGAACATGACGAAGCCGGAGAGAGTGTGTTCGTGGACTTGACCGTGACCTCGATTGATGGTAAAAGTAACGCCTTGAGTCGCAAGGCTCTAAAGTGCCTGCTGAGTATCCTTTGGGATAGATTCGGTCCGCGCAGGAGGATCACCTTCAAGCGTAACGGCTTTTACAAGGAGTACGATTACTACAATTTTATGCGAAAGGCACTAAACTAATGGGCGGCGGACCATCCATCCCGGCACCACCTCCTCCTCCGAATCCACGCGAGGTGGCGCAGGCCAATGCGGAAGCTTACCGCATGAACGTCGATACCTACATCCAAAAGCTGCCTGAAATGACGGCGGTGGAAAACAAGATGCGGATGCAGTACATGCCGCAACAACGTGAACTGGAACGCCAGTTGTCCGCCCTTGACCAGTTGGCGGCTGTTCGCTCCGGTCTTGAAGCCGAGCGCACCTACGGACCACAGCGCAGCCTTGAGACCCTGCGCCGCTCCTACGAGCTATCCCCGCAGGGTTATGCCCTCCAGCGCGGTCTTGGATCGCAAATGACCCGCCAGTTTGCCCAGCTTTACGGCAGAAGCCCGTATGAGTCGGTTGAGCCTAATGTGGCGTTTGGCCCGAAATCGGCTCCTGCTTCATACTATGGAACAATAGGGACAAGCATAAGTAACCCGGAGATGAAGGCTT
>Ga0214917_10007732_pt1 | contig 10767 bp, 9 predicted proteins | sample LL_1208_BB_MetaG_FD_177983 | JGI IMG/M metagenome (GOLD analysis project Ga0214917, IMG submission 177983) | Freshwater microbial communities from Lake Lanier, Atlanta, Georgia, United States - LL_1208_BB | ecosystem: Environmental > Aquatic > Freshwater > Lake | place: USA: Georgia | collected...
CTGCCGACATCCAGTTTTCTTCCGAAATCAAGTTTTCGAGCGGTTTTCGAGCATGGACGTCGTCAACCGCCGCGACACGGTGCCGTTCACCACCGTCGACGGCTCGACCATCCGCGAGCTGATGGCGCACCGCAATTCCGCGATCCGCCAGCAGAGCCTGGCCGAGGCGCGTCTCGCCCCCGGGGCCGCCACCACCCCCCACCACCATGCCGTGACCGAGGAGATCTACTACATCCTCTCCGGCACGGCGGTCATGACCGTCGGCAGCGACACGCGCGACGTGGGCCCCGGCGACGCGATCGCCATCCCCCCGGGGCTGCGGCACACCATCCGCAACACCGGCGGCGACGACCTCGTGTTTCTCTGCACCTGCGCCCCCGGCTACGAACACGCCGACACCTTCCTCGACGCCGCCCAGCCCTGAAGCCGGGCCTCCCCCGGGCACGACGCCGCTTTGCCATGGCCGCCACCGACGCCTTCGCCAAACTCCTGACCTCCCAGGGCATCATCAGCCCCGAGCAGCTGGCGGAGGCCTCGCGTGTCGCCGGCAACTCCGGCGCCCGGATGGCCGACGAGATCGTGAAGCTCGGCTACGCGCCGGCCGACAAGGTGATGGCGGCCCTCGCCAAGGCCTACCGGATGAAGCTCGTCGACCTCGCCGGCATGACCGTGCCGCAGGAGGTGGTCGCGCTGCTGCCCGAGAGCGTCGCCCGCGAGAACACGATCTTCCCGATCACCGAGATGGCCGGCACGCTGCGGCTGGTGACCTCCGACCCCACCGACCTCGAGACGCAGGAGAAGCTCCGCTTCATCCTCAACCGCGACATCGAGATGACGCTCGCCCCACGGGCGCAGATCGTGGAGGCGATCAACCGCCACTACGGCCTCAGCGACGGCGAGAGCGCCGACTCGATGCTGCAGGAGTTTACCGACACGGCGATCGACTTCACGGAAACCGCCGTGGAGCAGGCCGCGGCCGCCCAGCAGAACGAGGACGAATCCGACGCCCCGGTCGTCAAGCTCGTGAACCTCATCATCACCGAAGCGGTGCAGCTGAAGGCCAGCGACATCCACATCGAGCCCTTCGAGCACCGGGTGCGGATCCGCTACCGCATCGACGGCCGCCTGGTCGAGCGCGACAACCCGCCGCGCCGGCTGCTCGGCGCCATCCTCTCCCGCATCAAGATCCTCTCCAAGCTCGACATCGCGGAGCGGCGGCGTCCCCAGGACGGCCGTATCAAGCTCGTCGCCGACGGCAAGGACTACGACCTGCGGGTGAGCGTGCTGCCCACCAACCACGGCCAGTCGGTCGTGATGCGGGTGCTCGACAAGGACGCCATCCGCGTCGGCGTGCGGCAGCTGGGCCTCTCGGAAAACGACTTCCGGCAGTTCAAGAACCTCATCCGCCGGCCCAACGGCATCATCCTCGTGACGGGCCCCACGGGCTCGGGCAAGACGACGACGCTCTACGCCTGCCTGAACGAGCTCAACAAGCCCGACACCAAGATCATCACCGCCGAGGATCCGGTCGAGTACTACCTCAAGGGCATCAACCAGGTCGAGATCAAGCACCAGATCGGCCTCGACTTCGCCCGCGTCATCCGCGCGATGCTGCGGCAGGCCCCCAACGTGATCCTCGTCGGCGAGATGCGCGACACCGAGACGGCCCAGATGGGCATCCAGGCCTCGCTCACGGGCCACCTCGTGTTCAGCACGCTCCACACCAACGACGCCCCCAGCGCCGTCACCCGCATGATCGACATGGGCGTGCCCGCCTACCTCGTGGCCTCCAGCGTCGTGGCGGTGCTCGCGCAGCGGCTGGTGCGGGTGATCTGCCCGCGGTGCAAGCAGCCCCACATGCCGCTCGACTCGCAGATCGAGCAGGCCGGCATCACGCCGGAGCAGCTGAAGACGGCCACGTTCATGAAGGGCCGCGGCTGCGTCAACTGCCAGAAGTCGGGCTACAAGGGCCGCCTCGGCATCTTCGAATTGATGGTGATGAACAACAAGATTCGCGAACTGGCGTTCCAGGGCGCGGCCACCACCGACATCCGCCGGGCCGCCGTCTCCACCGGCATGACGATGATGTACGACGACGGCATCAACAAGGCCCTGCGCGGCGTCACCTCGCTCGAGGAGGTGTTCCGCGTGTCGAAGAAGGCCGAGTGACCGCGGACAGTCGCCGCACTCCGCGCACGATCAGCCGCGCCTGCCTCCGGCGCGCACGGCATTGGATCCCCGCACCTGGCACACGGAAGGGGCTGCCCATGCCCCGAGAGCCGGCCTTGGCGGCCAGCGCAGCCAGGATGGCGAAGCGCAGCCGGCACGGAGTGAGCGAAGGCCACGAAGGCCGCAGCGAACGTCCGGCGACGGGGCGTGGGCAGCCCCGGCGCAGCACCAACGGCCGTCTCAGGCCGGCTCGGCCACCGGCCGCCGCCAGAAGTGGAGCACCGCCGGCGGCACCGCGCGGCTCGTCCAGGCCGCCGCCTCCGGCAGGGCCGTCGCATCGAACGACGTGTCGGACTCCGCCACGATGGTGCTGCCGGCGGGCGCCGCCGCCATGAACGCGGCGATCAAGCCGCAGAGCTCGTCGCGACGGTCCGCGAAGAACGACCACGGCGGCGACACGAACACGATCCAGGCCGCCGTCGTCGGCAGCGGCGGCATCCGCCTGGCCCACAGCAGCACGTCGCCCGGCCGCACCTCCACCCGTTGCTCGAGGCCGAGCCCGCGGGCCGACCGCCGCAGGGCGTCGGCCGTGGGGAAGTGCCGCTCGCCCAGCACGGCCGTGGCCGCCCCGCGACTGAGCGCCTCGAACGCCAGGGCGCCCGTGCCGGCGAAGAGGTCGATGGCCACCGCGCCGCGGACGTCGGTGCCCAGCAGGTCGAAGAGGGACTCGCGGACGCGGTCCTTCATCGGCCGGGTGCGGCCGGTGGGGTCGAATTCGATCCAGCGGTGCCGCAGGTCGCCGCCGATGATCCGCGTGCGGCCGGCGGGCTCGTCGGTGGCCGCGGCCGGCGGTGACCGGTCGGTGCGCGGCCGGCCGCCGGCGGCCGGACGAGCCGCTGGCCGGTCGTGGGCCGCGTTGTGCCGCCGGTTGCGGGGCCGGTCACGGGACATGGGGGCGGTTCCGGGAAGGGGGGAAAACCTGCTATCGTAGCAGGGAGAGAACGAACGCTTTCCTGGCGAAGGAGACGAGCCGATGGGCGTGGGCTGCATGCGGGTGATCGCCGCGGGCTGGATGGTGGCGCTGGCCGCCGCGGCCGGCCAGGCGCAGGTGCCGGTGGTCGAGTCCCGGCCCGATCCGGCCAAGGCGCGGACCGAGTTCGAGGCGGCACGGAAGCAGGAGAAGGAGCTCATCGGCGAACTGACGGTGCTGCAGGCCGAGTTCCAGCAGCCCGGGGCCGACAGGAGGGCGATCGCCGAGAAGTTCGAGGTGGCCCGGGCGAAGATCCCCGCCACGAAGGAACGGCTCGAGACGGCCGTGTTCGCCCTGGCGCTGGCCGAGCCGAAGGACCAGGTGGCCCGCGACATCTGCGGCGCGGTGATCGACGCGCGACGCCGGGGGGAGGATTTCGTGGCCGTGCTCGAGCTGTCGACGCTGCTCGACAAGGCGGGCGCCGCCGACCAGCGGGTCGACATGATGGCGTCGCAGGCCGCGATGACGCTCTCGCGGCTCGACGAGGCCGCCGCCTGGCTCGCGAAGGCCGGCGAGCAGGGGGGCGACAAGGCGAAGATCGCCGATCTCGAGAAGGCGATCGAGGCCGAACGGCCGAAGGTCGAGGCCGAGATGGCCAGGCGGAAGGCCGACGCCGAGGCCGACGACCGCCCGCGGGTGAAGATCACGACGACGAAGGGCCCGATCGTGGTGGAACTCTTCGAGGAGGAGGCGCCCAACGCGGTGGCCAACTTCATCAGCCTCGTCGAGAAGGGCTTCTACGACGGCACGCCGTTCCACAGGGTGATCGGCGGCTTCATGGCCCAGGGAGGTGATCCGACCGGCACCGGCGCCGGCGGCCCGGGGCACATGATCGACTGCGAATGCGAACTGCCCGATGCCCGCAAGCACTTCCTCGGCTCGCTCTCGATGGCGCACGCCGGCAAGAACACCGGCGGCTCGCAGTTCTTCCTGACCTTCCGCCCGACGGAGCACCTCGACGGCAAGCACACGGTGTTCGGCCGCGTGATCGAGGGGCTCGAGGTCCTGCCCAAGCTCACCCGCACGCAGGACCAGCAGGGGATGCCCATCGAAGGCATCAGGCAGGACCAGATCGTGAAGGCGGAAGTGCTGCGGAAGCGCAACCACCCCTACGTTCCCCAGACGAGGCCCGACCCCGACGGCAAGAAGGGATGACGCGATGACGACGCCCAGAGCCGACCTCCCGCGCGCGGCCGGCCGCGGCGCCGCCCCCCGCTCGATCCTGCTCGTCGCCGGCGTGCTTGTCGCCGGCCTGCTCGTCGCCGCCGACCCGAAGCCGACCGCTTCTGAAGGAGCCCCGCCGATGCCTGCCGAATCGTCCGACGCCGATCCGCAGAACCCCGCGACACTCGGCCGCGTGCCCGACGACCAGCTGCCCGCGACCGACAGGGAATGGCGGGAGCGGCTCACGCCGGAACAGTTCCAGGTCGCCCGGAAGAAGGGGACGGAGCGGGCCTTCAGCGGGAAGTACTGGAACACGAAGACGCCGGGCACCTACCGCTGCATCTGCTGCGGCGAGCCGCTGTTCAAGTCGGGCGAGAAGTTCGACAGCGGCTGCGGCTGGCCGAGCTTCACCGCGCCGATCGACGGCGTGAAGGGCACGACGATCGCGGAGCACGAGGACCGTTCGCTCGCCGGCCTCCCGGGATTCGGCATCCGCACCGAGGTGACCTGCCGCCGCTGCGGCGCCCATCTCGGCCACGTGTTCAACGACGGCCCGCCGCCGACCGGCCTGCGCTACTGCATCAACTCCGCCTCGATCGTGCTCGAGCCGCTGAAGGCCGCCGACGGCCAGGCCGAGCCGAAGAAGTAGGGGCGGAACCGGGGCACGACGATCGCGTGCCGGGAGTGGCCCGGCTTCGGCCCACCCGCACCCCGTCGCCGGACGTTCGCTGCGGCCCTCCAGGCCTTCGCTCACTCGAACCTGACTGCGCTTCGCCATCCATGGCTGCGCTTGTCAGCTCACGCCGGCTCTCGGGGCACGGGCGGGCCGAAGCCTCCCGCAGTGTGAGCGGGCGATCGTTGGAGGGAGGCCCGGGGCAGCCTTGGCCCTCGAGCGGGCTGTGGAAGCAAGCGAAGCAAGGATTGCGCAGCGCAGCTTCTACCGCAGCGAACGTCCGAGCGAGGGCCGGGGCTGCACCGGGCCGGTTGGGCGAGCTGGTGGCCTTCAGGTCACGAGACGCCCCCGGTCCTGGTCTCCAGACGGCCTACCTCTGCGGTCCGAGCAGCCAGGCGAGCAGACCCTTCTGCACGTGCATGCGGTTGGCCGCCTCCTCCACCACCACGCTCTGCGGGCCGTCGATCACCGAGTCGGTGACCTCCTCGCCCCGCCGTGCCGGCAGGCAGTGCATGAAGAGCGCGTCGCCGGCGTGTTGCATCAGATCGTCGTTGACCTGGTAGGGACGCAGGTCGGCCAGTCGCCGGGCCCGCTCCTTCTCCTGCCCCATGCTCGTCCAGACGTCGGTGTAGACCACCGCCGCCCCCTTCACGGCCGCGATCGGATCGGTGGTTTCCACGATGTCGGCCTGCGGCACGATCGACCGCAGGCGGCCGCGGAACGCGTCGTCGAACTGGTAGGCCTCGGGGGCCGCCAGCACGAACCGCATGCCCAGCAGGCCGCAGAGCATCGCCAGGGAGCGGGCCACGTTGTTGCCGTCGCCCACGAAGGTGAAGGTCAGTCCGGCGACGCGGCCGACGTGCCGGCGGAGCGTGTAGACATCGGCCAACGCCTGGCAGGGGTGGCAGTAGTCGGACAGGCCGTTGATCACCGGCACGCTCGCCGCGGCCGCGAGCTGCTCGATCGTGGCGTGGGCCTTCGAACGGCAGACGATCACGTCGACGTACTCGCTGAGCACGCGGCCGAAGTCGGCGACGCTCTCCCGCGACGACGAGAAGCCGGCGTCTTCGCCGAGGAACAGGCTCGAGCCGCCGAGATGCACCATCGCCGCCTCGAAGCTCACCCGCGTGCGCAGGCTCGGCTTCTCGAACAACAGCGCCAGCACGCGGCCCGGCAAGAGGGCGTCGCGGCGGCCCGCCTCGTACTTCTCCTCGAGGTCGTGCGAGACCGCGAACACGGCCTCGACCTCGTGCGCCGTGAGGTCCTCGGGAACGATCAGGTGACGCATGGCGGTGGTGGACATGGGGTCAGGACCGGGAGGCCACCTCGACGATGGCCTCGGCGAGCCGGTCGCAGCCGTCGTGCACCTCGTCGGCCGAGAGGGTCATCGCCGGCAGCAGCCGGATCACCCTGCCCTGCGTGCAGTTCACGAGGAGCCGCTTCTCGAGGCAGGACTGCACGACCGCGGCGCCGTCGATCGACAGCTCCACGCCGATCATCATGCCCAGCACCCGCACGTCGCGGACGGCGTCGCAGCGGGACTGCAGCTCCGTGAGCCGCTCGCGGAAGATCGCCGCCGTGCGGTCGACGTTCGCCAGCAGGCCCTGGTCCTCGATCATGCGGATCGCCGCGATGCCGGCCGCGGCGGCGATCGGATTGCCACCGAACGTGGCCGCGTGCATCCCCGGTCGCAGGTGCCTGGCGAGTTCGACGGTCGTGAGCATCGCGCCGCCGGCGACTCCCGCGCAGAGGCTCTTGGCCAGCGTCATCACGTCGGGCGTGACGCCGAAGTGCTGGTGGCCGAACCAGCGGCCCGTGCGGCCGCAGCCGCACTGCACCTCGTCGAAAACCAGCAGCAGGTCGCGCTCGTCGGCGATCCGACGCAGCCCCTGCAGGAAGCCCGCGGGGGCGGGCACCACGCCCCCCTCGCCGAGGATCGGCTCGACGAGGATGCCGCCGGTGTGCTCGTCGACGAGCTTCTCGACGGCGGCGAGGTCGCCGTGCGGGGCGAACTGGAAGCCGGCCACCATGGGCCCGAGGCCCTCGTGATACTTCGGCTGCGCCGTCGCCGACACGCTCCCCATCGTGCGGCCGTGGAAGCCGCCCTGGAACGTGATGATCTTGTACCGCTTGCCGTCGGTCCGCAGCCGCACGAGCTTGATCGCGGCCTCGTTGGCCTCGGTGCCCGAATTGCAGAAGAAAGCCTGGCCGCCGAACGACCGTTCGGAGAGCAGGCGGGCCCACTCCCCCTGCGGCTCGGTGTACCAGGTGTTGGGCACGTGGATCAGCGTCGCGATCTGCTTCTGCACCGCCTGCACGACCGGCTCGGGGCAGTGGCCGAGCAGGTTGCAGCCCCAGCCCGGGAAGAGGTCGAGGTACTCCGTCCCCTCGGCGTCCCACACCCGCGAGCCCTCGCCGCGGACGAGGCACACCGGAAACCGCCTGTAGTTCGGGACGACGTAGCGGTCGAAGACGTCGATCACAGCCTGCGTCTTCGGGCCCGCGGCGGCGGGGGAGGCATCGAGGGTGGCCATGGATGAATCCTCGCGGAGAGGAGGGAAGGGGACGGGACGACGCTAGCGGCCGACGGCCGCGGCCGGGCCGGAGCGGCTCGACAGGGCGACGGCGTCGTCGCGGATCAGTTCCGTGCCGACGCCGCTGGTGGTGTAGATCTCGAGCAGCAGCGAGTGCCGCAGCCGGCCGTCGATGATGTGGATCTTCTTCACGCCCTGCTCGAGCGTGGTCAGGCAGCCTTCGATCTTCGGGATCATGCCGGCGGAGATCGTGCCGTCGACGATCAGCCGGCGGGCCTCCGTGGCGGTGAGGGAGTGGATCAGGCTGTCGGGATCGTTGACGTCGCGGAGCACGCCGGGGATGTCGCTGAGCACCACGAGCTTCTCCGCGCCGATCGCGGCGGCGACGGCGGTGGCCGCCGTGTCGGCGTTGACGTTGAGCTTCTCGCCGTCGGCGGCCAGCGCCATCGACGGGATCACCGGCACCTGGCCGGCGTAGGTGAGGTTGTCGATCGTGAGCCTGTCGACCGTCGTCACCTCGCCGACGTGGCCCAGGTCCACGGGGCGGCCGTCGGCGTCGGTCAGCGCGAGCCGCTCGCCGAAGAGCACGTTGGTCGACAGGAAGTTGAGCGAGACGGCGCGGCCGCCGTACTCCTCGATCTTCGCGGCCAGATCGTGGTTGAGCTCGGTGGCGAGCACCTTCTCGACGATCCGGAGCGTCGCCTCGTCGGTGTAGCGGCGGCCCTGCACGAACCGCGGCTGGATCCCGGCCTGGTCCATGGCCCGGCTGATCGCCTTGCCGCCGCCGTGGACGACCACCACCCGCATGCCGAGGGTCGACATGAAGACGATGTCGAGCAGCAGGTGCCGCAGCGAGTCGGGGTGCTCCACGACGCTGCCGCCGAGCTTGATGACGGTGGTGGTGTCGCGGAACTTGCGGATCCAGCCGAGCGCCTCGATGAGCGTGTCGGCCTTCTGGATGGCCTGCTTCTGCGCCTTGCTGATCGGGGGGGTGCTGGCCACGTCGCGAATGATCCTTGCGAGGCACGGCGGCGGCGCCGTGGGGGAAACCCGCGATTTTACCAAGCCGAACGCCCGGGCAAACACCCGGGTTTCCGCCCGGTTTTGGGCGGGAGGACCCCGGGTCTCGAGCCGGACGGAACAGGCCGGAAACGCGGAGTAGACTTCCTCCGGAGGCCGCAGCGGCCGCGCTGCCCACGCTCGCGGCGCGGCTGCCGGAGCCCCCCGGACGGCGATTTCATGAAGCGGGCGCTCATCATCGGCATCTCCGGGCAGGACGGCGGCTATCTCGCGCGGCTGCTGCTGGAGAAGGGCTACGAGGTGCACGGCAGCTCGCGGCAGCACGAAACCGCCGGCTTCCCCAACCTGCGGCGGCTCGGCATCCGCGACCGGGTCGGGCTCCATGCGGCGATGCCCGCCGATTTCAGCAGCGTGATGTCGCTCCTGCAGCAGCTGCAGGTCGACGAGATCTACAACCTCTCCGGGCAGAGCTCCGTGGCGGCGTCGTTCCGCCATCCGCTGGAGACGTTCGACAGCATCACCGTCGCCACGATGAACCTGCTCGAGTGCCTGCGGCTGCTCGGCCGGCCCGTGCGGTTCTACAACGCGGGCTCCAGCGAGGTCTTCGGCAACACGCCCGCGGCCGCCGACGAGTCGACGCGATTCAATCCGCGCAGCCCCTACGGGATCGCCAAGGTCGCAGCCCACCACGCCGTGGCGAACTACCGGGAAGCGTATGGCCTCTTCGCGTCGACCGGCATCCTCTTCAACCACGAGTCGCCGCTGCGGCCGCCGCACTTCGTCACGCAGAAGATCGTGTCTGCCGCGGTGCGGATCGCGGATGGCTCGCCCGAGCGGCTCGCGCTCGGCGACATCGACATCATCCGCGACTGGGGCTGGGCGCCGGAATACGTGGAGGCCATGTGGCGGATCATCCAGCACGACCGGCCTGACGATTTCGTCGTCGCCACCGGACGCAGCCACTCGCTGCGGGAGTTCGTCGATCGCGTGTTCGCCGCCGTGGGGCTCGCCGCCCGCGACCACGTCGACACCGATCCGGGCCTTTCCCGGCCCGCCGACATCGTCGCCAGCGCGGCCGACCCCGCGAAGGCGCGGGCCGTGCTCGGCTGGCGGGCGGCATCCGACCTCGACGCCATCGTCGGGCGGCTCGTGGCCGCCGCCCGCGGGGAGAGCGACGCATGAGCCGGGCCGCCGCGGACACACCAGCGAAACCCCCGATGACGCTCCGCGGCCGCGTGCGGCCGGGGTGTCACGCGGAGACGACCTCCGCGAAGGTGCCCGACTGCACGACGCGGCCGCCGTCGAGCCGGTAGAGGACGTCGCAGTCGGAGACCGTCGAGAGCCGGTGGGCGACGATGATCAGCGTCTTGGTGCCGTGGAGCGAGTTGACGGCGGCCATCACCTCCTTCTCCGTGGCGTCGTCGAGGCTGCTGGTGGCCTCGTCGAGCACGAGCACGGGCGGATCGTGATAGAGCGCGCGGGCGATGCCGATCCGCTGCCGTTGGCCGCCCGAGAGCCTCACGCCCCGCTCTCCCACGACCGTGTCGAGGCCGTCCGGCAGGCCGGCGACGAATTCGTCGAGACGGGCGGCCGTGATCGCCCGGCGGACCGCCGCGTCGTCGATGAGTTCGTCCGGTAGGCCGAACGCGACGTTGCGCCGGATCGTGTCGTCACCGAGGTAGATGCTCTGCGCCACGTAGCCGATGCGCCTCTGCCAGCCGGGCAGGTCGCCGTGGATGTCGACGCCGTCGACGGTCGTCCTGCCGGCCGTCGGGGGCAGCAGGCCGAGCACCACGTCGACCAGCGTGCTCTTGCCGGCTCCGCTGCCGCCGATGAGTCCGACGGAGGCGCTCCGCGGGATGCGGATGCTGACGTGATCGAGCGCCGGCTGCCGCCTGCCCTCGTAGCAAAACGTGACATCTTCGAGCGCGATCGCGTCGTGGAACGGGAGCGGGGCCGCGGGGGCGTGCGGCAGGACGGGCTCTCCCGCCGCCAGTTCCGTGCGCAGCGTCCGGATCATGGCCGACGAGAACGAGAGCTGCTGGAACGACGACGACATGCGGTTGAGCGAGGGGAGCAGGCGAAACGCCGCCGTCGCGAACAGGCCCAGGGTCGGCACGAGCGCCGAGGTCGGACGACCCTCCCACAGCAGGACCGCGGCGAGCAGGCACAGCGCC
>Ga0214917_10007733_pt1 | contig 10767 bp, 9 predicted proteins | sample LL_1208_BB_MetaG_FD_177983 | JGI IMG/M metagenome (GOLD analysis project Ga0214917, IMG submission 177983) | Freshwater microbial communities from Lake Lanier, Atlanta, Georgia, United States - LL_1208_BB | ecosystem: Environmental > Aquatic > Freshwater > Lake | place: USA: Georgia | collected...
GACGGGGCTGCCCGAGTCGCTGGGTCAGCTGGCGGCGCTGACGACGCTGAATCTCAGCGGGTGTTGTAAGTTGACGGGGCTGCCCAAGTCGCTTGGCCAACTGGCGGCACTGGCCACTCTGGATCTAAAGTGGTGTCATGCGTTAACACAGTTGCCCGAGTCGCTGGGCCGACTGGTGGCGCTGACGACACTGAATCTCAGCGAGTGTTGCGCGTTAACAGGGCTGCCCGAGTCGCTGGGTCAGCTGGCGACACTGACGAAGCTGAATCTCAGCTGGTGTCGCGCGTTGACGGGGCTGCCTGAGTCGATAGGTCAACTAATGGCGCTTACGATGCTGAATCTGTGCTTTTGTGGCGCGTTGACGGGGCTGCCTACTTCGGTGGGGCAGCTGGCAACGCTGGCGGATATTGTTATCGCTGAGTGTTACGAATTCCGATTTCCACCAATGTGCATCATCCAACGCGGGGTTCATGCCATCAAGGCCTTTTTGCTGGCGCACCACCACCCGTATAAGATACTGCTGTTAATTCTAAGCGCGCGCCGCCGCCGCATGCGCTGCCCGCCGGCCGAACTATGGATGTTGATCCGCGACGATTTTCTTGTTGGTTTGAAGCGCGATTCTTTCTGTAGTTCTTTCTGTAGCTGTTCTGTAGCTGGAAGCTGGAATGTTAGACTTGCAGATTACTTGTAGATTTTTTGTAGATTTTCTGTATATATTTGCTTACCTCCTCACTCTGTACTAGAAATATATCTATATCAAAATTATAATCACGTGTTGTTGTGCTTACGACTGGAACTTGTTGCCACCGATGCCGTCCACGTACGAGAAGACGTTCCAGTTGCGGGCAAAGACCAGGACGGTGAGGCCGTGGCCAACAATGTCAGCGTGGAACGTCAGGCTCATGACGACCGAGTCCAGACGGCTCCAGTTCAGCGAACCGGACGGGTTGGGCTCCTCGGGGTGCAGAGCAAACGAGTAGCAGTAGATGAAGCCCTTGGGCACGTTGCTGTGGTGCTGCCACGGCTGCACCTGGCGGAACCACTTGCCCTCCATGGCGGCGAAGCGGGGCACGCTGTTGACGAGCAGGCCGACCTCGACCAGGGGGTCGGCGTTGACGGTCACGACGTCGCCCAGGTTGTACATGCCGCTGTTGGAGACCAAGTTGGGCGTGGTGAGCGCGGCGCCGGTGGCGTAGTCGTCGGCGCCCGTCGTCTCGGACTGCACGAGCACATCAAAGGTGCCCTCCGTCTGCGGCTGCAGAGCGACGGCCGTGGGGAACGACGTGTTGTTGCCAGCGTAGGCGCCCGAGCCCTGGGACGGGCCGACGCGCGAGTAGTCAAACTGCTTGTTGGCGGTGGCGTTGGCGTTGAGGCGCGTGGCGAAGATCAGCTCGATGACGGGGTGGTTGAACAGCAGGTTCATCGAGATCGATGCCTCGGTGGTGGTCTGCTGGTGGAACTGCACCGTGTGGATCAGCTGGTCGAAGAGGCCGTTGGCAAAGCGCGCGCGCTCGCTGATGTCGAGGTAGACGTACTCGGTCTGGATGCAGGCCTGCAGATCCGTGTCGGCGAGCTCGCGGTTGGTGGAGCTGCCGTCAGCGTTGCTCTTGTAGACAATCATGTCGCGGTTGGAGCAGATGATCAGCTTGTTCAGCGCCTGGAAGTCGACGGCCAGCTGCACGCCGTGGAAGGCGAGCGACACGAGCGACAGGGCGTTACCGGCCACCTGGGAGTACCAGAACGGCAGCGGCACGTACAGGCGCTGCGGGCGGCGCGAGTAGGCAATCAGCTGCTCGCGGGTCTCGAACTTGCCGATCATGTCCTGCAGGCGCTTGCCAGCCTTGCCCGACAGCTCCTCGTACATGTACAGGTAGTCGCTGTAGAGCGTGTCAATCACGTGGCCGCCGACGATCAGGCGCACGGCCTTGAGCAGCGCAAAGCCGACCGCGTTCACCCAGTGCGCGTAGTAGCCGCCCAGCGGGTTGGTCAGGCCAGCCTGCAGCTCCGGGTCGGGCATGTAGTCCGAGCCAGCCGACGCCAGGGCGTCCAGCACGTAGGCGTACGAGGTGGTCGTGCCAGGCGACACGGCCGGGAACAGGCCCGGCAGCTCGACCACAACGTACTGACGGTAGATCAGATCGCCCGTGCGGTTGAGCGTGATCGTGGCCGTGGCACCGCCAAACTGCACCGTGTTGGCGAACGCCTGCTGGATGGGCTCCGTGGCGAAGTTGGTGTGCGTCGAGTGCTTCAGACGCCAGTACGTGACGGTGGCCGCGTTCGTCAGGTGAAAATCGGCGGCACCACGCGCAACGATCTGCGTGATGGCACCACCTTGTGTTGCACCAGCTGTGATGGTCATGGTAACTTTTTTTTTCGGGGTCGCTGTGTTTTACCTCAAGTGGGTACCAACAAGATTTCCCGGGGGACGAACATCAAAGTCCATCGTCCGACCGGTCCAACACAAAAAAGTACCATACGCCGGCCTTGGTCCGTCCTATCATATGGGTGTCATCCGGGGGGTGCTGCGAGGCAAGTCCGAACACAAGATCGGCGTGCCTACGCTGTTAGAAAAGTGTATCTTGTCGGATGCAAGGTGGGGGGGTTTTGGGGGAGGACGGGCAAGGGTAACACATGGTTAGACATCAACAAAAATCCAGTAGTATTGAGACAAACATGAAAAGTTCAAACTAAAATCGAGCGCGATCTTGTGCATTCAGGTAAATTTCATATAATTCTCTACCAAATCGTGCGCGCTCTTGCACATCAAGGTACACATACTCTGTGAACAGCAGTTTTTGCTGTTCTTTTGCAGGATGGACTGTTTTTACGCGCAGATGGGGCAGCAGTGCTTGCACGGCAGCAATAATGTGCAACGCATCCGACACTAGCAAAATTGCATCACCCATGGTGATTTCTACACTAATTAGTATTATTTTATGAATGCATGCATGATGTTCATCATGTGTCAATTTTCTACCCCATATGTTTGGATTTGTGGACATGACCGGACATACATGAAAATACATTACGAAAACCGAGCGCGATCGTATGCATTCAGATGTGCTCCAAACGCGGATACATACGATTCACCAAATCGTGCGCGCTCCGTGCGCATCGGTTTTTGCTGTTCTTTTGTGCGATGGACTGGCTTGCTGGCAGCAAACTTTCTTTCCATAGCGATAGGCTCAGTGGCAAAGTTGGTATGCGTTGAGTGCTTCACGCGAAAGTAAGAAATGGTCGCTCCTGGGCTCGTCAAGTAAATATCGGCGGCACCACGTGCAACGATTTCCATGATGGACCCAAACCGAATGGGCTTTGTTAATCCACTTGCTGGCGTCACATCAGTTGCCTTTGCGCGCAGATGGGGCAAAAGGGCTCGCACGGCAGCAACAATGTGTAATGCATTTGACACTAGCAAAATTGCATCACCCATGGTGATTTCTATACAAATTAATATTTTTTAACAAAAATGAAGTTCATCAAAAATCTAAACAATAATTGCTGTTTGTTTTTACTAATGAACTGTTTGTATTACATTTTATTTTATTTCGATTTATTTGAAGTTGTTCTATTTGAAATTCAAATCAAGTTTCTTTGTCATAATCGCGCTCCATCACAGTGTCCATCAGATTGATCAAGTGTTCAATGCTCATAAGCGCAACTCCGATGGCCGGATGCTGCCCGTTGGACTCAATTTCCAAGCGATAAGCGCGGTCAGGCAAGTGTTGCAGCGACACGCGGTTGCACGGGTTCCATTTCGCGTGGGCATGGCCCGTGCCCCACTCAACGGACGCAAGCAGCTTTATGCGCTGTCCGCGCTCGAGCGTCACGATGGGTGTCTCGGGATACAGGGGCTCGAGCCCATCCTCAGGCCACGCAAAATCAGCCATTGTCACCGTGCGCTCCGACGCGTCATCAGGACAAGTCACATCCAGCGCAATGCCGGCCGGCTGGCCTGTTCCGCGCAACACCATCAATCCCAGGCGCAAAGCAAGCACTTCGTCAGCGTGCACCGACGTGTTTGTTTCGATGGCCAGTTCTTCGATGGCCAGCGTCGGCACATCGGCAAAACAGCTGCGCCGTATTCCGTTTGCGATGGAAATGTCAACGTTCTTCAGCGTGAACGCACACGTGAGCCCGTTGTCATAAATCTCGCTCGCCATAAAAAAAACCTGATTTATGCAAATCGCAATCAATACGACCGCAATTCTGGTTTGCAAAAAAAACAATCTTTTTTTTTTAGACGACCAGCGATGAGTCTGATTCGTTTATCTTCTTGGCAAAATCTACAATAAACCCGTTTTTTAGCAATCTCATAAAACGACCGGCAATAAGCCTAATTCTTCAGAAAGAATTTTAATGACCGGCATATTGACGTAAAATGACATCGTGTTTGAATCTACAACACGCAGTGCGTTTTGGCTATTTGATAAATGCGCTCACAAACGGTGTGCAGGGTCTTGTGTGCGTGCCGCTTTTTCGCGACAAGCGCGCTACCAAAGCATTTCTGCAACATATCGGAGTGCCAGTGCCAGGCAACCTGACGGCTGAGCAGGTCAATCCGAACGATACAATTGTCGTCAAGCCCTGTTGCGCGACAGGCGGGCGCGGTGTCCGCATCGGCCTGGCCAAAGATGTCCTGGGGCTGCAAGACGATCGTCTGATAGCGCCCGAACCCGGCACTCTCATGGAGCAATTTGTAACTGGCAATCATTATCGCGTGGTTGTCTATCACGGCACGGTTCTCGGCGCGGTGCGGCGCACGCCAGCGAGCGTCACTGGCGACGGCACGCACACGGTGCGCCAACTTATCGAGCTAAGCACAGCGTGCCGGCGCTTGGTGCCAGACGAGTCAAATTCGGGTCTTGACCAGGTGCCACCTGCCGGCGTTGCTGTGCCCGTGAACAAAGTGTCCAACTTTGCCCAGGGCGGGTCGGTCGCCGTTGCGCCGGACGTGCACGACACCGTCCGAGAGTTGTGCCGGCGCGTGGCCCTGTTTTCAGGCGTTGCGCTGTTTGGCGTGGACCTGATAACGCCTGACATTGCCGCGCCATTGCCGCCGAGCGCGGCGGTCAATGAGCTTGAATTGTTCAATGACATGAACATTCATTATTTGGTGCGCGATCGCGTGTGGACCATGTACGTATGCTTGGGCATCGGGTACGGATTGCTGTTACTCATCGGGTTAACGGCCGTGGCGATTACAACCGTCCGTCGTGCCTGGTGATTTTATTTATAAACTGGCAGAACGTGGTAAAGGGGATGGCTCACTGCAAGCTTCCGAATTGCGATCAAAAAGTATGGGGCCCAGCGCGATGGGTTCAAATGCACCGCGAGTGCGCCGACTTTCCGCTGAAACCCACAGTTGCGCAGCGCCACAGTTTGCTTAAGAAACTGCTTGATCTCGGCGCCACCGTGCCATGTTCGTATTGCGGCAAAAACTGGGTCGAGTTGTGGAATAGCACAAAAGAGACCATGTTTGAGCTTGCCTACTCGCGCGACTCGGCTTTCCAAATGATGTATGATCTGCACAATGTCTGGAACGTCTGTTTGAACAAGCCTATTTTTCCCTGGAAGACCATGTTGCACACCTACGGCTTGCCGGAGCACACACCATACGAGCCCACGCCGCTCATGACATTTATCAAAATCAACTTTGCTCACCTGATGCCAGCGACGTGCGATGATTCGTGCTGTGTGTGATTAAAAGCACAACGAACCAAAAAATATTACTATTATCAGGCAAAGCAACAGGTCAACATTTTTTTATTACATTTTCATTTTATCAACGAAATGTGCAATGTCTTGCTGGAAGATTCGTGGGAAGCGGACGACATTGTGCGGTATTGCCAGCAACACCAGATGGACTGTCGCGTAATGTCGCCGGCCGACTTGCTCGCTCTCGACACGACCGAGTTTATGAAGCATGTGCCGTTCTGCTCGACCGACATTGTGCGGCACCACCTGACCGCGAGCGGTCGCCGCGTGCCAGACACGTACGAGGACGTGTATGCGGCCCATTTCCATCGAGCAATCAACACAATACCGTTCGGTGATGTCAAGCCCGGATCGTTTGTGAAACCCACAACCAACGACAAGTCCTTTGACGGCCAGGTGTTTTACGACAGCGATTGTTTCCTGGGCCCGTTGCCCAGCGCGCAGACACTTGTCTACAACTGCGAGGCCATGAAAATCATCTCAGAATACCGCTTGCTGATCGGCGAACGCCGACTCTACGGCAAAGGATTTGTCAGCGGCGCTCGGATGGACGACTTGCTCCCGAGCGGCATGATCGGAGAACTGGTAGCATTGACCGCCTCGTTCCGATGTGTCGACATTGGATTTGTCAAGCTGGCAGCGGGCACGCTCCGTTGGGTTGTTATTGAGATTAACCCACCCTTTTCGCTGGACGATCACGCAATTCCGCTGGACGACTACATGAAATTTTGCATCGACGCGTGGCTCGCAGTAAGCTCGGTGTGAGGTACCTGCGTAAAAGAAAAACAACTTATAGCGGAAACGGATTCAATAAGAACGAAAGGACAACTCATAGTATATGAAAATGGAAACAAAAAAGTCTCTTATAGTATATGAAAATAGAAACAAAAGGTTCCTTTGTATATGATGAAAATAGAAACAAAAGGCCCCTTTTTGTATATGATGAAAATAGAAACAAAAGGTCTCTTATAGTATATGAAAATAAAAACAAAAGGTCTCTCATAGAAAATGAAAACAGAAACAAAAGGCCCCTTTTTGTATATGATGAAAATAGAAACAAAAGGTCTCTTCACTTGGATACTGTGAAAGAAATATAAGATGAAAATAAAAACGAGAGAACACCTCACCTGTAAACCATGGCGGATCTCATGCTGATCGGCGCGCTGCTTGTCATCGCTCTGTTTGTTGTCATCGGGTTTGTGCATCGCCGGCGATCGCGCGCGAGCCAGGTGGAATACGAGACTCGGCGCAAGCGGCACGCTACGTTTGACGACCATCTCAACACCATCTTTGTCTCCGTCCCCTGTTACAAGGACGAGCCCGAGTGCGCACGCACACTTTTTGACATTTTCAACGAGGCCGACTGTCCGTGGCGCATTTCGGCCGGAGTGCTGCACCACGTGGCCGACGAGCATGCGCCGAATCCGTTTGACGCGTCCGTCACAGACGCGGCAGCCATCATGGACGACATTCTCGGCCAGTACGAGCGTCTCTGCAGCGCGCGCAATGCAACGTCGTTTGCCGCTAACATCCGCGTCATTGTGCGCCCGGCCAGCGAGGCGCGCGGTTCGCTGGCTGCCCGCGCTGCCATTGAGCAGCAGCTGTTCCGGAAGGAGCGCTTTTTCATGACCATCGACAGCCACACGCGGTTGGCGCGCTCATGGGACACCGCCCTGCTTGACATGTACACACAGTGCTTCAAGCTGAGCCCCAAACCCGTGCTAACGACACTTCCGGGCAACTACCAGCGCGACACGTCTCTGCCAGACGACGACCGCCCGACGTTCACGGTGGTCGCCGGCACCGACACCAACGGATTCCCGAAGCTCCGGCCGATCGCTTACGAGCTGACGCCGGTGCGCTGTTTCCCCGCCCCGCTCTTCGTCCCGTGCTTCAGCTTCGCCTCGAGCGACATGATCCGCGAGGTGCCGGCCGACGCGCTCTGCGAATTTCTCGCGTCGGGGCCCGCAACATACGTGCAGAGTGCCCGGTACTGGACACACGGGTGGGACTTTATGCATCCAAAGGCGGCCGTCTGCTACCATCTTGCCGACAAGTCGTACCGCCGCACATCCGGAGAACAGATTGAGAGCAGCAAGGACAACATGGCGCGGCAGATCAGGGGTGTGGCCCGCGCGCTGGCCGCGCTGCGCCGCGATCAGTGCGTGACCTGCGGCACGCCGCGCGACGAGCACACGCTGGACCACGGGCTTGGCCACGATTTTGAAATGACGTTTCCCGAGACGGGCGAGGTGTGGCGGTTCGGTCTAGGTCAGCAGCGAACGCTGGCCGCGTTCGAGCAGCACTGCGGCGTGCGAGTTCCCGGGCAAATCGCGGCCAAGGCTCGCATCGGATGCTGCGACGTCGTGTCAACCGAAGAGCTGTTGGCCAAGTTTGGCCGGCTTGATGTTTATGAAATGCTGCTGCGGCAAACAACGTGATATACATTATGCACTATAAATTCTGCAACATATAATCTATAATACACCATACAATCCTATGCCAAACCAACCTCCACCCACAATTCGCCGGGAAGATGATCAATGTGCCAGTGACGCGCCGCCAAGACCAGCAACAACAACTTTGGCGGGCTGTAGCGTTCCAACAGAAAACGCTTGACCGCCACAGCACCCAGCGCCTGAACAGGCACTGGCGGCACCGTCATGGCGTGGTTCAACGTGTAGCACGTCGTTCGCAAAGTTGTCTCGGAAAGGAGACCAAATGAATATGGCAAACGTGTCAGCGCGCGGCAATTGGAAATCTCAAAGAATTTCAGCGATTCCAAACAGCCAAGCGACTCTGGGAGCGCGCTGAGCTCGCGGCATTGACGAAGCCAAAGCGTAGTAAGCATTGTCAACTGAATTAGCGAATCTGGAAGACTGGTCAACGGGCAACCACTTAGAGTTAACGACTTCAGCGCCGTCAGCCGACACAGCGACACAGGCAGTCGGGTCAGCGGAGAATTGCTCAAATCTAGCATTTCAAGTGCTGCCAGCTGGCCGAGTGAGTTGGGCAGTCCCGTCAACACGCGGCACTCGCCAAGATCTAGCGTCTTTAGCGCCGTTAAGTGCCCGACCGACTCGGGAAGCCCCGTCAACGCACAACATCCCCTGAGATGCAGCGTCGTCAGCGCCGCAAGATGACCCAGCGACTCAGGCAGCTCTGTCAAAGCGTAACAATACGTCACTTGCAGCCACGTCAGCGCTGCCAGCTGGCCCAGCGACTCGGGCAGCCGCCCTATGTTGCACTCCGTCGCACTCAAAGTCTTTAATGCCGCGAGCCGGGAAATTGACTCGGGCAGCCGCTGCAACGAATGACATCTCTGAACACGCAGCGTCGTCAGCGCCAGCATTCCGCCTATAAACTCGGGCAGCGCCAAGAGCCCGTCGTATTTTTCCAGATGCAGTGTTTTCAGAGATGTCAGCTGGCCCAGCGAATCAGGCAAGTGCGTCATTGACCAATTGTCATTTAAATTCAGCGTTTCGAATGTGGCCAGCTGGCCCAGCGATTCAGGCAGCACTGTCACCTTCGTGACACCCACCACAAATAGTTGCCGCAGTGATATCAGCTGCCCTATCGATGGGGGAAACGCTTCAAAGTTCAAGCAACTGTTCACCATCACCGATGTCAGCGCCGCCAGCTGGCCTAGCGACTCGGGCAGCGTGGTCAGTTGTGAACACCAAGACACTTCCAGCCTGGTCAGCGTCGTGATTCGGCCCAGCAACTCAGACAATTGCTTGCCGTGAAAATGATAAATGGTCAGCGTGGTGAGGCTTGCAAGCCCGCCTCGCGTCTCGGGAAACTTGTATGCGATATGCCTGAATTCCGCAATCACCATATCGTCATCACCATTATCATCACCATTATCATCACCATTATCATCACCATTATCATCATCATAATTATCACCACCAGCTCTGTTGAGCGCCATAACGTTTCGTGATGTCATCAAAATGATGTGATAAAGAAAAAAAAAATATGTTTATGCCGATTGACCTGATCAAAAAAAAGCAAGCCCTGTACGGGGATCGAACCCGTGGCCCCAAGATTAAGAGTCTTGTGCTCTGCCAGCTGAGCTAACAAGGCTGTGATGGGTTGTTCGCAACAAATTGCTATTTTATTCACACGCGTCTTGTGTCCGGTTCATATGACGTAATAAAAGAATTTTTGACGTCATATCATTATTGGAGACTGAGTGAGGAGGATGGACGAATCTATCCTTCTGCGGCTTGGAAAAAACAGAATGACGCTAGATCTTAGTAATTGTAATGCGACGCGCTTTCCCGAGTCGCTGGGACAGCTGGAGACGCTGAAAGTTCTGAAGATTTGGTGGTGTACCGTGCTAACAGGGCTGCCAGAGTCGCTGGGTCAACTGAAGATGCTGACCGCTCTGGATATTGGGTGGTGTCGCGCATTGACAGGGCTACCCGAGTCACTGGGCCAGCTAGCGGCACTGACTAGCTTACATCTTTGCGAATGCGACAGGTTGACCGAGCTGCCCGAGTCACTGGGCCAGCTGGCGGCACTGACGACGCTATATATCAGCGAGTGCCGCGCGTTGATAAGGATTTCCAGGTCGCTTGGCCAGCTGACGGCGCTGACGACGCTGAATCTTAGACATTGTCGCGTGCTGACCAGGCTGCCTGAATCGCTGGGCCAGCTGACGACGCTGGCCACTCTGGATCTAAAGTGGTGTTATGCGTTAACGCAGTTGCCCGAGTCGCTGGGCCAGCTGGCGGCGCTGTCTTTACTGGATCTCAGCCATTGTCGCGCGTTGACGGGGCTGCCCGAGTCGCTGGGCCACCTTGCAATGCTGGCGACACTAAATCTCAGCTGGTGTTTCGCGCTAGCCACGCTGCCCGAGTCGCTGGGCCAGCTGGCGGCGCTGACGACACTGAATCTCACCTATTGTCGCGCGCTGACGAGGCTGCCCGAGTCGTTGGGTTGGCTGGCGGCGCTGACGACGCTGGATGTCAGCTGGTGTCGCGCGTTGACGGGGCTGCCCGAGTCACTGGGCCAGCTGGCGGCGCTGACGACGCTAGATCTCAG
>Ga0214917_10007734_pt1 | contig 10765 bp, 15 predicted proteins | sample LL_1208_BB_MetaG_FD_177983 | JGI IMG/M metagenome (GOLD analysis project Ga0214917, IMG submission 177983) | Freshwater microbial communities from Lake Lanier, Atlanta, Georgia, United States - LL_1208_BB | ecosystem: Environmental > Aquatic > Freshwater > Lake | place: USA: Georgia | collected...
GCTGGTGTCGCCCGAGGATCGTCAATTCTCGCAAGCCGAGGACGATTTCATTACGGCCGTGCTGCGTAAAGAATCCGGCGCGACCTTTGGCGAAGGCGAATTTGAACGGGAACGGAACAAATACATTCCTGGCCCGTTTGATAACGAAGCGCTGCGCGAACAAAAGCGCCGCTCACGCGAAGCGGCAATTCAGGCTTTGGCGCGCGGTGCTGACAGAAGGTACAAAATGCCGCCCGTACTCCCGCCGGCTGGCTCTGGAATTACCATGCCCGAGTGGTTAGAAATGACCATTGACGAGCGCAGGAAATTTTCCAAATGAATGACGAGCAGCAAAAAGCGTTAGAAGCCGCACGTGCTCGCCTGGCCAAAAAGGGCGAGGGCACGACGGGTCGCGAAAAACTGCTCGGCGGCATTCAGCGGCGCAAGGATGAGCGCCTGCTCAACGCCAACGCAGCGATGGAACGCATGCAAGCGCAATCCACCGATCCGGCTGCGTTTATGCAAGGGCGGCAAATGTCACCGCTTGCCAAGGGCTCGCTTGCTGCCGCCCAAGGCGCAACCTTTAACTTTGCAGACGAGCTCGCAGGGCTTGCAAACCCGCGATATCGCGAAATGGTCCGCGGCGCGACGGAACAATTCGGCCAGGATTATCCGGCCGGCGCTCCGATGGCCGAGCTTGGCGGCGGTTTGGCAACTACGCCAATTACCGGCCCGTTGTCCGTTGGTCGCGGTGTCTCGACGGCTGGCAGGACATTAAAGGCTGGCCTTGATTACGCGCTTCAGGGAGCCCTGAGCGGCGCTGGATCGGCCAAGGAAGGGCAGAGGGAGCAGGGGGCTCTGCAGGGCGGCATGACGGGCGCTTTGATGGGCGGCGCCGGCACCCTGGGAGCGGACATTTTCCGACGCACCATCGGACAGCCGATTCTTTCCAGGCTGCCGCAGGGCGTCATGGGCATGGTTCCCGAGAGTGCCGCCGGCTACAACGTGCGGCCGGATTACGCCAGGGAGCGCTTGGCTCGGTTGCTTGAGCAGGATGCACAGTCTCGATTGGGCGCTGCCACAACACCAGGGCAGGGCGCCGATGTTGCCGCTGCTCGGCTGCGAAAGATTGGCGACGAAGCGCCTATTGCGGCAGCAGGCGAAAACACGCTGGCAGAAATTGACGTGCTCTCGCAGATGCCAGGCACGGCAGCCAAGCGGCTCTACATGCAAGGGCGCCGCATTGCCGCACAACGCGGGCCTGCTATTGCCGGTGCAGCACAAACCATTACGGGCGTTACCAGATCTGCCGATGATGAGCTAATCGATCTGGCAAAACTGCAGGCTGAAAAAGCCGGGCCGCTGTATCAGAAACTGCAGGCGGTGCGATTCCTGGTAGACGAGGATCTGCAGAAAATCTTGGGTCGCGCCAAGCTCGATTTGGCCGGCGCGCAGCGTAGCGCAACTCGCCGCGGCGAACAGGCAACCCCGTTGCGTGATTTGGCGCAAGGCGACGAATTGCCGTTTGCTTCAGCGGATCAGCTCAAGCGAACGCTGTACGACAAAGCGGTTGCTGCACGAAAAGCGGGCAGAACAAACGAAGCTGCGGATCTGGACCAATTACGCATTGACCTGGTGAAGAAGCTCGATTCGTTGTCACCGGATTACGCAACGGCCCGCAACACCTTTGCCGGCATGGCAGAGCTGCAGGATGCGGTCAGAAAGGGCCAGGACGCATTTTCCGAATCGGCCGAATCGCTAAGCAAATTGACGCGCGACATGACGCGATCGGAGCTTGATGCGTTTCGCGTAGGCGCTATTGATTCGCTGCGCAACACGGCCGGCACCCAAAGCGGGCAGACTCGCCTGCTTAACATGTACAAAGAGCCCGAGCTGCAAGCAAAGATTCGCACTATTTTCGGCAACGATTTCCGCAAGTTTCAAAGCGCAATTTTGGGCCAAGAGCAGCTCAAAGCTGTGGAACGCGCTGGGAAAGGATCGGGGACGTTTGGGCGCGAAGCTCGAGCGGCCGATCAACGAGATCAATTCGAAATGCTGCAGGCGGCGCAATCGGCGACCACAAACCCGGTTGGCGCGCTTGGTACGATACAGCAAAAGATCGCTGGGTTTGGAATGCCCGAGGAGCAGCGCAACCGCCTGGCGCGCCTCTTGTTATTGCGTGGAAATGCGGCACAAGCTGAGCTGACGAACATGGAAGAATACATGCGCCGTCGAGCAGCTGGCCAAGCATTAGGTCGCCAGGCTGCAGGGCGTTTTGGGGCCTTTGGCGCCAGCCAGGAATAAGAGGAACTCAGCATGAGCTTTAACGGTAGCGGCATATTCGTCATCAACTCTGCTGGCCAGCCGGTGGTGGCCAATACGATCATTTCGGCGACCGTATTTAACGCATTGACGGCCGACCTGGCGACGGGCCTATCAACGTGTATTACGAAAGATGGCCAGACAACGCCGACTGCCAACATTCCGATGGGCAACAACAAGATCATCAATCTTGGCGCGGGCACGTTGGCAACGGATGCGGCAAACCTGAGCCAGGTGCAATCCACCGCCAGCAAGCTCATTTCGGTAAGCGGTGTCGATACCATCACGGGCACGTTGTCGCCCGTATTGACGGCTTATCAAGCTGGTCAAATGTTTTATTGGGTGGCTGCCGGCGCAAATACCGGCGCCGTCACGCTTAACATCAACAGCCTGGGCGCCAAAGCCGTTACTCGAGATGGCAGCACCGCGTTAATTGCCGGCGATATCCAATCCGGCGAAATCGTCATGGTGGTGTACGACGGTACGCGCTTCCAGATGATTAACGCCGCTAATTCGTTTGGCAACACGACGATTAACGGCACGTTGACGGTTACCGGCAAAAGCAACCTAGCGGAAGTTTCGACGCCAAGCATCAATGCAACGGTTGCGGCCATCACAACGCTTACGGCGACCAGCGCCTCGGTCACATCGGCCAATGCAGACTATGCGCGCGTCACAGATCTGCATGCGACGGGCGCATCGGTCGCCTCTATCAACGCCGCTGTGGCGCTGTTGACCACGGCAACGGTGACAAGCCTTACGGCGACCGGCGCAAGCATTGCCTCGGCCAATATCGGATCGCTTAACCTTACAGGCGTATCGGTTGCTTCGGCCAATTTTGGCGTTGCCAACGTCACCGATCTGCGAGCGGCAGGGGCTTCGGTTACCTCGGCCAACCTTGGCAATGCCGTCATTACAACCATGACCGCTACGGGTGCGTCGGTTGCCTCGGCAAACGTCGGCACAGCCGTTGTGACGGGTTTGACGGCCACAGGCGCATCGGTGGCATCGGCCAACATTGGCACGGCTCTGGTGACGCGTCTGGACGCTACAGGGGCATCGGTCGCATCCATTAACGCAGCGGTGGCTTTGGTTACGACCGGCATGGTCACAAACCTTACGTCTACCAACGCATCCATTGCTTCGGCAAACCTTGGCACGGCTAACATTTCGGCGTTGACGCTGACGGGCGTATCGGTCGCTTCCGCGAACGTCGGAATTGCAAACATTACCGACCTTCGCGCAGCAGGCGCATCGGTCACCTCTGCAAACGTCGGCACGGCGGTGGTCACCACGATGACCGTTACCGGGGCGTCTATTGCCTCGGCCAACATGGGGCGATTGGACGTTACCAACGCCTCGGCGGCGTCAATCAACGCTGCGGTGGCGTTGTTTACGACCGGCACGGTGACCAACCTCACCAGCACGTCGGCCAGCATCGCCTCGGCAAACCTTGGAAACGCGCAAATTACGGGTGGCAGTATTGCCTCGGCTAATGTCGGCAACGCGGTCATCACAACGCTGACGGCAACCGGCGCGAGTGTGGCGTCTGCCAATATCGGCACGGCAGCGATTGGTGCGATCGCCTCAGTATCCATCGCTTCGGCCAACATCGGCACGGCGGTAATCTCGACGCTGACCGCAACCAGCGCATCCATTGCCTCGGCAAATGCCGCAACGCTGCGATTTATCGGCGCATCGTCGGGCTACGTCGGGTTTATCGCGCAAACCTCGGCGGGCTCGGCGACGTATACTTGGCCGAATGCGGATGGCATTGCGGGTTACGTTTTGAGGACAGACGGCGCAGGCGGTTTGTCATGGGTCGCCCAATCCGGCGGCGGTGGCGGCGGCGGAAGTAACGCCTTCGCATGGTTTATCTCTTGAGGTAACGAACATGGGCATCCTTGTACTTGACGCAACAACCAAAAGCATTGTCGTTGCCATGTCTGGCGCGGCAGCGACCACCAATCCCGATTTTACAGCGGCCTACGCCGATGACACGGGTTCGGCGTTTACCGAAGGCGCGAACGACGGTGCGTTAAGCGGTACGTCTAGCGTTACGTTGGTTGCGGCCCCGGCGGCATCTACTCGGCGTGTGGTCAAAAACATCACCATCGAGAACAAAGACACCGCAGCCGTCACGCTGACCATTTCATACAACAACGCGGCCACGCTTCGCACGATTGCCAAAGTCACGCTGAACGTCGGTGACACTTGGACGACGGACGGCACGTTTGACACAAACGGATCGCTCAAGCAGACGGTTGGCACGGTCAATCTTTCATCTGGCGTGACCGGCACGTTAGCCGTTGCGAACGGCGGCACGGGTGTTACGAGCAGCACCGGATCGGGTAACGTCGTTCTCTCGACTAGCCCGACGCTAGTGACTCCCGTTCTTGGCACGCCCGCTTCGGGTAACTTGTCATCTTGCACGGCAGACGGAACGAACGCGGTTGGTTTCAAAAACATCCCGCAGTCCGGTTCCGACAAAACGACTTCCTACACGCTGGCCACAACGGATGTCGGTAAGTTCATCGGCGTCGGTACAAGCGGTTCTATCGTCGTGCCGAACAGCACATTTGCGACGGGCGATGTGGTGTCCATCTTCAATAACACTAGCGCGGGCATCACAATTACGACGAACCCGACATCAAGTTACATTGCCGGTACAAACACCACAAAAGCCAGCGTCACATTAGCGACTCGCGGCGTGGCGACCATCTTGTTTATTAGCGGCACCGTGTGCGTCATCTCGGGCAACGTGAGTTAAGCCATGTCTGGCATTTTCCATTTGTTGCTAGGGCAAGTCGTCGCAGGCAACTACACCATCATTGAGCAATTCCTTGCCTCGGGAACATGGACTGCGCCTACTGGCGTAACTGCTGTTGATTATTTAGTGGTTGCTGGCGGTGCGGGCGGCGGCAAAGGATGTGGCGGCGGTGGCGGTGCGGGTGGATTTCGCACGGGAACTGCTTTATCGGTAACCGCAGGTACTGATTACGCGATTACTGTCGGAGGTGGTGGTGCGGGCAGCACTAGCACAAGTTCAGCGGGAACAAGTGGCAACAATTCAGTTTTTAGCACTATCACTAGCGCAGGCGGTGGTGGCGGCGGTAGCAATAACAATACATTTGCTGCGGCCGGTGGTTCTGGCGGTGGAGCAGCATTAACTGGAACATCGGGAGCATGGAATACCGGAGCGGCAGGCAACACGCCAAGCGTATCGCCCTCACAAGGTAATTCTGGAGGAAGCAGCCCCGGCCCAAATTATTCAGCTGGTGGCGGTGGTGGAGGAGCATCTGCCACCGGAGGCACAGGAACGGCCTCGTCTCCTTATGTTTCTGGAAGCGGTGGCGCAGGCACAGCGTCAACTATTTCTGGCGCGTCTGTTACTTATGCAGGCGGCGGTGGCGGCGGCGGCCACGCAAGCGTTCCAACAACTGCTGGGTCGGGCGGCTCCGGCGGTGGTGGAAACGGATCGCAAGGTAGCGCGGGATCAGACGGAACAGCCAACACAGGCGGCGGTGGCGGTGGTGGCGGTTATACCGCGCCAACTTATCAAAACGGCGGCGCTGGTGGCTCCGGCATCGTCATCCTGTCTTACAGCATGGCCTCTGGCACTCCGATCATCTTCAAATCCACGGCATCGTGGACTGCACCGACCGGCGCAACGACGGTGGATTACCTTGTCGTAGCGGGTGGTGGTGGTGGAGGTGCTGGCGCAGGAATCTGTGGTCATGGCGGTGGCGGCGCAGGCGGATTCCGTACTGGCACAGGATTATCTGTAACTGCTGGCACGGCGTATGTTGTTACGGTTGGTGCTGGCGGGGTTGGAACGGCAGGATCTCCCACAAACGGAAGCGATTCTGTTTTCAGCACTATCACATCAACTGGCGGCGGGGCTGGTGGCTACTTAAACAATCCCGCATCCTCAAACATCAATGGAGGCAACGGCGGGTCTGGTGGAGGGGGCGGGTTTGTTTCAACCGCCGGAACTGGCAATACCCCTGCAACTAGTCCTAGCCAAGGCAGTAACGGCGGCGCGGGTATAAACAATTTTCCAACAATTCGCGCAGGTGGCGGCGGTGGCGGCGCATCTGCGGCAGGTGCTGCTGCTGGTGGTACTGCTGGAGCAGGCGGTAACGGAACTGCATCCACGTTGTCCGGTTCGTCTGTTACTTATGCTGGCGGCGGAGGTGGCGGAGCATCTCCCGGAACTGCCGCAGCCGGTGGCTCTGGCGGTGGCGGAGCAGGCGGTTCAAGCGCCGCTGGAACTGCTGGCACAGCGAATACCGGAGGCGGTGGTGGCGGCGCAGGAGCAAACGCCCCAGGTGTTGGCCCAACTGGCGGCACCGGCGGCTCCGGCATCGTAATTTTGAAGGTGAACTAATGAAGGCTTATCAACTTGTAGGCATCAACACGGCTATGCACTTGCTGCGCCCCGGCGCAAAGTGGGAAATCACGGGCGGCGTAGGCTTTACCCGATGGGAAGACCCTCGCCCGCAGCCCTCAATGGAAGAAGTCATGGAAACCATTGAGAAGATCAAAGCCTTTGAAGATTCCATCAACACGATCCTGTTGCCCGAGCAGCAAGCGGCAATGGAAGCGCAAATGGAAAAGGTTGAAGAGGCAATGAACTCGTGAACCTACACGGCATATTTCCGACGCCGGTTGGCAAATTTACGTTAGGCCGCGAATTCACGCAGGCCGAAGCCGATTTTATTGCCGCGCAACCGACCCACAAAAACATGGGCAACACGACGAGCAACAACCGTTATGTGTTGCGCCACGACACGCTGGCAAACCTTCTGTCGTTTGTACAGGCGTCGGTAGATGAGTACGTCAAAGCGATCTACGCGCCCAAAGAAGACGTGCGCCTACGCATCACGCAATCGTGGTTGAACTACACCAAACCGGGTGAGTTTCACCACAAGCACGCGCATCCGAATTCGTTTATCAGCGGTGTGCTGTATTTCAAAGCAGCCCGCGAACGCGACAAAATTTATTTTTACCGCGACGGGTATCAGCAGATCAAACTGACTACGGACAACTGGAATTTGTACAACAGCGAATCGTGGTGGTTTGAGGCGGCGACCGGCGAGATGTTGCTGTTTCCGTCAAGCCTTACGCACATGGTGGAAACCGTGCAGGGCGAAGAACGTATTAGCCTTTCGTTTAACACGTTTCCCGTAGGTTTAGCCGGTAGCGAGGAGTCGCTGACCGCATTGCATTTGAGGGATTAACATGGCGCACTTTGCAGAATTAGACAATAACGGCGTGGTTCTCCGCGTCATTGTTGTAGGCAACAAAGACACCTCCGACGCTAACGGCGTGGAAAAAGAATCCATCGGCAAAGCGTTTTGTGAGCGTCTGTTCGGCGGTAATTGGGTGCAAACGTCCTACAACGGCAACATCCGTAAGCGTTATGCCGGTATTGGCTACACCTATGACGCGGCCCGCGATGCGTTTATTGTTCCGCAGCCATATCCGTCATGGACGCTGGACGCTAACGCTGATTGGCAAGCGCCTGTTTCCATGCCGACTGATGGCAAAATGTATTCCTGGGACGAAGCTGCCCAGGCATGGGTTGAAGTCACGATGGGCGCGGCATGACCACGGTACAAGAGCTCGAGGTGACCGTCACAAGCCATATTGACGTTTGCACAGTGCGCTATGAAGCGATCCATGCGCGGTTAAAGCGTTTGGAAAAACTGGTGGTGTCGGTTGGCGGCGCGATTATTGTCATTCTCTTGGGCGCCCTGGGCACGATGGGCGTCATGCTGTTGGAAGCTTTGCAAAAGTGAATTGGGGCGAAATCCTCAAAATGGTTGTGCCAATTCTAGTAATCAGCATTGGCTGGCTTTTGGGGCAAGTTTCGTCATTTAGCAACCGGTTAATTAGCATCGAATCTAAAATGCCCGCGCTAATTACGTCCGAAGGCGTCCCGACTGATTCGCCGTTGTCTGCTGAAAAGCGGCAAAAGCTGAAAGAGGAAATCCAGCGCGAGATCAACGACCTTAACGTGCGCGTGACGCTGCTGGAGGAGCGCCAAAAGCGATGATGCCAATCATTCAAAGCTTGTTGTCGAACGGCCTGGGCCTTGTCGCCAACGCTGTGATGGCAAGAGGACAGGCATTTGTCGAGGACAAACTAGGCGTCAAACTTGCGCCAAACATGAATCCCGAGCAAGTCGCGCAATTAAAAATTGCCGAAATGGAGCATGAAGAAGAATTGATGCGCTTGCGCCTCGAGGAAAACAAGCTCGACCTCGAAGAATTAGGGATGCGGATTAAGGACACCGACTCCGCACGCAACCGCGAAACCGCGATTGCGACGAGCAAGGACGCTCCCCTTTTAAACAAAATTGTGACGCCGTTGTTGGCAATCGGGCTGTTGTTTATTACGTTTGCTTTGTTTGGCGTTGTGATGTTCCAGGATGCGCCGGTGGATTCGAGCCGCAAAGACATTTTGATCTACATATTGGGCGTCTTGTCGGCTATCAGTACGCAAATCGTTTCGTATTACTTCGGATCTAGCCAGGGCAGTAAAGACAAAGCCGAGGCGCTGGAAAAGGTGATGAAGTGAGTCTTGCAACCGAACAGGCCGCATTCCTGTTGGATATGTGCAAACTGATTCAGCGAGCAACCGAAATGGGGTTTGTGGTAACGGGCGGCGAGCTATTCCGCAGCGCCGAACAGCAAGCCATTTACGTTAAAACAGGCCGATCCAAGACAATGAACAGCCTGCATTTGTCGCGTCGAGCGGTGGATCTTAATTTTTTCCGCGACAACAAACTGGTTTATGACAAAGCAACGCTGGCTCCCCTGGGGGCATATTGGGAATCGCTGCACCCGCTAAATTCATGGGGCGGGAACGGGGTCAAATTGGTGGACACCCCGCATTTCAGCCGGGGCGACGGCAAACCGGAATGGCGCAGGGTAGGGGGGTAACCCCAAAACCGCTATTAAAGGCTCTGGCGCGGTTTTACCAGTAATCCACGCCACCGCGGCGACAGGCCCAATTTGGGGGTTCTGCGACATACCGCCAATCTTCGTTAAATCGTCTGCGTCGCAAATAGTCCAGTATCAGCATTAGTATATTCACGGCATTGCCTCCACGGAGTAATTGCTTGAGGGTGATTTCCAACCTTGCGGCAGCTCCTGGTTGATCCAACTCGGATCTGACCATAGCAACCGATTGTTCGGATAGGCAATCCATTGCCCGCTATCTAGCGCGATGATGTGATGATCTTTGCTCTGATCGCTCACCTCGGACCAACCGCCCTGGCACCAGGCAACGGTAAACAGGTACACGCCTGGGCGCTTGATGCCGTCGCGGCCGATCGCCTGAACGCGGTGGTTACGCAAGAACTGCAGCTCGCTGACGGTGCAATGCCGGCTGAACGAATCCCACCAGCAAACGAGCGGTAAAGCCATTGCAGGGCACGGCTTCGATGCCAGGGCATGGATAGGGATGCGCGCCCATTGCGCCCCGTGCGCCGTCATAAGCTGAAACATGGGCGTTCGCATCGGTTCAGCGCGAAACCCAAACACGGTAGCCTCGGTAAACTCGCCCTGGCCCTGGGTATGGTCAAACAAGAATTCGTTGCGGACCAGGCAAGGGGTGTATGGGGTGTCAACCAGGAACGTCATGGTTTCGGTTCCTGGAGCGCTGCCTCGAGCGCCTCAGATGCTGCGCGCCAAGCGTACAGCGCCTCGCGGAATGCTTCCCTGGTTATTGCCTCTGCGTCTCTGAGCTCATCTAAGGTCATATAAGGCCCTCTTTGTGCAGCTGGCTAATGGTACGGACCATGCCCTCTAAGTGCGCCAGACGCAGCGCCTCGCGCGTTAATGGCGATTTGTGCGATCGGCCATCAATTTCGTCATGGCATGCGCTACAGCACCAGGCTCCCAAAACATCCGGCGATTTGAGGCCCATACCCGAAACACCCGCCTGGCGGACGTGGGCAAGCACCGTGGTTTCGCTGTTGAAATTGCACACGTTCGGGATGCGAACCATGCAACCGCGCCCTTTGGCGGTTTTACGGAGCATGCGCAACCCATACCGCTGCAGCTCGGCCGGCGCGGGTTTTGCGGGTGATATCGGTGCGGTAGATCTTGCCCTGGTTCAGCAGCTCGATGCGCCGCGGGCGCTGGGTGCTCGGATTCATGTCCAGGGCGGCCTGCATTTCGTCATCGGTTGCACCGTGACATGCGCATTTGACCAGGTACGTTAATACCTGGTCGCGCAACGATCGGCTGCTTGGCTCGATCGCAACGGCTGCATCAATCGATGGGTTGCTGTGCGGTTGAAACGGCGGGAACATTTCCAAGGTAATCATTTTTCCTCGCGATAAATTGGTTCTGGGAAAGGTCCGATCCCGAGCTCGATACACTTGTTTTCGATGAAATGTAGGAATTCGGTGAATTCTGCCTGGGTTAACTTGCTGCTGCGTTTAAGCGGG
>Ga0214917_10007735_pt1 | contig 10759 bp, 14 predicted proteins | sample LL_1208_BB_MetaG_FD_177983 | JGI IMG/M metagenome (GOLD analysis project Ga0214917, IMG submission 177983) | Freshwater microbial communities from Lake Lanier, Atlanta, Georgia, United States - LL_1208_BB | ecosystem: Environmental > Aquatic > Freshwater > Lake | place: USA: Georgia | collected...
CCCATCGAAAAAACCGGTGCACGCCTCCGTGGTTTGATGCCCTGGATCCGTCGCCGGAACCTCAAGGGCGCCCAAGCCGCCTACTAAAGAGCACGAGGCCAACCTCCCCGACGGAGGTGCAACGTAAGCCTTTTCAGGCTAGGCTCTTCCCATGCCCAGCGACCGTATTCTGATTTTCGACACGACTCTCCGGGACGGAGAGCAGTGCCCCGGCGCGGCTATGACCCCCCGCCAAAAACTCGAGGTCGCCAGGCAGCTTGCCCGGTTGGGGGTCGACATCATTGAGGCGGGCTTTCCCATTGCCAGTCAGGGGGATTTCGATTCCGTTAAGGAGATCGCGCGAACAGTCCGCGGTCCGGTCATCTGTGGCTTGGCCCGCTGTGTGCCGGCCGATATCGACGCCGCCGGTGCGGCGGTAAAGCCCGCCGGAAAAAAAGGCCGGATCCACGTCTTTCTTGGCACCAGCAAGATTCACCGCGAGTTCAAATTGGGGAAAGCCCGGGATGAAATTCTACGGCTGGCGACCGATGGAGTCCGGCGGGCCTGCCGATTCACCTCCAATGTGGAGTTTTCCCCGGAGGATGCCTCCCGCACCGAAATTGATTTCCTCGTGGAGGTGGTGGAGACAGCCATCGGTGCAGGAGCAACCACCATCAACCTCCCCGACACCACCGGCTACGCCACCCCGGAGGAGTACGGCCGGATGTTTGCCGAAGTCATTGCTCGGGCCCGCGGATCGGAGAACGCCGTTTTCAGCACCCATTGCCACAACGACTTGGGGCTGGCCGTGGCCAATTCGCTTTCCGGTGTTCAATCCGGGGCCCGCCAGATCGAGTGCACCCTGAACGGAATCGGGGAACGCGCCGGAAACGCGGCCTTGGAGGAGATCGTGATGGCCCTGCGCACCCGCCAGGATGTTTTCTCCCATCTGACCACCGGTATTCAGACCCGGGAGATTGTACGCTCCTCCCGTCTGGTCTCCGCCGCCTGCAGCTTTGCTATTCCCCGCAACAAGGCGATCGTTGGACTGAATGCCTTTGCCCACAGTTCGGGCATCCATCAGGACGGGATTCTAAAGAAACGGGAGACCTACGAGATTATGGACCCGGAGGAGGTCGGTTGGGGCAAAACCGAACTTCCCCTGACCAAGCACAGCGGGCGTGCGGCGGTGGCTTCGCGCCTGAAGCATCTTGGCTATTTGCTCAAGCCTGCCGAGTTGCAGGCAGTGTTCAGCCGCTTCAAGGACATCGGCGACCGGAAGAAGTTCGTTTATGACGACGATTTGGTTTCCCTGGTGGGTGCCCAGATCCAGGTCGCCCGGGAGACCTACAGCTTGGAGAGTCTCCATGTCGAATCCGGCACCGGGAAAAAACCGATGGCCAGGATTGCCCTGAAGCACGGCCGCAAAACGCTGGCCGCCACCGGCTCCGGGGATGGCACTGTGGATGCAGTGCTCAAAACGATCGATCGGATTACCGGACTCAGGGGCCATTTGATGGATTATCAGGTAAGAGCCGTCACGGAGGGAAAAGACGCGGTGGGAGAAGTGAGTCTGAGCGTGCGCTTTGATGCCAAGGGAGAGCCGGCCGCCGGCCGGGCCGCGGCCACGGATGTGATTGAATCAAGCGGCCGGGCCTATCTGGCGGCCACCAACCGGTGGATCGCCGAAGGCGGCCGGGCCTCAAAAAAGACCCGGCGCGCCTTGGGCCATCCTTAACGAATTAGTCGTAGCTCGGATTCCGCGGTCCGCTCTCGTAATCAAATTCCGAGGAACGTTCCGGACGGTCTTCGCGGGGAGGACGATCGTCCCGTCGATCCCGACGCGGACCTCCGTCCCTTTCGCCCACCGATTTGGCGCCATTCACAATCAGTAAGCGGCCCATGAAGTCCGTATCATGGAGTTTCTTGGCCGCATCCTGAGCGCCTTCCAGGGTCTGCATCTCGACAAAGCCAAAGCCTTTCGAGTTGGATCCTTTATCGCGCACCACCTCGACATTCTTCACCCCCGCCACCTTGGCGAAGTGATCAAAGATGTCACTTTCGGAAGCGTCATAGGAGAGGTTGCCAACGTAGAGCCGCGGGGTGAGCACCTCCATCGGGGGTGCCGAACGCGGCGGGCGTGGCGCCCGGGGGGCATCCGTGCGGCCGTTGCGAGGACGGTCGAACGAGGAAGCAGGCTTGGAAGATCCACCCCCCAGTCCGATCAATTTCTTCAAAAATCCCCAAAAACCTCCGCCTCCCGATTTGTGTTCGCGACGGGGTCCACCCCGATCCCCACCATAACGGTGGTGGCGACGGCGACGGCGTTCGTGGGGCCCGCCTCCCTGGCGGGAACCGTATCTTGGATTGTGACTCATGTTTAACTGTGCGGCGGGAAGATAGGGCCCGAGCGGACCAATCGGGCGAACAGCGCCCGAGGGACGGAGGGGGTGGCCGGAACGGCCAATCCTTCAACTCCGTGAGGTTCTTATCGTTCTCTTTGGGTCTGCGAGAAGGGTGGGAGCGCTGAATTGGATCCGGGCAAGATCTTGGTCGATCACAACCCCCGAATCAGAGCGCTTTTTGCGCAACTTCCCGCCGTACTCCTTTCAAGGGGATCATCCTATCTGCTAATAAACCCTATTGCAAGCAAATCGCAAGGTTTTGAATTGCAATGTCTTATATCAATAATGGGGTATTATGTGCTGGCTTTTGCCTCCAGCATGGGAGCAACGTTCACGCTCCCCCCACTGAGATAAAAACCCGCGCCCGCCTGCTGAGGCAGAAGCATCATGGCCAAGGCCTCTTTCCAAGTGCCATCGACCCAGTACGGGTTGCCCAGGAAATCTCCCGTTTGACCAAATTCCCCGTAGAACCAGGTATAGTTGTCGAGTCCCTCGGCAAATCCGCCCTGCTGAGCCACCACCAGGGTTTTTCTTCCGTCCAAACCATCCTCCGCCTGACAGATCAGCTCCCCTCCATCCTGCAGAGTCCAGCGGACGTCCCAGTATGTGGTATCTCCCTCCGTCCAAGTGGAACCGTAGGTGCGAACCATCTGACTGAGAGCCCGCGCAAAGCGGTTCCAATCATCCACCGCCCATTCACTGGGCTGGAGAATCTGCTGAACCCGCTGAAGGCGGGTCCGCCATTCCTGGGTGATACGACGAAGTTCAACGCGGCTGATCATGGAATGCTTACCGGCGACGTTCGCCCGAATCCCCTTCCAGATTGGAAAGCCGTTGCCGGAGAACTCCGATGTCCTTCTCCTGCCGACTCAACTGTGACTTCGCTTGCTCGAAAAAAGATTGTTGTTTGGCCAACTGTGCCCCGGCCGACTCCAGACCGCTGGCCAGCTCAGCATCCCGGGCCTGAAGGGAGGCCAGCTCCTTGTTGAACCTCTGCTCCATCTGGTCCACGGTCACGCTCTGCCTCTGGATCTGTTTCCACAAGACATAGCCCCCAAAACAGGAGAGCGTGGCGCACCCGACGATGATCAAAAGCAGGGCCAACCCCACTCCGCTAAGGATGGAACTGACCGCTTTCTGCTCTTTGCGTTGCCGGTCGATGCTGCGTTTGACATTCAGGGCACTTGGGGTGGATGGGTTCATGGCGGGTTCCTCTGGCTGGGTTTTTGAAGATGCGGTGGAGGTTTGATAGACTGGGTAACCGGTCGGTCGTGGCGGTCCCTTAATGACCACCACATCCGGATCCTCTCCCCCCTGTTTGGAGGAAGAAGCTGCCGAACCGAACGGTAGTTCCGGCTCCCCGGCAGATGATGTTTGGCTGAAGGTTTCCTTCATGCGTCCTTGCCCCTCGGATCTCAGCACCCATCAGACGCTTGGCGAGCGATTCCTAATCCGTTTTTTACTTAATAACGGATAAATTCTTGCGGGTTGCTTTGTCGCTTCAAAAAAACTCCGACGGCCGCAACTCGGATAAGAAACAAGGCCGGTCAATGACCCTAAGCTCCCAAGGATTTCTTTTTTTGCTCCTTCCCCCAACCCTTTCCTCTCCGGATCAGGCTTTGGGCGTTGATTTGCACCGCCTCGTCAGGCCGGCGCCAAATCTCCTCAAGGATCTGACACACCGCCTCGTCAGTCCCCTTGGCATGATCGATTGCCAATCGCAAAAAATCATCACGGGTCCTCACAGGATAGAGCCCGGGACAAGCCCTGGCTCTTTCCTCAAGCTTGGCCAAAAGCTCTTCTTTCCTACGGGCATGTTCCGCACGGCTCACCCTCACGGGATGGATTTGGGCAAAACCCTTCTCCCCTGTCGAGCTCACACCAAAGAAAGTTTTCTTTCACGCCTCTTCTCCCGGATTCCATCGCAAGCTTTTTTCAGTATGGTTGCCCGCCCCACCCCCATGAAGGCAAACTCAACCCGAATGAGCTTTTCCTGGAAATCAGCGCTGGCCGGTGCGGTGTTTGGGGCCCTGACAGCGATCGGTCCCTGGTTTCAGGGCCTGCCCTTTTCCTCGGCAGCTCTTTTTTCAGTAGGCCTTTTTCTGACGTATGCCTCCATTGGGGTTTTGGTGGGCTGGCTGCCTCTGGGAAGGAACTCTTTTTTAACCGGCGGGTTGGTGGGGTTTCTCTACAGCCTTCCTGGGGCCATTTTCACCGCCGTCCCCTACCCGTTGTCACCTGACGCACCGGCTTACTATCGTGAATTTGTTGGCGGGGGAATACGGGCTGTTCTACTCACCCTCCTTTTCGGCACCCTTGCCGGTGGATGGGCGGGATGGTTTCATCGCCCTCGTTCATGAGTTTTTTTCCGGTTCTTACGCGGTTGAATGGGCTGCTTTACCGCAGGGACCTTGCACGCCTCAGTCCCCGTGACCGCACCCTTGCCCGCACGTGGATGATCCAGTTTATGAAGGCCAACCATCCCGAGTGGGATGCCAAAAGGATTGACCAGGAATACGAGCGCCTTCTGGATTGTCGCCCCATGGCCATCGACGAATGGGAAAGAAGAATGCGCGGATGAGAGCGTTTTTTGCCCTATCCCTATCTCTCCTGCTGGCTCCGTGTTGGGCGGAACCACCTCCTCAACCGGTGGCTTTCCGAGTCGGCCCTCTCCTTTTTGACCGACCCGAGGGATGGCGATGGGTCAAACCCGAAGGCTCATTCCGCGCCGCTCAGTTGGAAAAGTCCGGGCCCGGCAAGACTTTGCTCCTCATGACCTTCTCCCGCTTTCCCGCCGGTACCGGCGGCACGGTGCAGGCCAATATCGACCGCTGGATCAGGCAGTTTTCCCATACCTCGAGTCCGGCCGATGTGCGGTCCGTCACCCCAGGGTCCTACCCTGTTACTCTGGTGAAAATCCGCGGCGCCCTCAAAGGAGGCCTTCCCGGAGGTCCCGACAAGGAGATTCCAGATGCCCTCTTGTTGGGTGCCATTCTCGAGGCCGAGGGAGAGATGATTGTGGTGAAAATGGCCGGGTCGGCCTCCTCCCTTTCGACGGAGGAAAAAGCCTTTGGGGAAATGATCTCCGGCGCGGCGGAGAAAAGGCCCTAATCCGGCAGAATTTCCAGCGTTCCGTCCCCGGCGAGTTTCCAGCGTCGGTAAAAGCAACTCCTGGCCCCCGTGTGACAGGCCCCGCCACCCTGGGACAAACGAACCCGCAACAACACACAGTCCTGATCACAATCCACCCGGATCTCCTCCACCTCCAAAAAATTTCCTGAAGTCTCGCCCTTCACCCAGAGTTTGTTCCGGGAACGGCTGAAGAAGGTCGCTTTTCTGTTTTTCCGGGTGGCCTCCAAGGCCTCTTGGTTCATGTGGGCCACCATGAGAATCTCCCCGGTGGAGCTTTCCACCGCAACGGCCGTCAACAATCCTTGGGCGTCAAACTTGGGAACAAACGGCTCTTCCCCGCCCTGTTTCGCGGAAGGCTGACTTTTCATCCGGGGTTTCCCCGGGACCTTACTTTTTGGCAGGAGCCGGAGCGGGGGCCGACACCGGAGGGGTGGTGGCCGTGACCGGGGCGGGAGCCGGAGGGGCAGGCAAAAGAATTTTCACCGCGGCCTCCTTGCGCAAATCCTCCAGGAGGAGTCGGGTGGCCTCCCCCTGCTTCAACCGCTTCAGATGCGCCATGATTTCGTTCTTCACCTCGTCCAGCTTGAGGGTCTTGGCCGCTTCCTTGGCTTTCACCTTCAGGAAATGAAAACCAAAGGGAGTTTCAAAAACCTTGCTGATTTTTCCGGGAGCCGTGCTGAACGCCACTTCCTCAAATTTCGGGGTCATCTGCCCCTTGCCGAAAGGAGGCAACTCACCGCCCCGGGCTTTGCTTCCGGGATCATCGGAAACTTCTTGGGCGACCTTCTCAAACGCTTCCCCTTTGTTCACCCGGGCCAAGGCGGCCTCGGCAGCCTTTTGTTTCTGCCCCTTGGTGGCGGCATCCGCCCCTTGATCCACTTTCACCAAAACATGCTGGGCCTGAACCGTTTCGCCCCTCTGCCACAGCTTGGGATTTTCCGTGTAAAATTTCTGCACATCGGCATCCGAAGGCGCCTGGAGGGAGGGTTCAACCCGCACGCGCATCAGGTTGTCCACTTCGATCTTCTGTTGGATCTCGGCCAACATCGCCTTTTCGGTGGTCTTGGCCTTGGCCAACTGCTCCTCAAACGCCTTGGCATCAGGGAAATTTTTCTTCATCCGCTCCAGTTGCTCCTTGGCCAGGGTAACGGCATTGGTCAGAGGGGATTTACGCGCTTCAGCCAAAGCCACCTGCCGGTTAATCATCTGATTTAGGATGTTCAACTCCAGGGAGCCCAGTTGGGCGGCGGGAACCTTGTCCCGGGATAGATTGAAGTTCGTCAAGGCCCGGTTGACTTCGGCGTCCAACTGGCCGCGGGTGATCTTGATCCCCTTGCCTTCCGCGACGACAAAACGAGGATCCTTGGGGTCCTTGACCGCGCATCCGGCGATCAAAACAGCTGCCATAAGGGTTAAAACCAGCGAGAAATGTTTTTGCATAGAACTGGTTAGGTAAGGGCAGAACGCCCCTCTTGGCAAGCCTACGGAACGCCCCCCTTTTCTTCCCCCTTGCCAACGCCTCAGTCCGGGGGAATCGTGCCCAGATGACAGCCGGCCCACTGTTTTACGCCCTCATCGGCCTTCTGGCCGGATTGGCATCAGGCTGCTTTGGCATCGGGGGAGGCGCCTTGATCGTGCCGGCCCTCACCCTCTTTTGCGGAGTACCCTACCACGTCGCCGTCGGCACCTCCCTCGCCCTGATTATCCCCATCACTTTGGCGGGGTCCATCACCAGCTGGAGATTGAACACCATCGATTGGAAAATCGCCGCCGCCTGCGCCCTGACCGGAATGATCGGCGCCGTGGCCGGCTCCCTCTTGATCCAAAAAATACCCGAGATGTACGCCCGCCGGGCTTTCGCCGTCTTTCTGCTCTACGCGGCATGGCGCCTCTGGACCAAATAATCCTACTTCCGCTCCCCCGCTAAACCCAAACGCCGATCCCAAGCGAACCCACCCCCCCCTTGCCCGTCGGACGCAAAGCCGTTAGGGTTTGGGCGATTGCCGCGTGGTGCAATTGGTAGCACACCACACTCTGGATGTGGGTGTTCTTGGTTCGAGTCCAAGCGCGGCAGCCACCGAGGCGAAGCCGCGGTCGTTTAAGTTGAGGCCTAAGTTTAGGTTCGCCCTCAACGATTCATCATAAAAAAGCCACCCTGCTTCATCCCTGCAACATTCACGCTTACTTAAACTCCAACTTAAACTTAAACTAACAGCCATGAACCTAGGCCGCTTGATTGTGATCGGAACCCCCATCGGAAACCTCTCCGACATTTCCCCCCGTGCTTGTCAGGCCCTGGCCACCGCCGATCTGGTTGCCGCGGAAGACACGCGACACACCGGCCTGCTCCTCCAGCACCTGCAGCTGAAAAAACCGCTCCTTAGCTACCAAAAATTCAACGAAGCCTCACGCGAGTCGGAGATCCTCGACCGTTTGCGCCAAGGCCAGACCGTCGCTTTGGTCACGGATGGAGGTATGCCCGGCATTTCCGACCCCGGAGAGCGCATCATTCGGGCCGCGCGTAGAGAGAATCTTTCTCTGGAGGTCATCCCCGGTCCCTCGGCTGTTCTCCACGCCCTGGTGGCCAGCGGACTACCCGCCCTGCCGTTCTATTTTGGGGGATTTCTCCCTCCCAAGCCGGGTCCCCGGAAGAAAGAGCTGGCCCGGGCCGCCGCCAAGGATCACACCTCGGTCTATTTCGAGTCCCCACACCGGATCGGTCGGACCCTGCAGGAAATCCGCGAACTTTTTCCCCCAGAGTCCAGGATCGCACTGGCCCGAGAGTTGACCAAAAAATTCGAGGAGGTCTTTGTCGGCACTCCCGAGGAGGTAGCCGCCAAGTTCGGGGAAAAGACGAAGGGCGAGATCACTCTCGTGCTCTCGCCCTCCTAAAAACCGCTTGGGGTTTTGGCTTTAGGCCCCGCTGGCAGTTCCCTTCACCTTCTTTTTGCTCTTATTGATGGAGTCCCTGAGGGCGTCTGTGTCTTTGAGCATCTCTTGCGCGGCCGCCGTGGCCTTCTGAATCATGGGCTGGGACGTCTTGATGGAGTCCGGACTGAAGGAGGAGGCAAAGTACTTCTTCAAATCCTGCAGAAGTGCCGTGAGATCGTTCGCGTCCCCACCCACTTCACGCATCTGCTTGTCCAGAGCGTCGAAATCCGCCTTGGCGGCATCGATCTGGTCGTTGGTCATCTTTCTCATGTCCTTATCTGTCATGCCCGAGACTTCCTTCGTCCAAGCGGCGATCCGCTGCCCCTGCAACTCCCTGACCCTTTCCGCTCGATCCTTGATGTCTGACCGAATGCTGACCAAGTCATCCAAGTTTTCCTTAAACTTGTCGAAGTTGTTGTTGGAGTCGTTGTTGTCTGAGAGCTCGCCCAGATTGTTCATGATGTAGCTCAGCCTCTTCTGGGCACGGCCCATGAGGTCATCGAGCTTGTTCATGCTCGTCGCCTGATCGGCGGCGATGTTCAGGGAATCCGAATTTTGCGCACGACCCGGCAAGGTCAACGCGAGGCAGAGAGCCGCAACCGCTAGAAGTGTCTTCATGGATGGATATTCCTTTCTTTCTTTATTTATTGAGAAGGTCGTAAACCCGGGCCAAAGCCGCTTTTTTGGATTCCGGAACTTCGGCCGTATGATTCAGGATGTCTTTGGCCGAGACCAGGGGCTTGTCATAATAGTTGGCGTTGGCCTCATTGTTGATGTTCACGTCAAAACCCCCGAAGTTAACGCCCAATTTCGCCCCCTTGTTCCAAATATAGACGTTAAAATCCCGCGTTTTCATGGTGGCGTCTACGGCCGCCCCTCCCTTGGGCCCCATGACCGCAGAGGCCGAGGAGCTGCCAAAGTGCTCGCCCGCCGCCCACTTGCTGACCGCCCCATTGGTCATCAGAAGAATAACGATGTCATTATCCGTGCCGCCAACATCGATCCCGAGGGTTCCCCCGTCCGTCGTAATCCCCACCGGACCGCTCCAGCCTTTTTCGGTTTTGGACATCAGGATTCCATCTCCCCCGGATCCGCCGATGCCGATCGAGAATCCGGTGACATTGAGGATCACAATGCCTTTGGCCTCTTTGACCAAATCCATGTTGAGGATGTCTTCCCGTTTCATTCGTCCCAGAATTTCAGCGCAGTCGGGAATCAATTTATCCAGCGATTCGGCCCGGAGAACGGTTCCGGGAAGCGCCAGAAGGGTGGCTAAAGCAAGGCGGAGGAGTGTTTTCATGGTTATCCTTTGGTTTATGGTTGAATCTTTATCCTAGCGTTTGCGCCCCCCGCCTTGCCAAGGAGCAAATCAGTCGTCGGAGGCTTGGCTGCCGATGCGCATGAAGGTCGGGGCCAGTTGCGCCGCAAACTGCTTGAGCATCTCCACCGTTTGCATCTCATTCTTCCCGTTGGGCACAAAGCCCTCCGTCACGATCGACATGACGATCACATAGGCCCAGCGATGGTTGATGTTTTTGGTGATGCGGTCAAAGCTCGTCAGGAAAACCCGGTTCCAGTGGTGGGGGGTCGTCACCCCGTTGCCGACAAACCAATAAAAATAGTGGGCGTTGAGTTTGCGCCGATCCCCCGGGCCGATCTCCACATCCCGGGTCAAACTTAAATCCATCACCTTAAGGTCCCGTCCATCCGCCAATGAAATCCCCTCCACCTTTCCCCCCCGCATGCTCCAGCCCTGGGCCGGAAGACAAACTTCCGGACGGTGAATGGACCGTTTTTCCCCTCCGCTTAAAACGATCGAGGCCATGATTCGATCTCCCTCCGGATCCAAATATTCCCTTCTCACAATCTGGGTATCGGAGGGAAGCGTGGCGATTTCCCCGGGGGTCGCCGCAATGATTTTTCCATGGAAGCCGGCAATGCTCTCCGGCAAGTCCATGATCACTCCGGCCTTGGGCGTGGTGTTGGGAGTCGGCAACAAAAGGCATAGCGCGGCTGTTGCCCCCCCCAGGATCGACAACAAGAGAATTCTTTGGGCGCTGCCCCGCCTCAGCTCGGAAAAATCCCGGCTCACAAGCCCTCCCCGGTGGGCAAGTCCACGGGCGTGGTCCATTTTGCCCAGGTCTTTTTCCACCCCCCCTGCAACAGCCAACTGATCGCGGCCATCCCGCCCAGCGCGACGATAAAAACAAAGAATCCGGCCGCCAGATGAAAGGTCGTCGGATTTTGTTCGGTCCCAATGGCGGTCGCACTTCCCAAAATCATGGTGCCAAAGGTCAACATCAGCATCCGGG
>Ga0214917_10007736_pt1 | contig 10759 bp, 1 predicted proteins | sample LL_1208_BB_MetaG_FD_177983 | JGI IMG/M metagenome (GOLD analysis project Ga0214917, IMG submission 177983) | Freshwater microbial communities from Lake Lanier, Atlanta, Georgia, United States - LL_1208_BB | ecosystem: Environmental > Aquatic > Freshwater > Lake | place: USA: Georgia | collected...
AATGCCTTTGCGAAGAGATTCTCTGATATGAGCTTCATCTGATATGAGCTTTGTCTGATATGGGAAATTTCATATAGGAGTGGATGATCGCTGGGATTGGCGGGAAGGTCAAGTACACTCGAAAAACGACAAAGACTATGAAAAGCCACAACCTCGAGTACATCCCAGCGCTGGATCATCTTCGATTTCTGGCTGCAAGTCTGGTGTTCGTATTTCACGCCTACCATCAGACCGTCGGCGGCTGGAAGGCAAGCCCTGAGCTATACGCTTGGGGCTTCATCACCGAAGGGCACACCGGCGTATCGCTTTTTTTTGTGCTTTCCGGGTTTGTCTTCATGACAATCGGGCTTCAAGGCGAGATTCGCTATGCGGCGTTTTTAAAAAACCGTCTGCTTCGGATCTTCCCCTTGTTCTTGTTGTTTTTTGTTATAGCAATCTCCATAGGGCGCGATCATTTCAGGCCTGCCGATTTGTTCTATGTGCTGGTCTCGAACCTCGGGCTTGCTCCGACCTCCAATCACTTCATTACAGGAGCGGCTTGGACGATTTCAATTGAATTCGGTTTTTATCTCGTCTTTCCGTTTCTTTCGCGGTTCAGCCGTGAGCAGGGGCCCATGTACCTGCTTCGGTGGATCGGACTGCTGCTAGTCGTGAAGTTCGCCGCCTTTGCGGTCAGCGAAAAGGCAACCCATATGTTTTACTCCACGTTGATTGGTCGCTTCGATCAGTTCTTGTGGGGGATGATCGCAGCGCTGCTTTGGAATCGCTATCAAGTGCGCATTCGGGGGTTCGCGCGCTTGCTGCTACCCCTCGCCGCCTTCGGCATCTGGTCTGCCCTAGCTTGGCAGGCTAGAGAGGCCAGTTTTTTTCTTTCGCAAACCAGGCAGTTTGCCTGGCTGTGGTGGGGCAGTCTTGAGGCGATCCTGTGGTCCTTGCTGATGATCTGTTATCTCGGTGCACGGCTACCATGGCCGTCATGGCTTGACCGTGCGCTCTGCCAGGGAGGTCGATGGAGCTATTCGCTGTATTTGTGGCACTGCATGGTGATCTTCCTGATTGGGCACTATGCGGGCTATTGGATGCCCTTTAAGGACTCGCTTGCAAATGCAGCCCTCAATATGGCGCTTTGCTTTCCTCTTTCGCTTGCGATCGCAGCGCTTTCCTATCACACGATCGAAAAGCCTTTTCTGGGCTTGCGCGCACCTTATCTCAAGCCAGTCTGAGTCCAGGCCAGCGAGCAAGTCCTGTTCAGAAGTGAAAGTGTCAGGATTGATTGACGAACGCTTGGAAACCGCTTAAGTTCGTAGTCACAAAGAAAACAGATTCCCTGCGGAAGCGGCCTCACTGCGCGACCGTTTCGAGATAGTCCCCCTCAGGAGCTCACCATGCCTACGCTTGACGCGTTGAAGGTACAGCAACTCTACCAAGCGGTTTTGTCGCGAGCACCAAACGCCCTCGAACTCGTCGTCGCCTCCCAACACAGTGCTGCAGGCGCACTTGATGAGGCATCGCTCACGCTGATGTTGATTGGGTCGGCAGAATATCGTGCTGTGGTTCAGCCGGTGGTGGCGGTCTACGATGCCTTTGTGGGACGTCTGCCCGATGAGGCAGGGTTCAGGTTTTGGACGAATTCGCTGCGCGCGGGCGAGTCGCTTGGCAAGCTCGTCGAGGGCTTTCTTGGCTCAGGGGAGTTTGCCGGTCTTGCTCAAAGCAGCAACAACAGTCTTTATGTCGCTGCGCTTTACGACCGTGTGCTCGGTCGAAGCGCCGATAGCCAGGGACAGGCCTATTGGACGGGGTTGCTGGAGCGCGGCGCAATCAGCCGCAAGGATCTCGCCTTATCGTTTCTTCAATCGACTGAATCGGCGACCACGCTCCAGGCCTCGGGGGCATTTGCCCAAAGCTATGTTGCATTGCGCGCGGCTCAGCCTGGCCTTGAGCTGACGCTTTCTCAGGTCGACGCAAATCGTGGATCAAGCATTGGAGCGATCTTCAACACCCGGATCGTGCCAGAGGCCCTGTATCAGGCGATTTTGCAGCGTGCGCCAACGCCAACTGAGCTCTCCGCAGACAATGCTTCGCTGGCTCTGGGCCTGCTGAACGAGCCCCAGCTGGCTACGCGTCTGCTCGCTTCAAGCGAGTACCTCACTCAAGTGCAGCCTGTGATCGCCATGTATGACGCCTTCATGGGTCGCCTTCCAGACAGCTTTGGATTGGCCTACTGGAGCGGCGTGCTGCGGGCTGGCAGTCCTCAAGAATCTGTGGTCAGCGGTTTTCTCAACTCCGGTGAATACAGCGGTCTTTCGCAAAGTGCGAGCAACAAGCTTTTTGTCGATACGCTTTACGCACGTGTTTTAGGTCGAGAACCCGATCCTTCGGGGAGTGCTTACTGGGTTGATCTGCTGTCCAAGGGTCAGGCAAGCCGCGAAGCGGTAGCGGTGTCGTTCTTGAAATCAGGCGAGTCTGCAAGCTCGGTCACGGCAAGTAATGCACTTGCCAACGCCTATGTGCTCTTGCGTGCCGCAGGTCTTGGAAGCGATTTGTCAATGGCCTTGGTTGAACAGGGTCGCGGGGTCAAGGTCGACAGTTTGATTGCTGCCAAAGTGGCCGTTGTTGCTGATGGCTATCTGTCGGGCGCAACGGTTTGGGTTGATGCAGATAACGATGGTGTGAAGGACGCGGGTGAGCGAAGCGTCATCACGGATGCCAAAGGCAAGTACTTGAGCTTTGCCGAAGCCTACCCCGTCGTTGCAACAGGCGGAACCGACACCGGCACAGGCTTGGCCTTTTATGGCCAGCTCAGTGCGCCAGCCGGAGCAACCGTCGTCAACCCCATCACCACCTTGGTGGAAAAGCTCAGCGACCGCGGCCTTTCTGTGATATCGGCTCAGGACTACGTGGCCAAAGCTTTGGGGTTAAACGGTGCCGGTGCTCAGACCGGACAAAGTTCCCTCTTGACCACTGACTGGTTGGCGGTTTTATCGAGCCAGCAAAGCGGTTCAGCCTCAGCGAACGTGGCTACGATGTCGGCCGCCTTTGCAGCGCAAAGCAATGCGGTGCAGCTGGCTAATCTGATGCGAATCAGCGCGAGTCTGGTGCCGACAGATAAGGCAGATGAACTTGCCGACGGTATTGCCACTGCGATGGCTGGCGCGATCCTAGCGAACCTGAATCGACCGCTCGATTTGCAATCAGTCTCGTTACTCAACGCTGTGATCAATGCTGGGCTATCGCAGGCAGCCGCGGGTATCTCCAGTGCCGATGCCGCGGCGCTGAGCCAGTCGATTGCTGCACTCAACGCGGCTGTTGCCAGCCAAAGCGCCGCGACCATGGCAGCGCTGGCTTCGGGAGCTACCTCGGGAAGCCAAGCCGTTGAATCGCTCGCCAAGTTTCAAGTGATCGGACAGTCGCTCATCGGGGTTGAACTGGCCAAAGCGAAGGACGCCAAAAAGCCGCTCGATGCTGTGGCAGCCAAGTTCGATGCCAGCGCATTGCAAGCGCTGGCCACTCAGGTGCAAGCGGGCACCGTTGCGAGCGGCGGATTGGTACTTCCCATCGACAAGCTCCCGCCTGCGGTCGCAGCGAGCAGCCTTGCATTGCAGTCCACGAATCAGGCAGGGGGTGGTCTAGCAATTCTCACAATTCAATTTTCTGAACCGGTCTATGGATTAGATCTTTCGGATTTTGAGATCACCAACGCCAAAGCTGGGGAGCTTGTGCGCGACAGCGCTTTGAGTTATCGCTTGCAACTGTTACCCGACTCGCAAGTCGAGGGTGCAATTACCGTGCGACTCAAGGCTGGGGCGGTTCGCGATGTCGCTGACAATGTTTCGCTTGCGCCATCGCAAGCGTTGGGCAACCTCGCTATTGATACAAAGGCGCCAAGCCTCAGCTTAACGGCCAGCGCGTCCACAGCCACCGTGCCCGGCGCTCCACCGTCGATCGCCACAGCCTTGCCCATCACGTTCACCTTGAGTTTTTCCGAGCCTATCGAAACGCTCAAAGCAAGCGATCTCGGCGTAACGAACGGCAGCTTGGGAAGCTTGCTTAGGATTGATTCCAAAACCTATCAGGTGGTCGCAACACCCAACAAGGACTTCAGCGGTGATCTGGTGTTTAGCCTTGCTGGTTCTGCGGCCAAGGATCTAAAGGGAAATACGCTGACAACTGCCGCGAACAAGACGGTGGCGGTTGACACCAAGGCACCGACGCTTGCGATCACAGATCATATTGCCGATAGCCAGGGCAATCCCCAGGCGACCGGCTTGCCGGTCGTTTTCAGCCTGACATTTTCCGAGCCAGTCTTTGGTCTGACGCTTGAGGACTTCAGCTTAAGCGGTGGGAGTCTCTCCAAGCTCACAGCCAAATCGAGCACGCAGTGGGAAGTCACGGCCACGCCACAGGCCGACTTTTTAGGCGATATGTCCTTGACCCTCAAGGCAGGCTCGGTCACCGATGCACTCGGAAATCCCCTTGCTGCCGCGGTAGGCGCTCTCCAGCGAGTCGATAGTAAGGCGCCCACGGCTGCCTTGAGCGATACGGCCAACGGGCTTGCCACGGGGCAGGTTGCGCTGCGCATTGCCTTTGATGAGCCGGTTACCGGATTGACGGCGTCTGACTTGAGCCTTTCGGGTGCGCGGCTTGATAGCTTCACGCAGCTCACGGCCACCATATGGCAGGCCTTGATTACACCGCTCGCCTCGGCGGGGACTCCCGCCGGTGTCCTGAGCCCTGGCACATCGGCCGATGCTCAGCTTAAAGGCACGATCACTGCTTCGTTGCCAATCGGTGCAGCAAGCGACGCCGCAGGTAATCCGAGCAAGGCGACTTCGCTCAGTGTTCCCTTTCAGATTGTCAATCCAAACCCGACACCCCTTGAAGGTGATGGCAACCAAAACGGCGGAGGTACCACCCCACCGCGAGATCGCGAACCGCCCACCTTGCAAATTACGGATGATGTCTCGACGGTCATCGCAGCCGGCTCAAACGCCTTCACATTTTCTTTTAGCGAGGCGGTCAAGGGTTTTGATATTAATGATATTACGGTCAGTGGGGGAAGCAAAGGCACGTTTACCCAACTCACAGACCGAAGTTTTCGCTTGCTGGTATCCCCGACCAATGCTGCGGGCGATGAGATGCAAGTCAGCGTGGCGGCTGGCGCTGCAAGCGATCTTGCAGACAACGCCCTGAGCCGTGGCGTCAGCGCGAGCCAGCGTTATGCCGAGGCGCCCGTGTTGGTGTCGGTTGTGACCGATAGCGGCGTGGCAAACATTGGCGCATCGCTTAGCGATAAGATCACCAATGACACCACGCCGTTCATTTCGGCAACTGCGGCACCAGGCTCATTGCTCGGTCTTTATAGCGGACTCACTTTCGTTGCCCCTGCAGTTGAGGTTGCGCCGGGTAGTTTCCAGATCAATGTCAGCTCAGCGATTGCTGAGGGAACCTACAGCCTTGTCAGTTACAGCGGTGATCCCAATTCGCCCATCAGCAAGCATGTAGCGCAGGGTGTTGTGGTGATTGACACCACAGCGCCTACAGCGCCCAGTCTGTCAAGCTTGACCACCGCAGCAGGAACCCCTGGCACGGCCACCGATGCAAGCGGCTTGAGGCTGACCGATGACAGCACACCTGCTGTCACCGTCACAGGCGCAGCTGGCGGCAGTGTGGCGCTTTTTGATGCGAATGACTTGGCGGTTACGAGCGGGGTGACCGTCACTGAAAATGCCGGTACCTACACCCTGAGTGTGACCTCGGCGCTAAGCGAGGGCGTGTATCAACTCAAGGCGCTTGATGTGGCAGGCAACGCCAGTAGCGCGCTGCGGTTTAAGGTTGATACCAGTGCACCCACTGTGACATCGCTCGGGTTGCCAAGCGGCAGCTTTTCAAGCGGTGCCGCGTTGGACTTTACCCTGCAGTTTTCTGAATCCATCAGTGTGGCGGGAACGCCTCGTCTCACACTTGGTATTGGTGGCCAGCAGCGGTTTGCTGACTTTAATGCTGTGGCGAGTGAGGCTGCAGGGAGCAACAAAGCGGTGTTTCGCTACGTTGTGCAGTCAGGTGACAGCAATCTGGATAACACGGGGGCTGGCCTTGGATTGAGTCTTGGCGCCTCGATCGATTTAAATGGTGGATCGATCAAAGATCGGGCGGCAAATCCAGTCGCAGCTGCCAATGCAATTACCCTCACCGCTTCAAATTTAAGTGCGTTATCGGCTCTTGTCATCGACGGGTCGACCGCCGGTCGCGCAGCCGATGGTTATTTGGATGGGGTCACGCTTTTTGCCGACAACTCGGGCGATCGCGCACTTGGCCCTACCGATAGTTCGGCGCTCACTGATCCGACGGGGGGCTTTAAGCTTTACGGCGCCTCGGGGCCCTTGATCATGTATGGTGGCACCGATATATCAACCGGGCTTGCGTTCCAGGTGCAATACGAAGCGCCTGCAGGCTACAAGGTTGTGAATCCGATTACCTCGGTGATTCGGGCCCTTCAGCGCAACGGAAGTGCGCTTAGCGACACCGAAGCTGAAGCGGCAAGTCTCTTGCGTACGGCGCTTTTTGGTGTGAGCGGCGGGCCAAGCGATTTTTCAAACTACGACCCCTTCGCTGCATCGACTGCAGCCGGGGCAACGCCGACAACCATCAGCGATGCGATCAAGTATCAACGCGCTGCAGCGATGATTGCAGCGATCACCGATGTGACCAGCGATGCGCTGCGAGCGCTCGGTGTGGTGAGCAATCAGCGCGATGGCAGTGTGAAGGTTTTTGAAGCGATCGCAGCGCAACTCGTGAGCGGTGTGCCGGCAGGAAGTTTGCTTGCCGGGCTCAAGGACGAACGAGCAAACGAAGGATTGCTTTGGAAGGTTATCAACACGAGCCTGGGTGGCGCTATCCAGTCGACAACGGGCAATGTCCCGATCCGGGCTACCTCGCTTGAAAAAATCACCGCAGTGGTCAATCAAGCGGTGGATTTAATCAGCACAAGCGGTGCGAGCGACCCCGGCAATGCCAGCCAAGCGATAGCGTCGCTGACTGAGATTGCCAAGGTGCAGCGGGTTGCACAGGGTGGTGGTGCCGATACTTTATCGGCTTATTTGGTGGACTTGAAGGACGACGGAACCGCGTCGGTCACGCAGCTCAACACCTATACAGGCGCATTTAGCAGCGACGTACAAGCGGCCTCGGTTGGTACCATCGTACCTGCGCGTTTTAGTATCGATACGGTCAGTGCAGGCAGTACCGAGGTGCGCGAAGGCGACACCGGTACTGCGCAACAAATCAGCTTCAAAGTCACCCGCGAAGGCAATACCGCCACCGCTTCAAGCTTGCGATATGCGTTAAGTGGTGGTACTCAGCTTGATCTCAACGACTTTGCGCCGGGTGCAGCCTTAAGCGGCACCGTGTCTTTTGCTGCCGGCGATTCGGTGGCCGTGGTCACGCTCGCCCTTGCTGGCGATACGGTCAAAGAGGGCAATGAGCCCTTTCAAATCAGGTTATTCGATGACTCGGGACTCGCACAATTTGATCGGGACCGGCTCGCCGGACAGATTCTCGATGACGACCCGAGTCGTCCGCAAATCAACCTAGGTAGTGATCTTCAGTTGGCGGCCGCGGGCCGTACAAAGCTTCAAGCCCCCAGTCTTGATTTCTTTAACAATACCGAAATCATCACGTTACAGTTTACGCTACCGGCTGGCGTGGGTCTGACCGATAGTCTTGGCGCAGCACTTGGCAGCAGCCTGTCTGGAACGCGAGATCAGCTTGCAGCGCAGCTAAGCGGTATGGGCCTCTCGCTTGGCGCCAATGCCCAAAGCGGCAACATCACCGTGAGTGCATCGGCAGGCTCTGGTGCATCGCTTGTGAGTGGTGCCGATACCCTGGGCTTTAGTGTGTTACAAAGTCCACAACAAAGCCTGCCCTCGAAGGTTTTTGCAATCGCAGGTCAGTCGAGCCCGATGCTTGGCACGCTGGGTGCTGATACCGCCTCTGGCATTCGGGTGAGTGATAGCGATAGCAGCACGCTTACGGTAAGCCTCAGCTTGAGTCCAGGGGCCGACAGCACATACCCGGGAAGCTTCTCGGTGAGCGATGCAACGCGCGCGCTTGCCGCAACGCTCGGGGTAGCGGTGGTGCAAAGCGAGGGTCGCATCAGTGTGACCGGTTCCGATGAGGTGCAAGCAGGACAAAGCCGCTCGCCGATTGAGCAAGTGCTTGAGCAACTACAGTTTACGGCGGCACCTGGTCAGCGATTGGTGCCGGTGACGGTAACCAGCGCCGACGACCAAGCGCTGACACCGGATGCACAAGCTGTGTTTGCCATTGGCGTTGGAGCAGCGAGTCCCGGGTTGAGCCTGCCGGGCTCGGCTGCGGGCGCAGCCACCGTGTTTGCAAAACAGGCGCTATCAAGCCCGATTGTCGGCATCACGGTGAACGACACCGATAGCCCAAGGCTGATCGTGACCCTTGTGGCAGACGCAGGCGATGCCTTGGCGGTATCGGGCGCAGATAGTCTTGTCTCAGGTCTAGGCACCAATCAACTAAGCCTGCGCGGCTTAACAGCCGATGTGAATGCAGCCCTTGCAAGCTTATCCATCACCTCCAGTACCACCGCCGATAGCGTTTTGCGTATCTCGGTGAGCGATGATGATTCGATAAGCACCGCAGATCCCACCGAGCAGATCTTGACGGTGAAGAAGTCCTCCAACACGCCGCCCAACGCAGGCGCAAGTGGAAGTGCTTCCGTGCTTGGCGCTAGTGCGGTTATCGAGGATGCATCCCCATCGGCTGCCAATGTTCGTATCAACACCGGCACGCTGACGGATCCTGACGGCACGCCTCCGATTGCGATTCGGATCGTGTCTGTCGAAGGCGGCGTGGTGCGCAAGGCTGCCGACGGGGCAGCGATTGCTTTAGGGTTGGGTGGCGATACGCTTGCGGTCAGCGCAGGCGCCGTGGACTTGCGCTTTACGCCCGACGCAAACCGCGATCAGCCGGCAACGATCAAGTATGTGGTGGTGGATGCAGCACTCACGTCCCTGACCTCCCAAGTGGCGAGCGTCAGTGTGCCGATGCAAGCGGTTAATGATGTACCGGTACTCAGTGGCGCAAGCGCTGTGAGTTTCATTGAGGGGGGCGCAGGGGCAGGTTTCGCGCAACGACTCTCAGTGCTTGACCCAGATAGCGCAAACCTGAGCAAAGCGCAGATTCGCCTCACCAACAGTCAAAGTGGCGACACCATCACGGTGGGCACGCTCGATAGCGGCTTGACAAGCGCAAGCACGCTTGCGGGCGGCGTATTGACCCTTGAGATCAGCGGCACCGCGTCGCTTGCAAAGTACGAGTCGGCGTTGCGCGCCTTGAACTTTTCAAACACGAGCGATGACCCATCGGTTGCAGACCGGTTGCTTGAGATTCGGGTTTGGGATAACGGTTCCTTTGGCGACTCCACTGCAGGTCAGAGTACCCTGAGCGCGCATACGGTCAACGTGTTTGCAGTCAACGATGCTCCCACGCTTAGCCTGGGCTCGAGCACGGTGGGCTACACCGAAGCGCTCGACGCGGCTCTCAGCCCTGCTGCAGTATCGGTCTTCAGTGGCCTGAGTATCGACGACCCCGACAGCACCACCTACGCTGGTGCGCGCATTGCGATCACCACAAACTACCGGCCTGGGCAAGACAGTCTTGAAGTAGCCGGCACACTGCCAGCTGGCCTAATCGCAACAAATTTTGATCCGAGTACCGGCGCGCTAACGCTTAGTGGGGTTGCCGCCGATTCGATTTGGGAGGCTGCGCTTGCCCAAATCGTCTATAAGAATAAGAGCGATAATCCAGATGCCAGCACGCGCGCTGTGGCGCTCACCCTCACCGATGCTCAAGGTGCAAGCTCACAGCCCTTGAGCAAGAGCGTGATCATCAGTGCCACCAACGATAAGCCCCGGATCGATTTGAGCGGCGATGCGGTTGCAGGCGATACGATCAGTGCCGAGTTTGTGCGCACACTCAACCCGCAAGGCTTAGCGATTGCACCGCAGGCCTCTTTAAGTGATCCCGATAGCGGCACGCTTGTGAGTCTTCGTGCGGCCATCACCACAGGCCTTGTCGCGGGTGATTCGCTGGGATTATCGGAAGGGGCGCGGGCTTTGGCCACATCGGCCGGTGTGTCGATCACGGGTGCAGGAAGTACCGATCTCATCTTGAGCAAAACGGGCGGTGCACCGCTCGATACTTTCCAAAAGATCTTGCGAGGTATTCAGTTTTCGACGGCTGCCGATTCGCCGCAAGTGGATCGCAGCGTGGTCTTTGTGGTCAACGATGGGCTGGCTGCATCCGATTCAATCACCGCCACGGTCGATCAGCAAGCCAATCCGCTTGCCTTGGTGGCACCTGGCTCAGCAAGCCTAGTCTTAAGTGGCGACCCAGGCTCATCGCTCATCACGGTCGATCTTGCGGCCAATCGGGTGAGTAGTGCCGGTGTGAATTTAAAGGTTGGGGGCGATCCGGTTTTCACCGCTACAAGGGTGCTTGCCGATGGCTTGGTGGACCAGGTCGCGCTGCAAGTGCGTGGCACAGCGCGCGCCGAGAGCATTGAGGGCAACGCTGCAGCCGATACCCTCATCGGTGGGGGTGGTGCCGACAGTATCAGTGCCGGCGCAGGCGATGATGTGATCGGTCTGGTACTTGGTGCAGGCGGCGATAGCCTCGCTTATCGGGTCGATGGCGGGCCAGGTAACGACACCCTTATTTTGCAAACCACAGC
>Ga0214917_10007738_pt1 | contig 10754 bp, 13 predicted proteins | sample LL_1208_BB_MetaG_FD_177983 | JGI IMG/M metagenome (GOLD analysis project Ga0214917, IMG submission 177983) | Freshwater microbial communities from Lake Lanier, Atlanta, Georgia, United States - LL_1208_BB | ecosystem: Environmental > Aquatic > Freshwater > Lake | place: USA: Georgia | collected...
ATGGATTTGCTGCTAATTGATACAAATATTCTATTACTATTTTGTATTGTTGTTCTGTTAAAATATTTTGAAGTGTATTGATAAATATTTGTATAGATAATGGAGATTGATTGATAAGGGACTGGTATTCATTTGGTGTTATAAAATTTGCTTGTAATAATGATTGTGATAATGAATTGATAAAGGCTATTTCTACACCATTTTCAATAGTAAAATTAGGATTACATTGTGCAACATATTGATTTAAAATAGATAATGGATCTCCTGGTTTAGAATATTCTATAATTTTAGCAGTAACAAAAGGATATTTAAGAAATAGATTTAAAATTTGTTGATCAATTGGTCCATTAATAAAATTAAACTCTCTTTGTTTAAATGTTTGACAACGATTGTAAAGATACATGTATGTTGTTTGATAATAATTTTTTTTCACATTAGTGTTTGTTGGTAATACTCTTTGGATAGCCTTTCTTTGTTGATTACAGCAAAGAACTGGATTAGTCACATTTGGTTCAGGTTTTTCAGTCAAATTATTAATAGGATACCAACTAGAAACAATACCAACACCATTACAATTAGTACATTCTGTATCAATATTTTTTCCGGAATTATCTAGACCGTTAGTTTCTGTTAGTCCAACATTTAAATTAGAATTAGTATTTCCGTTATCTTTGACAATAAAACTACCTGGTGTATCTATTAATTGAGAAATAAGACCAGTTCCTCCATTACCACCTCCTAATGACGAACCTGTGGAACTTTTAATAGCTCTGTTAACATTATATTCAATTAAACTTTGTTCTACATATTCAGCGGGATTTAGTGGATTAATTGTAATAACATTAAAATTAATAGGAATAACTGTACCTTTTCTGTAATGTTTTATTGGTCTAGGTAAACCAAAACCGGTAGGGAATACATTACCAGGATCGTTGTTAGTTAAAGGTCTAATATGTGTGGGGGTAACTCCAACAGGATTACTAAAAAGCCCAGTTCCTTTCCAAGGAACATAAGGAATATTTTCTATTGTGCTTCCATGATTGATACCTCCAGCAGGCATTGCACGCATATTTGTTGGATAAAAAGCTGTAGACATTATATAAATATAAAAAGAAAATAAAAGTAATATATAATAATAATGTTAGTATATATTTTAATAGTACTGTTTTTAATACTCATAAGTTATCAAATAAGTTTAGCATATTTTGATGAGAAAAATGGAATGATGGTGAATGATTTGATAGAAGGTATGGATAATGCAACATCTACAACTGTAGAATATAAACCATATAATTTAAATGATCCAAATAATGCTTTAATATTAGCTCAACAAAATGCGGGAAATATAGATTATTTAAAAGGCAGAGTAGAAGAATTAACAGGTATAAAAAAAAAGGTAGATGATATGCAACAAAATATAGATTCAATGCAAACACAAATTGATTCTTTAGTACAACAACAAGCAGATGCTGCACAACAATTGGTTGGTAATACACCACCTACAATAACAGGCACAGAAGCAGAGACAACTGCAAATGTAGAGTCATCTATTGGATAATAATAAAAAAGTAAAACAATAAAAAAATATATATTTATATATAAATATGTCCAATATATTTCAAGAAGTATTATCAAATTCAAAAGCAGCAGAAGAAAAATATATAGGTCCAGATTATCCTTATTATAAATATATTAAAACACCAAGTGAAATTGGAATGTCTGATTCAGGTAGTTTATCTCAATTAGGAAAGGATATAGATGGATTAGTAAATTATGTTGAATTGTTAGTTGCAGGTAATTCTAAGGCTTCAGCAACAGGTAGACCTTTAGGTAATAAATTTTTTTTAAAAACTGGTGGAAAATGTATAGACAAGAAAACTCAACAAGAGGTAGATAGATATATTTATATAAATAATGTTCCTGCAGGAAATATTCCATTTATATCATCAGGTTTGGGAGTAAATTTTAGTGAATTTAAAGGTTTAATTCCAGGTACAATAAGTAATTTAAATGCTTTTAATCCAATGACAATGTTTCAGGCATTTTTGACAGGTTCAAAGCCAGATTGTCAAGAAATAGCGATGGAGACAATAGATGTTTATAATAATAGATCAACTGAAAGTCATTTTGTTACACTTGTAGATGTTCAAAATATGGATCCATGTATATTTAGTGACAAACGAAATCCTGTATCTGGTGCTCAGTGTAAAGAAACATTTTCCAATATGGATATGGATATGAATACGTATTATAAAGTGCCTAGAGATCCAGTAGCTCAATTATATTTTGCTTCAGTTGGTGCGTTATGTATCTATATATTATACAAAATAATGCTTAAAAATAATATGTTATAAACCAATAATTTTGTGACCATTTATCGTAACAAAATTATTATTTATTAATGTTTTCTGTGACGGCGAGATTTTTTAGTCATTTTACGTCTTCTTCTTGAGCCAGCTTTCATTATATGCTCATCACCATACACTTCCCAATAAGTTGGTTCAGCTACTTTTAGTCCTGAAACAGGACTAGCATAATAAGTAAGACCTAAACCTCCCTTTCCACCTCTCATTTTTCTAGAATGTCTTCTTTTTCTTCCTCCTTGTGACATTTGATAAGGAGCTTGTTGTTGAGGTTGATAAGGTGCTTGTTGAGATTGATAAGGTGCTTGTTGAGATTGATAAGGAGGTTGTTGATCACTAAGACCTACAGCACTACCAATGCTACTACCAACCGATTTTGTTCCCTCCCATGCACTTCCTAAACCAGATTCTAATGCATTTACTGCTCCACTAGCACTATTTTTGGCCGATTGACCAAAACTAGAAAACCAACTACTCCAGTCACCTGCTCTTTGTAATTTTCTTGATCTAGATTTTGCCATTTATATTATTATATTAGAAATAATTTTATTTGATATATAATAGTTCTAAGCTTTACGATTAACTAACAATCTGACTAATTCAACTGCTGCTAAAGTGCCTGCTACTTGTGCTACAATATATGGAATTAGATCTGAACGCGGTATTAAACCGCTATACATAAATGCAATTGCTACAGCTGGGTTAAAACCTCCATTACTAATATCTTTACTTAGTAAAACATCAATCGCTAAAGCAGCACCAATAGCCAAATAATTGCCAGTTGCTAAAATTACAAACATTAAAAATAATGTTCCTAAAAATTCAACAACATACTTGTTCATTTATATTATAGTTTTAGAAAATATTATAGCTTTATGTTGCTGTTCTTTTTTACAAAAAATAATAGTTTATAGTTTAATAATTTTGTCTTGGAATCGCACCCCATGCACAAATTCCAGGTTGTGTCAAACTATAATTATATATTGATCCTTTCTTTTTAGGTGCAGTGCATCCACCTGATCTAGCTCTTTGTAAACTGGATCTTCTAAAACTAGTATCATAATTTTTTGTTGATATAGGTGCATCAAGTGGCAAACCAACTTTATAAGCTGATTTACCAACTGCCACACTCTTTTTAATATCTGTATACATTGATCCCGATATAGGTTCAATATAATTCATATGTGAAGAAACAGCATATTGTCTTTGAGTAGAATATGATACTTTTGTTATGGGTGCAGATTGTTTACCTAAAGCATCTTGTTGTGCCTTTTGAATAAAGTTTAAAGAAGTTGCTCTTAAATATTGTCTTCTAGGTGTAATAGCCATATCAGAATATACTGGTTCTTGCATAGGAAAAAATTGTGGTGGTGTTGGTCTTTGACCGGTTAAAGTACCATAACTATGATATGGCATAGCATTAGGATATTTATTAGAGTCTAAAGGCCCTATGATTGGTGCATTCACAAAACCAGAAAAAGTTTGGGAACCAATTGATGTAGTTATTCCATATGGAGTAGTCATTTAATATAATATATGAAAATATATTTTGCTTTTGTCAGTTAGATAATATATTGTAAAAGTAACTTAAAGCTCTTTAAGTTGTTTTACAATATAATTATATTGAAGAATTATAATATTGGGCTTTATATGGATTATAATAAGGATGAGGAGGTGGGGGTGGAGGAACAACATGTATATTTGTTCCAACTGGATTTCTATATACTACTTTTGTTGTGGTAGTAGGAATTGTTTTTACAAAATGTATACTTATTATACGCGATATTAAATACAAAAGAAAAATTAAACCTAAAATCATTAGTATCTTCTTTGAGTCCATTATAAATTTATCATAGATAAAATTTTTATATCAAATATTTTTTTATATCAAATAAATTTTTATATCAAATAAATTTTTATATCAAATATATTTTTCTAATAATTTATCATTTTTATACAAAAATAAATAACAACCCGTCTCTTTGCATTTTAATCTAATATCTATTGTTGCTTTTTTTGGAATATCAAATGAAACTTGTGTATTTATTACATCCAATTTTTGCCTTAATTTATTGGAACAAGTTTCGTTTATTTTATAAACGTCATATAACTTATCTAATAATTCTATAAAAATATTCCTATTTGTATTTCCAGTTATTGGTTTTGAACTTGATGAGAAATGTTTTTTATACTTTATTTGCCATTCATTTGCTATTGAATCTATTATTTCACGTTTTTCTCTTGCATAATCTTTTATATATAATTCTGGAACAGCTTGTGCCTTATTCAAAGTTTTGAAAATATCTATTTTTTCTCCCAAATTGGAATTAAATCGTATATTTACTATTAAATATTGATCATATAACCAATTTGCATCATTATTTGAACCAAAATCACCTGGACATAATAATTCTAAATCCTTTGAATTTTCATCTTTTATTATTTTTAGAGCTGTTAAACGATGGATACCATCTATAACTTCAAATTCATCTTTTATACTGTTAAAAGATAAATATAACATTGTATCAATTGGCTTTTTTGAATTATAAATATGACGTGCAATATCTGGACAACGCGACATATCAGGAGGCCTATTGTATTCCCAATTATTTATGTTTGCAACTAACAAATCTGAAATTTTTATCTTATAAATAATATGATTTACATCAAATGAATGCATTTCTAGTGCTGAAGGGAAATGATATTTTATTATATTTGGTATTATTCTAATTGGAATAAACTCTGCTGTATTATATTGTTTACGTATTATATCATATTGAATTGACATATTATCTTCTTCAACTATTTCTAATAAAATAGGTGAAATATTAATTTTTGTTTTTAACATTATTTATCTTATATTTCAATTTTAGTATGTAAATATTTTTCAATTTTTTTACATACTATTTTATTTTTTATTTAATGTAGCTAAATCCATAGGTATGTTTTATAATTTTACGATCTTATATTTTTGTTAAATATAACTCAATAAATGATTTTTGTTTTTGGGTGAAATATTTCACGCGGTAATGGCTTGGGATGTATAATAAAACTAAACCTTTTATACCTTTTTATTTGACGCCAACCATTAGTTTTACCTTTTCCACTTAATGCATATAAAACGGGTGATGAATTAATTGCACTTATATTTTTTAATTCAGATAAATAATTATATCCAAAAGAATATTTAAGATCACCTGCATACGTATATGAATATGGTATATAATCTTGAATACTGGATAATGGAGTAGTCATAAAAGTATTTATTTCCCATGGATTTGCATCTGGATTTATAGATTTTGGATCAGTTTGAACGATAAAATTTGTTAGCCCAGGACTCATTTTTATATAATAATATTTTATTTATTTACAATATCTTTTTATTTGATACCGACAAATATTTTTTTTTATCTAATGCGCTAATTAAACCATTTAAAGAACAATGATTTATTTTTTTATATTATGCAAATTAAAAATTACATTTTTTTGTAAAATAAGACTAAGATTGCTTGCACAATTATATGAATAATTTGGATTTGTGTATAAAAAATTATTATTGAATGTTGTATTTATATAATAATTAGGATAAGGAACAGGAACAGGATCATATGACATACTATATAAACTAGCTAATATAATCTTTTAATTTTGTCTATTTCCTAAATATTAAATTAATATCTTTTACTATGACGTAGTGCTACTTGAGATGTATTATAATCATTACCACCAAATGAAATATCATTATATGTTTTATTAACTGCTTGATTCTTCTTGAATCTTATATAATCTGAACTATCATAAACAAATTTACCATTGCATGTAGAAGATGGAACTGATGGATTAACTTGAACTGCTGACCAAAATATATCAGCTCTACAACTATCGGATGTTGCACCGAATCTTTGTCTCAAACCATTAAGACCTGGTCTACTTTGAAATGTTTGACAAGAACCACCACAAGAATAATTTTGACGACTTAATAAATCACCTGCATTATTAACTGCACGAAAAGGTGTGATAATTCTTTTAGGATAAGAACTTCCTGTTCTAGCATTTGTATTAAAAGCATCTCTTAATGTAAAACGAATTTGTGCGAAATTATTTGAATTATCGTGATCTACAAGAGGCTGAGGCATTCTACCTTTAAAACCTCCACCTAGTAACGGACCTAACATAGGATTATTATTTACATAAATAGAACGACCAAGACCAGGAACAAAAGCGGCAATACTTCCCAAACCACCTGTTGACCATCCACTTGTTCCTGTTGCTGTTGGAGAAAATGATGTTCCAATACTATTAGACATTTATATTATACAAGAATAAAAAAATATATTTCTAAAAACATTCCATTTCATATAATAAAATTTTATGTAATATACAACATAAAATATAAAATATAAAATATAAAATATACAATATAAAATATTAATATATTATATAATGTTTGATTTTATTTTTCTTATTAGTTCTATTATTTTTGTTAGTCTTGATTTTTTTTATTTGAATCTTATTAAATCTTATTTTTATCATCAAGTTGAAATTATTCAAGGTTCTCCTTTAAAAATCAATTTGTTAGGTGTACTTATTTGCTACATATTCTTAATTTTTGGTATTAATTATTTTATTATTAAACCTAAAAGAAGTGCAAGTGATGCGTTTTTATTTGGTTTAGTTATTTATGCAGTATTTGAAACCACTAATGTATCTTTATTCAAAAATTGGTCTTGGTTAACTGTATTAATTGATTCTTTGTGGGGTGGAATACTTTTTGCATTAACTACTGCAAGTGTTAATAAAATTAGACAATTATTATAAATTTATTATGTAAGTGTTTTGTAATTTTTATGTAATTATTATATAATTATTATATAATTATTATTTTATAATAATTCCTTTAGTTTATTTTTTATTCTAGGAATTATGTCTTTAAATTGTTTTTCTTGTGAATTTCTTCTAATTAATTCAACAGAATCATACCAATAAGTTTTAAATTCATCATTTGACCACCTCCATTCAGAATATCCTAATAATAACCATGTTTTTATATTTAATACACCTGCTAAATGAACTATATACGTATCTACTGTTATTAATAAATCAATATTTTTTAATATATGAATAGTATCTTCAAATGATTTATTTATATCAATATCAAAAAAATGCATTTTATCTTTTAAATTAACAATTTCATCTATTTCATCTTTTTTATGAATACATATTAAATCTATATCTAATTCACATAATTGTTCAAATTCATTTAATGGAATATATTTTTCTATTTGAGAAATACTTTCTGAACCTTTATATACAAACCCAACTTTAATTTTTTTCATTTTATTTAACTCTTCTTTCCAATATAATAATTTATCCTCTTTTATATTTATATACTCTTCAGTATTTGGATAAATTATATTTAAATTTAATATTTTAGGCAAAGACATTATATAGATTTTATAATCATAATCTAATATTATATTATTATCTTTATTTATAATACTATCTTTATCTTTATCTTTATCTTTATCTTTATTCATGATACTATCTCTATTTATAATTTTAATATTTTTATATTCTTTGAAAATATGTGAAATATTATTTTTACAAAAATAGGTTATTTTTAAATCAGAATATTTTTCTGCTAATTCAATAATAAATCTAAAATATTGTATATTATCACCTATTCCTTGTTCATGAACAACTAACAAATTATTACATTTATCTATTCCATTCCAAGTAGGTATTTTAATAATATCTTCATCCTCCTTTGAATTATAAAATTTTATAATATTTTTATCTTTTAATCTATATTCATATAAATTAAAACCTATTTTAAATTCTTTAATAGCTAAATGGCTAAATGATAAATAATTTAAATCTGTTGCATCAATGTTTTTTATTGATCTATAAAAATTTATTGATTTTTGATAATCTTTCAAATAATAATATATTTTTCCTAATGATTTTTTTGAATTATCATTATTATCTATTTTTAAAGCTTTTAAAAAATATGATTCTGCTATTTTATATTCTTTTAAATATTCATATACTGCTCCAATATTATTATAAACAACAGGTAATTCTTTGATTTTTATTGTTTTATCAAAATAATAAAGTGCTATTTTATACTGATTAAGTTTAAAATAACATATACCAATTTCATTTAATATTACATAATTATTCAAATCTTTTTTAAGTATAATATTATAACATTCTAATGCATTATGATACAATTCCTTTACTTTATATATTTTTGCAAGTTTAACTAAATAATTTATACTATCTTTATTTATATCTTCTTTATTTTTATATATGTTTTTAAAATTTATATATTTCATGTAATAAAATATATAATTATAAATAATATAAATTTTAAATGTATTTACAAACTCGTTTCATCGCGTGATGACCATTATGAGCTTTTTAATTATTGCTCCAAATAATTAATTTTCAGGACAATGAGAAATATGTTTCAAATTAAATAATTTATTTTGTGATAATAAAATTCTAATATCACCTGCTTGTGAATATGAATAGTTATTATAAAAACATTCATTTAATTATAATTATTTATATGTAATATAACTTTTTATATCCGTAATTTCCGATTTAAAAATTTTATCTATATTTGCTTTTATTTTATTTCTATTATCATTTGTTTTATATATCATTCTAGATATTTCTATAAATTCATTATCAAATTCTTTTTTATTTTCTTTTTCTCTTATGCTATCTTCTAGAATCCATAAAGTTTCATTTATTATTTTTAAATCATTAATAATAACTAAATCTAAATCTAATGTATTAATAATTGGTTCTAAATAATTTATTTCTTTTTTAATTATATCTAGTTTGTTATTATCCTTTATTTTTTCGTTTTTAATCTGTAAAATAGTAAATTTATCAATTAATTCTCCAAAAGATACTGGAATTAAAGGTAATTTCATATTTTATAATATTTGATAAAAAATAGATATATTTTATACTTGTAAAAATATTTAATAATTTTATTTTATATTAATTTTCTGTTATAACTCTCGGAACAACATTCATTGTCGTTAATTCTTGGAATAATAATTTACATGCATATGGTATTTCCACATATGCAAAATCTACACGATTATCACATGTTCTACAATGATGTATGTGCAGTTCATCATTATATGCTGCAATAAGACCGCATCTTTTACAAACAAATGCCGAATATTTATCTGATGCATCATACATTCTACCTCTTGTAAATCTAGCTGCACCATGCGATACCATTGCATCTTTTTCCATCTCTCCAAATCTTAAGCCTCCATCTCTCGACCTTCCTTCAGCTGGTTGTCTTGTTAGATTTACCATCGGACCTATAGATCTACTATGTTGTTTATCATTTACCATGTGCTTCAAACGCTGATAAAATACTGGACCCATAAATATACTACATTCAATTTGTTCCCCAGTTAATCCATTATACATCAATTCATTACCATGTGCTTCATATCCTAACTCTAATAATTTTTTTGAAATCATATTAATATCCATATTTCCAAAACTTGTTCCATCTCCAAATAATCCTAATTCAACTAAAACCTTACCTAATAACGTCTCCTTTAATTGACCTATAGTCATACGGGAAGGAATAGCATGAGGATTGATAATTATATCAGGACGAATTCCGTTACATGTAAATGGCATGTCTTCTTCAGGAATTATGTTGCCTATCGTACCTTTTTGTCCATGTCTTGATGAAAATTTATCACCAATTACTGGCTTTCTTAAAGAACGCAATCTTACCTTTGCGAAACTATATCCATCACCATTTCTGTCAATATAATTTTTATCTATATATGTTTCCTCTACAGTTCTATATATTTTACTTTGATCTTCGTATTTAATTACTTTTGTATGGTCATTTCTGTTTTCCTTTATAGGAGTTACTTTAGAAATAATTATATCACGATTTTCAATCAAAGTATTCTCAGGAACAACACCTTTTGAATTTACTTTATTATAATTTCCAAATTTCATACCTTTTGTTTTACTTGCATCTGGTTTACATCTTATTTCCTCATCTCCGTTTATTTTTTGTTTGTCTTCATCTTTCTCTGTATGATAAATTGTTATTTGAAATAACCCCCTATCAATAGAACCCTTATTAATCAAAACCGAATCTTCCTGATTATAACCTGTATGTGTCATAATTGCAACATTAATATTGCATCCAGAAGGAATTTCGTTAATTTTAATCATATTCATAATACGTGTATCTACTAATGGTCTAGTAGGATATGTCATAACATAAGATGTTTTATCCATTCTTTCATTATAATTCGTAGCATAAACTCCCATTGCTTGTTTTTGTTGTGCTGATTGATATGTGTTTCTTGGTGACTGATTATGATC
>Ga0214917_10007739_pt1 | contig 10752 bp, 12 predicted proteins | sample LL_1208_BB_MetaG_FD_177983 | JGI IMG/M metagenome (GOLD analysis project Ga0214917, IMG submission 177983) | Freshwater microbial communities from Lake Lanier, Atlanta, Georgia, United States - LL_1208_BB | ecosystem: Environmental > Aquatic > Freshwater > Lake | place: USA: Georgia | collected...
ACTATTCTTTATTTTTGGAGGGTGGGGTTGCGATGGGGGGTTTCGGTGGGGGGTTTCGGTGGGGGTTTGGGTGGCGGAACCTAAACTCCCTGTTCCTGTACAAAATAATGCAAACAGTTCTTTTTTTCTCAGCAGGGACTCCACCGTACTTGCCCGAGATTGACAAAAACTATACCTTGAAAGCGTATACTGGTACAGTTAATTTTGAACGTCTAAGTGGAATCTGGCAGAATGAGAATCCTCTGGCAATTCTTTCGTGGCAAATTGACGGAGAAACCTCACAAACCCTATCAAAAATCTTCAATGTGCGGAAACGTTGGGTGCATATCGTTGGTAATGATATTCCGAAACAGTTTGACGTTGTTCCTGTCGTTATGAGTGCAGTACTCGGGCACCATTATGACAAAGATCATCCCCTTATGTCCGTTTTTTCATCGGCATATAAGTCGGGTAGCAAAATTCTTCGCCCTCTTCGCAGCCTGCAAGCACAGACTTTTACGAACTGGGAATGGATTATCTGGGACGATAGCGAAGGTGATGGGGATGCGAATTACAAAGAGCTTATTGAAATGTCTCGCCGTGATCTGCGTATTCGTGTCTATAAGGCACCGCGACATTCGGGATATATCGGTGAAATGAAGCGACTTGCCGCATCTGTTGCCTATGGAAAATTCCTGATTGAAGTTGATCACGACGATGATTTTCATCCGCGACTATTGGAATGGATAAAGGAGGCTTCAGATGCATATCAAGATGCTGGATTCTTCTATACAGATTGCGCGGAATTGACCGAAGAGACATATGAGCCCGCAACATATGGAGATTTTTTTGGATTCGGATACAGTGGACACTCATTTGTCTGGTCGGATTTTCACAAACGGCATATTGCACAGGCAAATGTTGCGCAGCCCAATCCTGTTACTCTTCGCCACCTAGTTGGTATGCCAAATCACGTGCGTGTCTGGCGTACGGAAGTCTATGACAGAGTGGGAAAGCATAATCCACAGTTGGCTGTCGCAGATGATTATGATTTAATGGCGCGAACGTGGGCAGCAGGTGTGAAATGGTGTCATATTCGGATGTGCGGATACTATCAGTACAGAAATCGCGACGGTAATTTTACGTTTATTCGGAATGGACTTATTCAGCATAATAATAATCACATATATCAGCGTTACGCACGAGAGGGTAAACTACCTGAATGCCCTTCCACCACAAATCTCCAACCGCAGTGGAAGACCGATGATCTTATGTTTCCTAATGCGCATTTTGAATATGTGCCGCGGGAGGGACAGTGGGATGTGACAGAGGTGGTAATGGGTGAGAGTGGAATAGAGGGTCTTCAGTCAGTCTGTGAGAGATTGGAGAAGACGGAGCTGAATTGGCGAGTGTTTGTGTTTGGTAAACCAAATCTGGATCAGCTACCCAAGAAATGGTGGGAGAGGATTATGTGGTGGAATCTGAGTTCTGAAACGAATGAGGTGGAACGTCGTCGGTATTTTAATAAATATATCAATACTGGGAAGATGGTTGTAGTTTGGCCCACACGATCCTAATCAATCTTATACATACCCGCTACATCATTGTGTCCTGCATCGTATACAATCTGTTCCATAAAATATTGTCCATTCCAGTAGTTCAAAAGAGCAGTGAGTAGACCAAGAAACCAGGGCAGAGTATATACTGGTTCCGTATGTAAAATAAATATGGTGGTCAAAATTGCGTGAGTGGCTGTTCCTGGTGATCGGATCCAGGTATTGAGTGCACAATTGATACGTTTTTCAGTTTCGCGAACAATCAGACCATTACGATTGAGAAAAAGAAGAGCATAATCTATCCCGCCTGGTAGACCAGTAGTAAAAAATAGACTATAGCCTAGGAGTGAACCTGCATTCAGATATGTGCCAATTGGAAGAGCAATACCAATCATTAGAATATGATGAAGCCAGTCATCCAAGCGGAATTTTCTCCAATACAGAATACAGTGATATAGATGCAAAGCAAAAACCAGCTCTACTGCGACCCAGTTTTTAAAATGACGCTCTTGATATAGAAGATCATAGTGCACAATTGTATTGTAAACATCTGGAGCAGTTAAATAGACTACCGCAGCATTATGAACAGAATGAATAAGATAATACGGATTTTTTTTAGTTTGAATCGGGAAACAGTGTAGTCCAGAGCACAGAACAAAGAAGTCATTCCCAGAACTATTCCAGATACGCTAGCTACAGGATTCATTTGATACCTATGCATTTATGGGATATGTATTTAGATCTGCAGGCGTGTTGGTCTAATAAAATTTGAAAATGATAGGGGAATAAAAAAAACAGGAAAGAGTATTCTTTGAACTATATTTTCATAGCACTGATAATGAGTTCCAATGCAGACTTCAAGATTGCAGTATGTATTCGCACTCGGGATAGGGAGCATCTATTCCCTTGGGTCAAAGGCATAGTAGAGGCCCAGACCATTGGTATGGATAGAATGCATATTATTATCGTGGACGGTGCAGAAGAAGACCGACAAGTCTGGAGCGCCTGGGACGCAGGCAATCTGCACTATATCCACGCGCCCAATATTATTCTCGGTGCATCCAATAATCTTGCTATTCGGTTGGCTCAAGATCTTGAATCGGAATACTTTGCACTATGGGATGATGACGATTGGTATGCCCCTGAATACTTGGAAAACGCGGTTGCGGTTATAGAACAGAGAAATGTAAATGTGGTTGGAGAATCACTTATTTCAGTATATTTCCGTAACCTGAAAGAGATTTGGCAAATGGGTCCGTATGGAGCGTATCACGCTCTTGAACCGACACTTGTATTTAGGAATTCGTGGAGCATTGGAAGGTATTTTGACGAAAATGATAGGCTCGGCAGAGGGGCGCCTTTTCTGAACAATTTTACAGAGACCATTGGACGATATCCAACTGGACTGTATATTCACATTGCACACGATAAAAATACCTTTGACAATCCGCAGCTATTTCGTGCAAATAAACTTAGAAATGAAGAGATTGTTTGCTGGTAGACTGGCTTAGCCTTTCTGCAGATGATCAATAACTTACAACTATTGTTCCAAATATGAATGCAATAACCGCGAACACTTGTAGCCAAGTTGGAACATAGGATGCGAACAGTTGCATAAGAGTAAACCATCCTAGACCATATGCACTATCACCTAATAATGCACCCGCACCCACCTGTTTTGAGTAACGTTGAAAAAAATCAATATATTTTGTTGATGGTTTCAGACTATTCACCAAAATATACCAACTGAAATCTCCTGTCCATTGAATTCCACAGAATGTGAGAAATCGGAATAACCATTCAACTATATTTAACGGTGCAGAGTACCCGAACACTAGACCTATAACCTGCTGGGCAACGAGAAATAGCAAAACACTATACAGATAATCACCAGAAACAACAATTGGGAAAGGCACCTTTTGCGGATTATAATATTCCTGAATTGTTGAAGATGATAAAACCTTAGGATACAGATAATATGTTAATGGTTCATATACTGCATAGGCAGCAGTCAGTGCCAGTAAATTTTGAAAGCTAAAATTCCAAATATTAGGAGTTATAGCGGGCATCTATTGAATATCCTGAAAAGTTGGCGGACCAACCTATGATGAAGGCCCACGTGTGAAAAAGAGCAAATATCCATAGTTGAAGCCAATCATTTCCAACTCTGTAAATTTTTGATAGATCCATCCTGTTTCTTTCGCCTTTTGAACTATTTGGGCAATGGAGGGCATCCAGAGTATATGTGTCTGTCTGCGTGTGGTGCCATCTTTGAAACGGAACACTTCTGAGAACTCTGCACGCGGATCTTCTAGATCAAATTCGGTCTCATAGTCAAACTTGTCAAATGCTGCACGCGATTTTGTAATACGTTGCTTGGAGTATTTTTGCGGACTGACTGCAACCCAGGGATTCGCAATATCTGGAACGGGTTCAAACTTGTATTTGTTGACTGCCTCTATTACCAGAGAACCACCAGGCTCCACCCAGAGAGCGAGATTGCGAAATAGGATGTCCAGATCACGGAAACAGTAGACGGTGAAATAGAGGAGTGCTGCGTGCGTGAAAGAGGCTGCAGGAAATGCGGAAGGACCAATGGCGTCGGCTTGGAGCCAATGGAGGGAGGAGAGTTGCTGCTCGGAAAGAGTGGTCGCAGGAACAATTGAGTTTTTGGCGAAACGGAGCATAGCAGGAGCGCGATCCAGACCCGTCACAGATTGCACACCCTGTTTCGCAAAATAGCAGGTTGCTACACCAGTACCGCATCCTAGATCCAGAATCCGCATTTTGGACTTCGGCATTCGCTTTTCCCAGTCTTGAAGAGCTATTGCGGCTTCTGCCTGGACAAGTTTATCGTGTTGGAAGATTTTGTGATAGATGGAGGCATAGAAATCGTCGTAGATTTCTTGACCCTGGGAGGCTAGCGCCTGATTTTCAAATCCCTCGGCTGCAAAGGTCGGTTCTTCCGTTAGACGATCAAGAAGAATATGGTATAGATAGTTTGCACACAAAAGAATTAGTATTGATAACAGAACTAATTGCCAGGTGTCAAGACCGAGCATCCCCTATTTCCTATGTCGGCTTCCTGCGACTACGTCTGCACGTTATTGCGCGTTTTTTAGAACCGCATTCTGAAGAATGATCTGCGATTCGGCGGCAACAGGATGCATAAGGATCTGCATAATTGGGATCTAAAGCACATCGCATTCGCCAGAGCCAGGCGGTGGTGGATTGACGGGTCTGGAGAGTGGGAGGATTGGTGGATTGGGCTGCGTGCCAGGCGACAGATAGCTCGGGTTCTAGAATATCCGGAAGAGAGTTCCAGAAATTGTTATAGTATTTGAGACGGATTTCTGAAGGGAGAGTGTTCCAACGGTTGCGGACGGTGTGTGAGCGACATTGTGTTGCACGTTTGGGACAATTAGGCATAGGTGTGGAGCGTATTGATACGGAGGAGGTAGGATGACAGTATGCGACACTGAACAGAAAATCCCAGAATGTCTGGAGCCGTTCTGTGGCTGGGCTTGTGCGAGTCCAAGTGGAGTAAAAAGATTGAACATCGTGAAAGGATGGATCTGGTGAGGGATTGAGACCCTGACTGCGCAGTTTTTCATTGACCTTGTTGTGGATGTTGTAGAGCCAGCGAAATAGAGCTGTATTGGATTGAATGTGGGGCGCATAGGGGAGTTCAGTGTAATAGGTGGACAAGGAAGAGCGACAGAATTTGCAGGGGAGAATATATGGCAGGGACTTCAAGAATTTACGCATTTGTTGGCGGGCTTTGGGTGTAGTAGGATCATAGGAGTGGGCGACACTATGAAGAAGTCGCCAACCTGATGGGCCCCAGAAACGGGTGTCCATTCCTTACTTTGTGTGGCGTTTTTTGTGGGTTTTTCTGCTTGCACTGTGGCGGCGGCTTCGACCACGGCTTCGACCACGACCCCCTTTGGCAACGGCACAATTGAGCCCTGTTGCACGGATGGAAGGATCATCCAAACTGGCGTACCATTCTGGAAAGACAGCTCGCACATATTTGTAATAGTCAGATGCATCTATTCTTTTAATTTTATCATCACATCCTATACGCAGGGCGTTATCAAGTTTTACTAACATAAAATGCAACAGATTTCGATAGGAAGGTGAAGGAACACCTGGTAGAACGGCATTTGTACCCTCTATAACCATATCCGAGTACTGTGACTGTTTTTGTAATTTACTTAGAACAGCAGGCATAGCATATAATTCTTTAATTTCACGTATGAGGTCGGGATATTTAGTACAGGCTGCAGTGCGATTTAGGCCAAAAAGAAGAAAGCGTGAGAATGGGCCAGAGGTGGGACATTTTGAAAAGAAATCAAGAAACTCTGCATCGGTGTCAAAAGTGGGCGCAATTCTAACTGAATCTGTTGGAACGCGAGGAAGATTTGCTAGAGTGGGTGAAGGACGAGAAAGATTTGCAATTCCAAAAGTTGGAGATACTGGTGCTGACTGTGAAAGTCTGTCAAAGAAATTTGTTAATTCTGTATTTCTCTCACGGTTTTTAATGTTAATTTTCGGTGTTTTTATTGATCTATTGTACATATCTTTACCGAGATAGTCGCTTAGAGGAATACGTTGTTTAAATATTTCGGATGATTCTCCGTTTTCATCCAGATCAAGTTTTACAATTTCCACAAATCTTAGTACAGCGTCGTGTAGAGACATTTCATCGTCAATATAGGGTATACGTTTGGGGCCTGAAGAAAAAACTCCAGTGGTTCTTGTTCTAGCCCGATTGAAATTTCTCTTAAATGCACTTCTTTCGGACTCATATAAGAAATTTATTTCATTTTTAAGATCCTCCAGATTAATCAGACGCAGTTTTTCAGAAACTAGGCGTAGCAGACGTTTTGATTCTTCTGGTAATCCTGTGAGGGATGCAGGAGTATTTTTATTTTCCATCCTCTCCACCTATTTCACATGTGTATTATTATTATATAATTTTATGTATAATAATGTTTAGGAATAGGGGCCCGCCCAATTGGGAACAATTCGGCTTGCAGCCTCGGAAAAACGGAGCCGTGCAGCCTCGGAAAAACGGAGCCGCACAGCCTCGGAAAAACGGAGCCGTGCAGCCTCGGAAAAACGGAGCCGTGCAGCCTCGGAAAAACGGAGCCGTGCAGCCTCGGAAAACTAATCTGCTAGGGGGGCCAGGGGGGAAACGGAGCCGCGCAGCGGCGAGTAGTCCCCCCAGAGTAGTCCCCCCCCACTAATCCATTCCAAATCCGCGGTAGCTCAGCGGAGCCAAGAACGGTCGTATATTATCCTGCAACGGCTGCTCGGCTTTGCACTTCACAACAGCCGGGGGACATTCGGAACGCGGACACGGCGCACACGCGGGGCACTTCGTCGGAGGCGGGCATTTCACCTCAGGGCATCTCGCGCGCGGGCAAGGCGGGCACTCACCCTTCGGTTTATTGCATTTGCTGCAATCCAGAATGACAGGCTGCGGGCGCGGAACACTACTCTTCAGCACATACTGTGACAGATCAGGTGCAGGCGGAATCTCAGATTTCAGCACATACTGTGACATATCGGGACATACAGGGCAGGGAGGGATAGTACTCTTTAGCACATATTTGCTCAAATCAGGCTCACGGCACGGCTGGCACGGCGGACATGCAGGTCGCGGATCAGGTTTCGGACAACCACACGGCGAAGTCTGTCCACAAGAGCCGCACTGCATTGAGCCTGAATCAAAACCTTCGCGGAAGATACGGCCTTTCAGTACTGCACCTATTGCTACGCCTATTAATAGGACTACAGCTATATGAAGAAGTTCGAACTTCATCACTCTAACTGTACTTAGCATTATAAACCGGAAATATGGATGCGTTTGTAAACATTTTACCAAATCCATCGCCCTAGAAGAATGGCAACCAAATATATGCTGGTTATAGCGGATGATCCGAGTCTGTACACGGATTATGAAAACAGGCAACTTCCATATCTTCCAATCCTATGCCCTATCCGTGTGCAAATGATGCACGATCTGGGAAATACCAATGGAAGAGAACTACAAATCTACGCAAATGAAGGTGTATGGTATCAGTCCGAGCACGGGTTAGAACCTGTGTTCGAACTGCGCAAATTGGTAAATACGAGTGGCATTGACCGCGTAATGGCCGCAAATCTAGGAATATTTGAAATCCGCGTTACTGGGGATAGGAAATAGGCAAGATAATTCTTTTTATAACAAGATTAGACCAACTGTTGAAAACGGCACGCGAAAACAGTCCTGAAAAATCACAATCTGGTGAAAAAATAATAATATTAGACCAATGAACATTGAAAATGGTCATTGGACGTACGTCCCGCAAGCATTAAACTGCCCTATTAGCGCTGGCTCCGCCAGCGCAGAAGTGCCAATATTTAATGTTCGCGGGTCTAAAATTCTGATCCGAAAAAGATGTGACGCGAATACTGTATTGTGGAGTATTTCTACGAATTTCAGCAAAAATTGCGTTCTGCCTATCTCCATAATTTACGCGGAACTCTGCAATACGTTCTGTTGCAAATACCATTTGAAATAGGTCATAATACAAAAGAATCAATTTGACTGATTCTATAGGTAATTGTGTCAGTCTATCACCTACTTTATGTGGCCAAAATTTGTGGTCTCGGCAAAGTCTTCTTACAAAAGATATAGAACCAATAGCAATGGGCAGTCTGCATAAGACAAATAGGAATTATAGACCAACTGGGAATTGCGGAAAAAATATGCCAGATAACATAAAATGGCCAGATAACCCGAAATAGAAAGAATGAAAGTCCAAATAGTGTGTCATTTCGCATATGAAGGAGGAGTTGTCCAATGGAACGAATAGCAGTCGGCAGTTCAAGAATAAAAAAAGGGCGCATAAATCCTGAATTGCCCGTTAGTAAAATTGCCTGGAACAAAATGATAAAGAGTGGATGATGAATCCAGAATTCAAGTATTGGACACTCTTTTGGAAAATATGTGCCCAAATATAGCGATTCCACCAGAAGATAGTTTTGCAAAAACAGAGTTATTGCAACAGTATATGCAGATTCACCGACATCTCCTGTTAGTAGCCAGTGAAAAGCAGGCCAAATAGATGTGACTGTCACGATAGAGGTCGCATAGGCAGGAATTATCCATCGTTTTTGTCTCGGTTGGGGGAGACAGGGTTGAAGCGAGAGACAAGTGGTAGAAAGAGAGACTAGCTGCAGCAGACGAATTAAGATCATTAACTGTTATTCTGTTTCAGCCCTTATATCACCAGCCTCGCCAATCCGACGGCGGACAACCGCAGGCAACAGGCAGATCAGGATCCGTATTTGCCATCAGTCGTGTGCAGATCTGTTTTGCATATCCTTTCCAACTGAAGTCAGGAGCAACTTTTGCGTTCATAGGAAGTAGACCGACCTCTTTATCTGTCAATCCCCTCTTATGCACCTGTTCCACAATATGTTGCACACGTGCCTTCCAGTCAAAATGGTGTGGCGTGCGCGATTCTGCACGCGGGTCCTGGGCATAGGGGTCAGTGACTTTCGCAGGAACATTAGCATCAGAGTTCGAGACACCAGCAACTGCGTCCAAGTCCGAGTCTGAAGGAAATCCTGTTATGTCCACTGCACTTGTTGTCGCCTTTCCGCGAGATTTCGCTATTTCAACTGCACGTGGAGAGAGATAATTGACACGCAGGGCAACAGAGGCAGATGCACCTTCAAAGAAATCTTTGGCATACTTCTGGATGAGTTGATCGGCCTGACGGGCAACTTCTGGATCATTTGCGACACCGGCTGGGAGAGCGTTTGCCAGACCTGCGGGCAGTTCAAAATGACGCAGAATCTGGGGAAGAGGTTCCGTGACCTTTCCTAGAACAGGAAGAGCAGCCTGTATATCCGCCTGATGAATGGGAACCTCGGCGGAAAGAAGAGCACCAGATTGCAGACGCTGCAGTACATTATCCACATCATTGCGCATCTTTGTCAGATTGGTAATACGAGCATTGACAACAGGATCAGTTGTTCCACTGGCAGATAATCTCAGAATTTCACCCTGTATCCGTGAGCTGAAATCCTGGAGTTCTTCTGCGGTGGCGGGGCTGGTGCTGGAGCTGGAGGCCTCTGCTGTATCTTGAAATCCTTCCAGATTCTGGAGACCCGTATTGTTGAGAGGTCTGTTTGCACCGATCAGCTCCACTTCGCGCTGCAAATAGGCCATATTGTCCACAATTTCATTTAAATCCAGCTCAGTGAGCTGCGGTTGTAAACCAGGATTCCGAGCCAAGACATTGGCCTCTGCGGTAAGACGCTGAAAATCTGAGCGTGCTGTGGTCAGAGGAAGTTGAATAGAAGGGTCGGAACGATACTCTATCTCATTTGCCTGGAATGCCAGAAATCCCTTCAGCTGTTCCAGAGTATTCAGTATTCTCTGACGGGTTGTCTTGATAAGAGAAGGCTGTTGATAGGGATATGGCGCATTTCGTGCAATCTGTTGATAGGGGGCTGGAGATAAAGGGCCAGGTAGCTGGGCAGCGGGAGTTGGTTGTGTAGGAACAACGGGCGGCGGAGGCATTATAGTTTTAGGAATCTTGGGATAGGCTATGCTTCCTGAAAAATCCGAAAAATATTCAGACTTGCTCGTAGTCAGATAATAAATTGTGAATAGAACGAAAAGTAGGCCAAGAAAGGCAAACATTACCTGCTATGGTGGAACAAAATAGTGTATCTATGACTCCTCAGAATAATCGTTATTGATAATTGTGCTAAGTTTAGATTTGCGCCAGGATTTTCTCTTCTTTTTGGTGGTCGCTCTATAACCCAATGGTATTTCTGCTACATTTTCATTCTTGCGCAGAGATCTTCTGGACTTGGATCGCAATGTTCGTTTGCTTAAAGGAAGATCAAGAGAAAGCGCCTGCGCTTTCGTAATTGCAGCTGTATATTTACGTGTCCTTTTTTCTTTTGCCTCTTTCCATATGCTTTTTAGTCTATTCATCACAGGACTATTAATATCGAATCTGAGAACTTTGAGATCAATAGTATATACGTAACCCATTTTGCGTCCAAAGAGTTTTTTCATTGATTTAGAAATAGTATCCTGGGGAATTATTTTCTTAACATTTAGCTTATCAGAACTCTCTATTACCAGACCAGGTGGCAGAAGTATTTCCACTTCAGGAGGTTTAATCAATGAAAATGGTTGTAA
>Ga0214917_10007740_pt1 | contig 10751 bp, 8 predicted proteins | sample LL_1208_BB_MetaG_FD_177983 | JGI IMG/M metagenome (GOLD analysis project Ga0214917, IMG submission 177983) | Freshwater microbial communities from Lake Lanier, Atlanta, Georgia, United States - LL_1208_BB | ecosystem: Environmental > Aquatic > Freshwater > Lake | place: USA: Georgia | collected...
GAACTAAATAAGTTTATCAAACTTAGATTCAGTCATTCTTCTTTTCCAGTTTAATCTGTAAATCACCAGTCCCCTTTATTAATCTGTGATAAATTCCGACTGGGATGAATATTTTACCTTCAATCTTTTTTGGAAGTTCATCATCTAACTGTATTAACCAATCTGTTTCACCAATAGGTTCTATTATACGAGATTCGCGGTCTCTGTGCCAAACAAATTCACCAGAGTCAGTGTCATGACTGAACTCTCTTATAAATATATTATTCTCTAGTTTAGTTTCTTGAAAAGGCAATGACATATTTTACTTACTGAATTTTTGGATTACCAGAATCCCGGATAAGTGCGTCCGCCAAAAAGATGACCAAATTTATTGAGTCTACAGCTCCAGTACCCAGCTTTAGTTTTATCTTTCTTCAAATGACACTGGTGTCTAGCCGCAAATGATTTTCTTGCTTTTGGATCACTTACCTTGGCCGTCAGTCCTCCTTTAACATCACCAAAGTTTATTTTTATTACTTTTCCAGACTTAGAGTCCTTAACATATACAAAGTATTTTTTCCCATCACCGGAGTTTCTCATTGGGTGATTTAATTTAACTTCTTTACCTTTGTATTCAGATTCATTTAATTCTACTATATTTTCCATCGGTAAATCTAATGGAACTAATTCACCATTGAAGTAAGCAAATTTACCCATATCGGTTGTTTCAAAAAGTTCTTCGTCTATTCTAGACAACTCAATTAATCCCCGTTCAAATAGTTTTCTAGCCTGTTTAATAGTGGAATAAAACTTTTTAGAACCAGGTCTAAACACACTCTCTGTTACCGGAATAGAATTTATGATGTGATACATTAGGTCTTCTGTTGGACTTAAATCAGAATCATCTTCTAACTCACCACACCTGCAATCATTACATCCACAATCACAATCTGATAGTCCCGTGCAGACGCTACAACAACCACAGCCTGAAGCTTCTGCTTCTTCTTCATAATCAGCATCAAATTCATTGGATTGGTCATTTTTATAACCAATTTTTAGGTTTTCTATGTTATCAATGTGAATATCAATAAAGGCTTCGAATTTATGAATTTTATTTCGTTTTTGGTTTTTCTTTTCTTTTTTATTTAACTCATCTGTAGATGTCTTGATAGAAGGTTTAGATTTATCTATATTCATAGAAGTTGCAGAAAATCCCATTTGTTGTTCTAAATCTTGAACTTTTTTAACTTTCATAGTTTATTTATTAATTTATGAACTCAATTTTTTTACAATAAGAGCGCATTTTTCGTAATCTTCCATTTCTTCTAACTCCTTTAGATATTCCCGTAATTGATTTGTATTAGATAATTCAACTCTTAATTTGAATCTGACTTCTTGTAATTCTTTCATGTTTTTTGTAGATTGGTCAATAATTTTATCAATTAGATATCTATCGATTTTATTGGAGGATATGAAATCATCCCAACTGTAAATATCATATTCAGCCAAAGTGTCTAAAATTTTTTTAACAGTTTGGTCTAAATTAGCCAACAATACCCTTTTTCGGCCAAGTTTTCTATAAAAACTTTCGTTGATAAAACTTTTAAAGCTCGAAATCCTCGACATAGTATATATATTATTATTTAAGATTAAGAAGTAGTCAAATTAATATATAACTGAAATTATTCATTTTTTAATGTCAAACCACTTAAATTTAAGATTCTTTAATAAAGAAGGCGATCACCTGAACTTCGAATATAATCAAAACACCGACCGCTTCGAGGGTGATATTTTATTTCATGAAAATTCAACTGATACTTATAAGACCGCCGGTTTATACACTTTAGAAAATATTCCAAGTTTTGAATTTGAGTCAGTTGGAGAGTTGACAACAAGAAAATGGCAATTGTTTAACGAAAGAGGCTTACATTTTTGGGGGTCTAAATATACACAACCAGAGCCGATAATTTCGATTGAACCTACTAATAGCGACCCTAAATTTTATTCAAAATGGATTTATGGAAGAGACATTGGAAGAAAGTTTCCAAAAGGTAGTCTTATCAAGTTTAATAACACTACTATGGAGTTTATAAACACCAATCATGTTTATACGGTGTTAGCTAGTTATAGCGATAGAATTATGATAGTATCACTGGTTGACAATGCAACTTTTGAGGCTCAATATTTTTCGATTTACACCGATCCTGATAATTTTTCTACCATCACAATATCCGGCATAAACGCTTTTGGTGTCTATGACTACATTCAGCCAAATTATTTTCCAAAATTGTCAAACTGGAACGAACCAGAATTTTTTGATAAGTATTATTTAAATAGAAAGCTAAATGTTGTTGGTGGTAAAAATGATGAGAAAATATTGACTGTTGATAATCCAAATTTTAGCGATTTAAGTCATTTTGAATATTCAGTTGATAGAACCCAATTACCTCAAAATTCGACGTTAATTATGGAAATATTAACTAGAACTGAGGTGCCTCTCCTATATCAAGGTCCACTGACTCTTACTCAGTCTAAAATTTTAATTGGAGACGTCTATAAATTTCCTCAAGGATTGAGACCCGGAACTGAAATTAAGATAATAGGTCCTCTGATAAGCGGAAATCAAAACTTCTTCACGGTCGATTCAATATTGGATTTTAGAACCATAACACAGGACACTTTTTTCGCGACACAATCACAGACCCTCTGGAATGGAAAAATATATGAATGTGTACAGGCTTACACACAGAGCATTTCTAATCTATCAACTTCATTTATAACACCAGAAAACGAACAATTCTGGTACAGACCAACATATATTAATGTTACGTCGCCATTTTCATACGAGAGTTTATTGTCTGCTCAAATTTACCTAACTACTGATAAATTTTATTACACACTTGGTTGGACTTATTCGGCAGAAACTACTATGGCCCAATTTGCTCAAAACTATGCTGAACAATTAAAATTATTTGACATAGATTTATTTTATCAAAACAACCAACTAAGAGCAGATTTAATATGGTCATCAAAATATGCTGAAGTTAACTTTTATTACGACCAGGTCTCATCAACACAGTCAATCGGTCAATCATTAAAAACTTCTGAAAGAATAGTGGGTGTAAAAGAACAATTAGTGAGTGAATTGAACTACGATTTTTCTAAAAACAAAAAAATGAATATCGTTTTTACTGACCTGGATGACTTTGGATTTAAGATAGTTATTGGTGGTCAAATTTATGAAGAAGAAACAGTTCTTATTTATACCGGGGCCTATCTTGATATGGAAAGAACAATTGACAGAACGTTAAGAAATTGGCTCGCCAGATGGACCGTTGATCTGCTAAAATTGGGAATATTAGTCGAGCTAAAATACACCGGAACATTTAACTCTGTTTTCTTTAACACCGTTGTTATAAAATCTGAGTATCCAAATGTACAAGTTAATGTCACCTCTGTAAAAGTTGGTTTAAGCGGCGCTTATTACATAGAACACTCAAAGGTTACTTTTTCTAATATGGGTGCTTATTTCAACATAAAGATTGATGGAGACGATTATGGTGTTCCGTCAGTAATTGGAGCAAATTTACTCCCAAGTGTAACACAAACTTTGGCTAGCTGGGAATCAACACACGGTCAGATAGTTTTAGAAAATCACTTAGTTCAGGTTACAAATTTTAATTCTATTCTGACCTTTGATATATTGAATCCTATTCAAAACTTAGACTATGTCATAACTACTGGAAAAGTTAATTTGCCTGGAATTGAAGATTTCAAAATTAAAAATATACTTACCGGAAACCAGGGAATAGTAGTCGCTTCAAATGAAGTGATATTGCCCCAATCGTCAACATACAGTTTTTTGACCGAAGGTTTTGCAACCGGAATGGCATTTACAATTAATAACACCTTCTATACCTGGATGAACCAGGATTATGTGATTCAATATTTAAACCCAAATACGCTAAATCTAAGTTACCACGGACCTTTCTGGGGATTGACTGGAAATCCTTGTAATACATCAGCTTTTCAAACTCTTGCATTTGATTCTGGATATGGTCAAACAGCGTGTGTCGTTCCCATTTCTGTTACAAGTAGTGGCTCTGGACCGTATAACCCTCAAATGTTTACCACGGCGTTTAAATCATTTACAACTTATTACATCACGACCAATAATGTCTACACTCAAAACGATTATGTCGCAATACCTGGACTAGTTGATATCGAGTATATTGAATTGAGTAACTCTATTTATGGATTTGGTGATTATTTGATTGCGGTAGATGCTTTCTATGGTAATATAATTGCGACTGTTTCTTTGCCGGGAAATACACAGAGTATCGAAATGGAATTCAATACTGTAAATAATTATTTATATTGTTTATCGAAAAAAAGCTTATGGGTGGTCGATCCAACAAGCAACACTTTAGTCTCTTCTATAACCTTTAGTAATGCCTCTTGGAACGCTTTTGATATGGAATTAAATCCAATAAATGGTGATATTTATATCAGTTATGACAATGCTCCAAGAGTTGACGTTTGGAGTGCTGCCAATTTTACTTCTACACAAACTTACGTAGTCAACTCAACTGATCCGCTATTTCCGGTTGGTGTCACCAGAACGGGTGCTATGGTTTTTAATGACTATGAAGGTGACATGTATATTACAACTGATGCAGACAGGGTTTTAAGAGTAAATGGTGGACCAACTGATAATTTTCTTATAAACCCACAAGACCGGTCAATTCAAACTGTGTACAACGTCACAGGTCTTACACATTCAATTTTTTACGAACCGGTTTACGAGGCTATTTATACCTGGGGCTCGGCTAGCCTTTACAAAATTGATAACTCCGTTGTTACTCAAATAGCCGGCATACCAACTCAGAATTTTGTCGATGTGATTTATAATAATTTGACTAACCAAGTTGACATATCGGACTCATCTGGTAAATTTACAATGTTAGATGTTGGATTTGATACATTCAAACAATCCTATGCCACTCAGTGGGGATATCAGGTTGTAAACCAGTATGACGGTGATGTTTATATATCATCTCAATCTTTGGACACGATATTTGTAGTAACACCAAATTTTGGTCAAATAAAACACGTTCAAAGTTATTCTTCTGGAACTGGTAGAATCATTTTTAACCCTGAAAGAAATTCTGTTTGGAGTATTCAACCAGGGGCTAATAAATTTGTTGAGATTGCTGTTGAAATAAATTTGAATTTAATACCAACCGGTGGAACATCTTCAGCAGTCGGTGAAAATCAGTTCGGAACCCTAGACCCTAACTATATTCCAAGAAAAAGTATTTGGTTGAAGACTAGAGAGTACTTTAGAAGACCAAGAGAAAACTTTGAAGGCGATGTAGTAGTTCAATATTACTGGCGATGGTTAACAGACCAAGTTCCTGAATTTTTTATGTATGATTTTTCGGGGGAACAATTACCCAAAACCGGGCCTTATGCATATACTGGAGAAAAACCCTTAGAAAACATTGTGCTAAACCGGCTTCCAAACACGGATAAAAGTAGAGTTTCTTACTCAGCTTACCAACAAACAATTTTTGATGAAGTAATTTTTGATTTGAGTTATTTAGATGACATAGATGATGTATCAGTCGAGTCTGAGTCACTTGAATTGTTTATTGGGTTCAAATCACAGACTGCTGGTGCGCTGAGAACTGTTCTGCAGTTGTTTAAAAGAGAATCTATTGATTTTTATATTACTTCAGATAGCTCAACCACAATATCGCTTGAAACAATAATCACCTCTGAGTTAAGATTTGGTAAAATTTCTATTAATGAGACCTCACACGAAAACTTTACTGGTAGAGGACTAAAACCAGGTCAAAAAATAGTTATCTACATAACCGATACTACCAATGTAAGGGGCCAATACACCTCAGAAAATAACGGCATAGTTGTTATAATTCGAGATGTTTTCACTAAATCATTAACAGTTGATTTTATAGATAAATTTTTTGACTACTTTTACAAGGAGACGACAGAGATATCTAACCTGCCAAATTATGGAACAACTACCTATCTCAGATTTAGAATAAAAGTTCAAGATAGAGAAATAGGCAGATTTACAACTTATGGTCAAACAGAAGAAGAAGATGATAGATTTAAAATTGAGTTGAATAACATCGGTAAATTAATAGACCCTAGTCAGGTTTTTATATTTAAAGATTACGATATTAATGAAGGTGGCATCGATTGGGTTTATTTGAACAAGAAAAGAAAAGAAATGTTGATGGTTAGAAACGACATTTTTCCCTATGTTGGGGCTTATAAATCGATTATAAATGCTATAAACTATTTTGGATATAATGACTTACAGTTAAATGAATACTATAGATATAACGATAGCAATGATCCAAACTTTGGTAAACTATTTAAAGTCGAAATTCCCGACATTTTTGACAATACAACTAGGGGTTGGGAAAGAAGAGATTTTATTGAAAAAATGCTGCCAAGTGATAAATATAGAGGCACAAACAATTTTAATTTAACTTATAAAATAACCGATAAAGAAGGAAATTATGTACTGAATTATGGATTAGATGAAATAATTATTAAACTACAAGGTTTGAAATACTGGTTAAAAAGAAATATCATTCCGCTTACACATAACATAACAGATATTACTGGGAATTCTTGGACATCCGGAGATAGTCAGATTAGTCATGAAGTTTTTGATTGCCAGATATTCAACATTAAAGAACAAATGACACCGATAACCTTTAAATTAAATGAGGTTTATCTACAACCGGTCAACTCGGGCTCTACAGTTTATAATTGCGTTTTAGATTTTTATTCCATAATTGCTGGAACCGGTGCAAATGTTAACCCAAACAACCTGCGAAATATCCGAGGTGAATTACTCACAAAAATCAAACCTTATAATGATTCACTAAACTCTCTTGATCATCCAGACATTTTCGACATTAAGGTAAAAACATATAAAACTTATAAAGAATGGGCTCCTTATGTCACCTATGAGTTGGGTGATAAAGTTATTTATTACAATAAAATCTATGAGTCTCAAAAAAATAACAATAGAACTAATAATCCAAGAAAATACGAAAATGCACTTTCTTGGCAATTTGGAGTTACTTACCAGCCAACAACAGTTGTTGAGTATAAAAAAGATTTTTTCGTATCGTCGGGTCTTGGGTCTACTCAATCTAACCCGCCAAGTTTAGATCCAAATAATTGGTTAAAGGTGACCGAATGGAAGGTTATAAATTACGAGCCTGTTCAATCTATCGAGGAGCAAAGACTGGGTAAAGACCTCAGGCCGTTTAATTTCTCCATAGACTCAAATTTAGACCCGTATTTGGTGATTGAGGTTATCTGTCATAGTGGCAGAGGAGCTGTCTGGAGGGATAAAAAAAGTTATTTTATCAAAGGTCTAAAAGACTTAGTCGAGCCTTATAGACTGATAGACAACGTTGGGCCCTTTGTTCCGATAACACCAGTTATTTAATAAAAAACAACAGATTTTGATAGAAAATAACACTCAAAAATAAAAACAAACCAAACTTATTTGTCGTGAGTGAAATTTTTGATAGTTTTTCAACCAATTCATCAACTTCTAATTTATCATTGGGCGATTCTTGTAGTTTAATCTTAGATGTAGTCGGCCCAGCTATTCAGAGAACAAGGTGGTATGTATGGATGTAAAATGATATTATCGCTGTGGTTCTACTACTTGTGCTTTGATAGAGTTGTCAAAATTAACGACATCATCAAAAGTCAAAACCCAATCTTGTATATCTGTTGCTAAGTTTTTACCAGTTGTGTCGTAATAGTTAAAAATTTTACTAACACTTCCAATCATAAGTAAAATTTGAGAAAAGTTTATGGAATCTTTGCCCAATCCCTTAACTTTATGTTGTGATATTAGATGATAGATATAAGTTACATCTGTTGCTGACATCGGAAAAGAAGAAATATCCGTTTTAGAGTTTCTAATAGAATCAATTAACGATTTAATTTCGATTGCAAAAAATACTGAGTTGACATCATATTCTAGTTTATTTTGGATTAGGTCTTGTAGGTACTTAGCTTGTTCTTTATCTAAAAAGAAATTATATCTGACTGACTCAAGTGTGTCGATAAAAGATTTCCAAATTTTTTGAGCTGATAAATACATCTCATCTTTTTCGCTATTTGTTTTACCTTTTCCGGAGTTGTTAGACATATAGTCTTTAATTTCCTGAATAATTGAGTCTAGTTTATTTTCTTGTTCTGTTGCAATTAGTTGCATCTCGGTTTCAGATCTAGTTATTGTAGTTTCTGGTTTTACTACTGCTGTTTCTAATTTTTTACCCATTTTTTTTATTTATTTTTTTATCCGTTAATTTGGTCAGTCTTTTTAGGATATAGTTCCAAAAGACATTCTAATTTATCTTTGGCGGTTGCATAAACCTCAAGCCATTTGTCGTGTTCTTCCAATAAGTCAGAATGCTCGCCTATTGAAGCTAGATTAGTGTTGGAAAAATATAAAGCCAGATTAGCCATCGCTTCTTCCATTTGAGCCTCATACTTTTTTGTCAACGCCCTTAAATAATTCTCTCCTAAGTTGTTAAATGATAAATTCTTCATCTCTGCTGTCTTGTTTTTTTTGGTTATAAAGTTCTTCTACTTTGTTTGCTCTGGCTACTTTTTCAACTCCCCACTTATTTACAAGTGATGAAAAAGTATTCAAATCGGTTTTTACTAATTTAATTTTTCCTGATTCAATATTCATATTAATTTTGTCAATCTCCTGTTCAAAAAGGATAGTAATAGACTCATCATCGTAATGATTTAGTAGATCTTCGTTGATTGATACTTTTAGTTCTTTTTGTAAGATAAAGGCATAGTCATCTGCTATTTTAGAAATCTTGACTAAGTTTTTTTGTTTTGTGTCCCCGATAAATTCAATTTTAATTGAAACAGGGAAAGATTTTTTATTGAATACTGAGAAAAAAGAATCAATAGTATCTTGTGATAAATCGTAAAATCTGTCCATTTATTTTTTTTATTATTTATAAGTTAAAAGAGTAAAAAAGTTTAGATTATTAAATTAGTAATAGTGCTAAAGATAATATTACTACTAATGGTATAAATACGTAGTATAATCTATTGTAGAATTTATTAGTTTCAAACTGAGAAAAACCTATTACTATAAGCCAAGAATATTTTTCCACTTTTCTTATTTCATATACCTTATAAAGTTCTGTAAGGCCATTTTCATTTAGCCACTTACTTACATCTTGAGTATACGACTCTACATAATTTTTTGTAATAATATCTACATCACTTTTTCTCAAACTATATGAATCACCAACTAATTCCTCTGGAACATTTATTACTGTATAAAGTCTGCACGCAAAGTCCTTTCTTAAACTAAATTTGTTTTTTATTAAGTTGATATTTCTATGAATAGTGCTGCGCCAATAAAGAAAAAGTCTGAATTTTTTAAACATAATAATATACCTTATATCATTAAATTAATTTTTGTTGAATTTAATACAATTAATTATTCCCACTTTTTAGTTTTTTCGTTGAATCCAAACCATTTACTTGTGCTAGGTCTACCCCATCTATCACGACGCACTCCTGAATCGCCCTCGGCCTCTTTTGGTTCATTTCCTAATTCTGCTAGATATCTATTAATATTTTTAGAATCCGCTTTAATTCCGCTGAGTAACCTGACCGCTACTCTCATTTCTGCAATCAAATCCTCAAATTTTGCAGTATAATCACGAGATTCATCTGGTCTTTTTTTAGGGGTGAATAAATCTTTAGTTTTTACCGGTGAAATTCTTTTTTCCGGATCATACTTCCCTGTAGATACCTCGGACGTGATAGACGCGAGTTCCTTGAGGTCTTTAAGTTTAAGTATCTTTATAGCTTTACCAAGTTTGAGTAGGGCATTGGCCATTGCGTCATAACCCTTAGCTAACTTTATCATTTTTTTCGAATAAGAGGATATTGGGTCATTTCCTGTCAAGTCTCTAAGGAAATTTCCCCCAGAGTTACTTCTCTCAATTTCTGCAATCTTTTTCACCACATATGCAAAGTCTATCAAGTTCTTCCCTACTTTTGCCATGAAGTTTGGATCTATCTTCATGTCAAATGCCTTTCTACCTGAATACATTATCCAAGCAACTTTAACTAATTTTTTAGCCGCTTTGGCCACAGTATCATCCGAACGAGATTCCATTAAAGCGGACGCTCCGGCAAATCCAAGACCCAGTAATGGATTCACTGCGGTAAGACCAATCATTAGAGCAGATTTTAATTTGCTTTCACCTGATAATGACTCTAGTTGTTTTTGTAAGAAAAAATATCTCAGTAAATTTTTGGACAAATTTGTTACCCATTCTGAAGGCAGACTATACGAAAAGAATTTTTTATTGTGCCATAGAATTTGAGCCACATTTGCCATTTGAATCGCTATGTCCTTTGGTAAGCTAAGGTCTTTTCTTACTTTAACTGTTTTACTTAAACTAACTTTTGCTAGACCAAAACCCACACTGGCCTCTGTGGTAACAGTCTTTTCAGACACAAGCATTTTATTTAATTCTAGAGCAAGTTTTGCAAATTCAAGTATGCTGACTTTGACTCGTTTCATCCAATTTGAAGGCAGACTATACGAAAAGAATTTTTTATTGTGCCATAGAATTTGAGCCACATTTGCCATTTGAATCGCTATGTCCTTTGGTAAGCTAAGGTCTTTTCTTACTTTAACTGTTTTACTTAAACTA
>Ga0214917_10007741_pt1 | contig 10751 bp, 10 predicted proteins | sample LL_1208_BB_MetaG_FD_177983 | JGI IMG/M metagenome (GOLD analysis project Ga0214917, IMG submission 177983) | Freshwater microbial communities from Lake Lanier, Atlanta, Georgia, United States - LL_1208_BB | ecosystem: Environmental > Aquatic > Freshwater > Lake | place: USA: Georgia | collected...
AACCACAATCTCGTTTTCACTCATGACGCCACGCTTACGACCGCCACCGATGCGCTGGTCGGCGGTGTCTTCTCCGGGGCCGGCGGCTTCACTAAAACCGGAGGTGGTATCCTGCGCTACCAAGGCAATAGCCCGGCTTACGCGGGCAACATCGGCGTCAACGCGGGCATCCTGCAGGTCGGCAACAACGGAGGCGCCGGCAACCTTGGCAACGGCACCATCACTCTCAGCGGCTCCGGCGGATTCAGCGTCCGGCGGCAAGGAAACTTGACCCTGAGCAACACCGTCACCGGCGGCAGCAGCGGCACCGTCAGCTTTCAGTTGAATGGTTCCGCCGTGGTCACCCTGGCTAAGGCTGCTTCCTACAGCAACCCCACCAGCCTGAGCCCCACTGGTGCGAACGCTATTGGCACCCTGAGGCTCGGCATCGCGAACGGCCTTCCCGCCAACACGCCGTTTACGATTACAAACAACGGCACCTCGGTGCAAACGTTCGACCTGAACGGCTTCGCGCAAACCCTCGCCACGCTGTCCACCGGGGCTGGGGGTAATAGCACCAACTCCTTGGTCACCAACTCGGGTGCACGAGCGCCCCTGACCCTTTCCGGCTCGGCCACGAGCACCTATGCCGGAACCCTCTCCGGCGCGCTTGACCTCGCAAAATCTGGCAGCGGCAGCCAGTCGCTCACCGGCAGCCTGACCTACACGGGCGACACCACGGTGCTCGGAGGCACACTTACACTCCAGAATGTGAACCCCAATAACGAGACATCTTCTGTAGCTATCGCCTCCAGCCTAGCCACTCTCCAGCTCAACTTCACTGGCACCGATACGGTGGACAAGTTGTTCATCGGTGGCGTCCAGCGAACGGCCGGAGTTTATAAAGCGCTCGGCAGTCCCGTTGCCGGCGTCGCAATCGCGCAACTCGCCGGCCCGGGCACCCTCACCGTCACCAGTGGCCCGCCCGCCGCCTACGATACTTGGGCCGCCGCCAAGGGCCTGACCGCCGCGAACATGGCCATGGGCCTCGATCCCGACGGCGACGGCCAGACCAACTTGGCAGAATTTGCCTTCAACGGCGACCCGCTCAGCGGTGCGGATTCAGGACTTCGTCTCGCCCTCGAAGACACCAATGGTAACACCCTAGCCGAGCTCACTCTGACGATACCCGTCCGCAACAGTTCCGGCTCACCGGTCTTCAGCACTGCGCCTTCGCCGACCGCGAGTGTGGATGGCATCACCTACACTATCGAGGGTTCGTTGGATCTTGTTTTCCCGAACAGTGCGGTCAGCGAAACCGCTCCGCCCACCGTCCTCCCGGTCTTGCCATCGGGTTGGGAATATCGCCGCTTCCGCCTCGACGCCTTCGAAGGCTCCGCCATCCCGCGAGGCTTCCTCCGAGTAAAAGTGACCGCCCCTTAAACAATGAAAGGGGCTTTACGTGACTCCACGCGCGGGGCTGCTCCCCGGCCCGACGAGAAATTCGGTTGTAGGGTGTTCGCTTGCGAATTCCGGGTTTGTGAAGACCTGAAAACCGCTAGGCAGACGCGGTTGTCGGCAGGCGCCGAGGCGGCGCAGGCGAGGGCGGCGTAGAGATAACGGACGTGTTTCATGGGATGGGGTGTTTCAGTCGTGAGCGCAGGGTAGTTGTGACGGTGAAGTCGATCGCGATAGTGGTCAACGAATACGCGGGCGCGGCGCAGGTCAGGGTTTGGGCTTCGATCGAGAAGGCACCGGGGGGCGATTCGACCAGGTTTTCCCCGCCGTCCGGGCCGGAGGTGCGGTAGACGCGCACGGCGGCTGGGGTGGGGAAACGAGCGAGGTCCGAACGGCGGAAGCGGTGGCGGTGGTCGGCTATGTGACGCCGGCCCACCTGAGCCGACTCTTTATGCGCTTTTTGGCCAGCCGCCGTAACAAGTCTTGATGCGCTTTATAATGAACCAATCGGCTGCTTGGCTCGAGGGAAGCTGCCGGCTGGTGCGTGAAATCGGCGACGAATTCGGCATGGACGCTTACCATTCCCTCGGGTGTTAAAAAGCGTCCACCGCATCTCGCTGAACAAGTTTCTTAAAACACGCCTTGGCTGAATGAGCCAAGATCGGTTGCACTCGGTTGGCGGATTAGAATCGCACGATGCTGTATTAAGACAGAGGAGGATTTTTCCTGTAACGAATTGCTTTTAAGTTTTCCGCGAATCGGAGCGCTGGGTCGATTAGCGCGATACAGAAACTGCTGACGGAGAATCCGCTGCGGAGCCCCGTCGCGCGGTGGCAAGGCTAGCTTGAAGCAGGCGGGCGGCATCGAGCTGAAGGAGTTTCTGCAGCTTCAGCCAGATAGAACGGAGCAGAAGATAAGGCGGCGGAAAGAGTTTTCAACGACGCTCCCAAGTTAGCGGATTTAAGGAGCGGACGCTTCCATCGAAATAACTGGCATTCATCGTGCCGCTGCCATGCACCTCTCCCTCGGCAATGTATTCAAAGTCCACGGCGAGCAGCGCCGTCGAAGGGGTGGCTGGCTTACCAATCATGGATGGGGGAACCGATTGTGTAGTATTCTGCGTCGTTCTAAATGTAAGGGTCGATATCTTGGAAATCGTCATCACCGGCTTGGGAGTTGCCGGGCCGTAATTGCCCCAAGGCATCGACACACCGTTGACGTTGTTAAAAGGTGAGTTTGTGCCGTTTAGAATCATATAGCTGGAATTCGGAGCTGGGACAGTGTTGGAGGGATCGCCTTTCGCGGCCATATGGGACGGGCATTCAAGCGTGCGGATAAATGCGGGGGCAATTACCTTGGCCCCGTTGCCTAGGTAGGGCCCGATGTAACTCACTAAGGCACCTTGGTCCAAGCCCGTGTAGGTGCTACCGATGCCTTTATAGAGGTTGGTTGGGATGCGGTCTTTGTTATCGCCCGCATACAATATTACCCCCATGGCAAGTTGGCGCAGATTTGACTTGCACGTGGAGTTATTGGCAGAAGAGCGAACTTTACCCACGGTAGGAATTATGATAGCGGCCAGAATCCCGATGATCGCGATCACGGTGAGCAGTTCGATCAGAGTAAAGGCTTTGCGGTCCGTGCTGGGATGGAGGGTAAAAATGGAGGTAAGTTTCATAGTTATGGGGATTGCACTGCCGTGATCAGAAATTAACCAAGGATTGGGTTCGTATCTATCATGAATGGGCAGGTTTATATCCGATTCTGCGCTTCTCAGGCATGCGTTTATGCGCATGTTGGATATGATTTTTATCGGCGGCCAGTTCTAGCGTAACTGCGGTGTTCGCATATGCCTAATGCTTTGGTTCGCGGCGGGTCATAACATTTTCGCCCAAGAAAAGAGACGGTTCATCGAAAGAATCTGCCTTCGCCAAAGAGATTCCGGCGCCGCCGCCGGTGACTAAAAGCTCATGCCGTATGCGCAGAACTACATGGGCGCGGTCACGTCCGCTGCCTATGCTCACGGCCTCGAATCGCCCGCCATGCGAGGCTGTATCGGTCGCAGTTCAAACTTCACCGCCCTATGTTTTTAGAAGAAAGTCCCGCTTCCGCTCCGTCTAAAAGACAGCCATTGGCTCTTGATGGCACGTGGTTGTTTCGCACTCATGGTGCTCTGCGCTCCCATGAGGCGACCCTCGCGCTTAGATTGCGCCTTGGTGCTACGCCGACCGGCGGCGACGCAGGCTTACTGGACGGGGATATCGAGCGCCCGGGAGTGCCCGCCATCCGAGTCAACACTCAGGCACGGGTCGTAGCCACGCTCCGCGATGGAGCGGGCGATCTGATTACGCCCGCCCTACCGCTCCACGAGTGGTGCTGGGTTATGCTTACCTACAGCCGCGACAAAGGCCACTGGACGCTGCGCCTAGTGATTGAAAGGGCGGGTGAAGAAATAGCCGCTCCTTCTTCGGCTTTGGCGATTTGCGAAAGTGGAATTGATCTAGACACTCTCACGATCGGTGGCCCGCGCCTCGCCGGTTGCACAGCGGCTTTTTGTGGTGACCTAGGTCGCGTGGTCGTCGTTCCCCGAGCTTGGAGTATTCAGGATTTGCAGCGTTTTTTCTCAGGCTACGAGCCGGTCTGGGAAGATATTCTGGCTTGGAGCCCCGGTCCCGCGCCCACTCTGGGGCATGAACGCCGCGTAGACGGCGACGCCCAGCGCCTGCAAGGTCGGGAGATGCGCAAGGACTCGGTGGTTGGCGACGGCGGCAGCCGCGGTGCCGACGGTGCCCGCCTCTATCGCGCCGATCTCGTGCAGCCTTTGCCGCCCGCGCTCATCACGGACGCACACTTTGCCGAACTCGGCATCTCGGATGTGACGCGCGGCATGGTGAGCGAGACTCCTTCCTGGTCTTGGGAAACCGCTCTCACTTGCGGCAATGGCGAGCACGGCGCACTTGTGCTGGGCCGACCGCTGGACGAGATCATCGTCGTTAATCGCGCAGGGCTCTTTCTCCCCCTGAACCCACCGATTTCGCCTCCAAACCAGTCCGCTAGCCTAAGCGAACTCCGAGCCCTCCTCGCAGCAGGGCAATTTCAGGCTGCCGCCGATCGGCTTCTTGCCGCCTCCGCCGACGATGGTTATGGCGCGGAAAAACGCTGGACCGATCCCTTCGTGCCCGCCGGTTTTCTCCGTCTTCGGCACGAGGATAACGGTCTTTGCCACGACTACCTGCGCGGACTCGACTTCTTAACCGGGAAAGCCAATACGATTTGGACAGATCAGGCTGGCAGGCATCGTCGCGAGGTCTTCGTCTCGCGCGCCGACGACGTCGTGGTCATCCGAATCACCGGACCCGTCGGCAAGGTCGGCGTCGCGCTCGAACTGGCGCCGCACGATGCACTAGCCCAGCTCGCGGGTCCTAATCCGCCGAATAGTATCGCCAGTGTGGCCTCGCACGCGATGCCCGGCTGGATCGAGTGCCGGCAGACCTACACCCCGCAATGGCCAGGTAGCGTCCGGAGTTGCCGAACGCTGGGTCGCGTAGTCGTTCGCGGCGGCTCCGTTCGCGTTGATCAAAACACGATTCACGTCACCGACGCCGACGAGGTATTGGTCCTAGTGCGCACCGAAATCAGCCGAGATTCCGCGGAAATATCACGCCTTCGCGACGACCTTTCCGCCCTCGAGCCGAATTTTTCGTCCCTTCTGGCTCGGCACCGCTCTGCCCACCAAATTCTTTTCGATCGCGTGCAACTCCGGCTTGGCGGCTTGGCTGCCGACCATCGGCTGCCGACGGAGCGGCTTTTCCAGAAATCGCACGTCGGCGCGATGAATCCAGCGCTGATGGAAAAAGTGTTCTACGCCTGCCGTCACCTCGCGCTCTGCTCCAGCGGCAAACATTTTCCGCCTACCCTGCAGGGAGTGTGGAGCGGCACTTGGGAGCCATCGTGGTCCAGTGACTACACTCAAAATGGAAACCTCCAGTGCGCGATCGACGGGCACCTCGCGGGCAATTTGCCGGAGGCGATGGAGGGGTTCTTCGCCTACCTAGAATCCCAGCTCCCCGACTATCGCGAGAACGCGCGCCGGCTTTACGGGGCGCGGGGTATTCTGATTCCTTCCCGCACGAGCTCGCACGGATTGCTTAATCATTTTTGCCAGATCTGGCCGATGCCCTTTTGGACCGCGGGGGCCGCCTGGAACGCCCGTTACTTCCACGACTATTGGTTGCACACCGGAGACCGTGATTTTCTACTGCACCGTTGCCTGCCCTTCCTGCTCGAGGCCGCTGCGTTCCACGAAGATTTCCTGCAACCCGGCCCCGACGGACTACTACACTTCTCGCCCTCCTACTCGCCGGAGAACGACTCGCCTTCCACCGGCTCGCAAGCCTGCACGGACGCCACGATGGACCACGCTGCGGTGCGAGAGCTGTTCACCAATCTCCTTGAGTGCTGCCGCGCTGAAAACCTACATCGCGAACGCTGGAGCGCTTGGGAGTCTATTCTTTCGCGTCTGCCCGACTACCGGATCAACGCTGACGGCGCCGTCGCCGAATGGGGTGATCCGCGCCTCGAAGATCGCTACGAACACAGGCACGCCTCTCACCTTTACGCGCTCTACCACGGTTTACCCGAGGACATCGCCTGCCGCCCCGCGCTGATGCGCGCCTTTGCGGTGGCGATTGAAAAACGTATGGAGCCACGCCGCCGGGCGGCTGGCGGAGTAATGGCTTTCGGCATGGTCCAACTCGGTGCCGCCGCCGCCAGCCTGCGCCTGCGCGAGGCGACCTTTGAGACCATCGACTGGCTGGCTCACGGATTCTGGATCCCGCAATCCATGGTCTCCACCCATAACCCGCGCTCGGTCTTTAATACCGACATCACCGGCGGTCTGATCCGCGTGGTCACGCTCGCGCTGGTGGATAGTCGTCCCGGCTGGATAGAGGTCCTCCCCGCACTACCTGGCGCCTGGAAGGAAGGCGAGGTTACGGGCCTGCTTTGCCGGGGTGCGATCACGCTGGAGCGCCTTTCGTGGCAACTGGGCCGCGCGACTGTGGTCCTCCGCGCCCGGACTGAACAAACCATTGAGTTGCGCGCGCCCGGCCTGCGTGCCCTTCGCCAAGGTCGGGGCACGCCTCTGCCGGTCGCTCATGGGCGCATCACGATCCTTTTGCCGGCGGAGATCGCCGTCTCCTTCGAACTGGAACTAGCCGTTCAGGCTTAAAATGCCCCTCATCGACCTTCCCCTGACGGAGTTGCCTCGCTACACTGGACGCAACCCTCGCCCCGCCGACTTCGACGCTTTCTGGGATGCTTCGCTCGCCGAACTCGCCCAAGTGGACCCGCGGGTGGAACTCATCCCTGCGGACTTTGCCAGTCCGGTAGCGGAATGTTTCGACCTCTGGTTCACAGGCACCGCCGGTGCTCGTGTCCATGCCAAATATCTCCGCCCGCGGGGTGCCGAGTCAGGGCGCCGCCCCTGCGTGCTTCAATTTCACGGTTTCAATCATCACAGCGGTGAGTGGCACGAGAAGCTCGGCTTAGTCGCTGAAGGATTCTGCGTAGCTGCGCTCGACTGTCGCGGCCAAGGCGGGCTCAGCCAAGATCACGGCACGCTGCACACCTCCCCGCCAAACGGCCATCTGACCCGCGGCCTGCTCGACCCCGATCCACGTAACCTGCTCTATCGGCACCATTATCTGGACACCGCGCTGCTCGCCCGGATCGTTTCGACGTTCGCCGAAGTGGACTCCGAGAAGCTGGTGGCCGCAGGTAACAGCCAGGGCGGCGGCCTCACCCTTGCCTGCGCGGCACTTTCGCCGGGTATCCGCCGCATCGCGCTCAAGTTTCCCTTTTTGTGCGACTGGCGGCGAGTATGGGAGCTCGACCTCGCCAAAGACGCTTACGCGGAACTGCGTGATTTTTTCCGCAAGCACGACCCGGAGCACAGGCGCGCCGAGGAGTTTTGGCTGAAGCTTGGATATGTGGACGTCGCCCACCTTGCTCCCCGCATCCGCGCCTCTGTGCTAATGGGTGTCGGACTTATGGACACGATCTGTCCGCCCTCTACCCAGTTCGCCGCCTACAACCGCATCACCTCACCCAAGGAGCTCGCGATCTATCCGGACTACGGCCACGAGGCGCTGCCTGGTTTTATGGATCGAGCCCATCGTTTTCTAAGCGCCGTGAAGCCCGATGCGCCTTGCCCAGCCCCAATCTAGTTACCCACTGATGCAACCCGCCCCTCTCTTTTCGCCCTCCTCCGAGCCCTTCGAGCCTGAGTGGTCCTCGCTGCTGCGCTATCAAGTGCCCACTTGGTATGAAGACGCCAAATTCGGCATCTTCATCCATTGGGGAGTCTATTCCGTCCCGGCCTTTAAAAGTGAATGGTATCCGAGGATGATGTATCAACAGGGCTCAGACGAATTTGCGCATCATGTCGCGACCTACGGGTCGCATACGGAGTTTGGCTACAAAGACTTTATCCCCTCCTTCACCGGCGAATATTTCAACGCCGCCGAGTGGGCGCGACTCTTTCAGCGCTCCGGCGCTCGCTACGTCATGCCGGTGGCGGAGCACCACGACGGGTTTGCGCTGTATGACTCCTCTTTCACCCGTTGGAAATCCACCACGATGGGGCCGAAGCGCGACGTCATCGCGGAACTCGCCGAGGCCATCCGCGCCGAGGGGATGGTCTTCTCGCTGTCCAGCCACCGCGCGGAAAACTGGTTTTATTTTAATGGCGGGCGCGCCTTCGACTCCGATGTCCAAAATCCTGCGTTCGCCGATTTATACGGGGCCGCAGCGCCTCTTACCGAGCACGGCATCATCCCCGGAGAACACGGCCACGACCGGCTCAGTGAACCCTATCCGGACGCAAGCTTTTTGGAGGGTTGGCTCGGGCGCTCGTGCGAGCTGGTGGATAAATATCGACCGCAAATCGTGTGGTTTGACTGGTGGGTCCATCACGTCGCCTTCGAGCCTTATCTTCGGCGTTTTTCGGCTTATTACTACAACCGGGGCCGCGAGTGGGGGCTAGGCGTGGCCATCAACTATAAATATAACGCCTTCCCTGAGGGTTCCGCCGTATTTGACGTGGAACGCGGTCAACTCGATGGCATACGCCCCCTGTTTTGGCAGACCGACACCGCAGTATCGAATTCCTCTTGGGGTTATACCAAGGATCAGGATTATAAGACGGTGCCCGCATTAATCGCCGACTTGGTGGATATTGTGAGCAAAAACGGCAGCCTGCTCCTCAACGTCGGCCCGCGGGCCGACGGCATCATTCCGAAGGAAGATGAAGAGATTCTGCTGGGCATCGGCGCCTGGTTGAAAATCAATGGAGAGGCTATCTACGGCACGCGACCGTGGAAGATTTACGGCGAAGGCCCGACGTCTATTCCCGCCGGCGCTCACACCGATAAAAAACGGCCTGCCTTTACCGGAGAGGATATCCGTTTCACGACCCAGAGAGACGTGCTTTATGCCACGGTTCTCGGACCGCTGAAGGACCGATTGGTGAGGATCGCGTCGCTATCAGGAAAGGCGGTGACCTCAATCGAGTTACTCGGCAGTAATTATACGCCCACCTGCGAACAGAAAGAGGGATTATTGGAAATCCGGATTCCGGACGAGGTGACGCCACAGGCTGGTTTGGTTTTCAAATTTAAGTTAATAAAATAGCAGCTTCACGGCGATGGTCATGCACTTCTTCTCTTCCTGGGGCATGCCCGCTTAGAAGGCCGAGCAGTTGAACGCGTTGCCCACGCTTAAGGAGGTCTTCTATGCCATCGGGCTAAAATCGCCTAATCCTTCCTTTGTATTAACTCAGTTACCCCTTTCCCCATGAACTACAGAAAACTTGGCAGCTCCGGCCTGCTCGTCAGCGAACTCTCCTTAGGAAGTTGGATCACCTTTGGTGCCCAGATTGAAAATGATACCTCAAAACAATTGCTCCACTACGCTTACGACTCGGGGGTTAACTTTTTCGACAACGCCGAGACTTACGCCAAAGGCCGCTCCGAGGAGGTAATGGGGCATATACTCGCTGACTCCGGCTGGACACGCGACACCTATATCATCTCCAGCAAAGCCTACTTTGGTGCTGTGGATAATCCCCGCCCCAACCAGACCGGCCTCAGCCGCAAACACTTGGTCGAAGCCTGTCACGCCGCACTCCGCCGCCTGCGCCTCGACTACCTAGATCTTTACTACTGCCACCGCCCCGACGCGTCGGTGCCGATGTTCGAGATCGTGCGCACAATGAACGACCTCGTCGCGCAGGGGAAAGTGCTCTATTGGGGCACCAGCGAATGGCCTGCCGACCTGATCATCGCCGCCCACGAGTGCGCCGAACGTCACCACCTCATACCTCCCGTGATGGAGCAGCCGCAATATAGTCTCGTCGTGCGCGACCGCGTGGAGCGTGAATACGCCCCGCTCTATTCGCGCTACGGCATGGGCACCACTACCTGGTCTCCGCTTGCCGCCGGATTACTCTCGGGCAAATACACCGACGGCATCCCCGCCGATTCCCGCCTCGCCCAGACCACCTGGCTGCGCGCCCTCATGGAAGGCCAGTCCGCCAACGGCATCCCCGGCACCGCGCTCAAAGCCTTCGCACCCATCGCCCGAGTCGCCGCCGCCGCCGGCCTCCCGCCCGCCCGCTTCGCCATCGCCTGGTGTCTGCGCAATCCGAAGGTCAGCACCGTGATCCTTGGGGCCAGTCGAGTTGAACAACTCACCGAAAACCTCCTCGCCGCCGGCGACGTCGCTAAACTCACCCCCGACGTGCTCGCCGCCGTCGATCAAGCCACCGCCGGGCTCCATGCCTGATTCCCATACCATGAATAATCGCTCCTTCCTTCTACCTACCGTCTTCATCGCGAGCCTATGCCTCGCCTCTTTGCACGCCCAAGGCGAACCCACCAACGCCAAGGAGGCGACGGCGCAAAACTCCAAGCCCAACTCCATTACGCCCGAGCAAAAAGCCGCCTATGACGCGCTTGTTGCCACGCTCTCTCCCGAAGAGCAGGCGTGGGAGCGCACCCTCGCCGAAAACCTCGGCGGCTTCTATTTCCCCATCCACCAGAAGGACCGCATCGCCGGCAAAGTCACCGCTTGGAACTACGTGAAGGACGACCCCGCGCTGCCGCGTATGTTGATCATCGGCGACTCGATCTCCCGCGGCTACACCCTCAACGTGCGCTCCGCCCTTGCCGGCCAAGTCAACGTCCACCGCGCCCCGGCCAACTGCGGCCCCACCGCTACCGGCCTGGCCAAACTCGACGTTTGGCTCGGCTCCG
>Ga0214917_10007742_pt1 | contig 10751 bp, 7 predicted proteins | sample LL_1208_BB_MetaG_FD_177983 | JGI IMG/M metagenome (GOLD analysis project Ga0214917, IMG submission 177983) | Freshwater microbial communities from Lake Lanier, Atlanta, Georgia, United States - LL_1208_BB | ecosystem: Environmental > Aquatic > Freshwater > Lake | place: USA: Georgia | collected...
AGAGTAGGTTGCATCTGTTGCCTATCTATAGCCGAACGTTCGCACAGTCGCCTAAATCTGACGATCTAGACGAACTTTTTCTTCATGGGTACGGTGACTCAGATGAGGACGTTTGTATGCCACCGGGCACTACCAAGCTCGAAACGGAAATTCCTGAAGATGATGATTATCCGATAGAAGGGCTTCACGCAGACATCGGTGTAACTTCGCATTTTCAGACTCAGCGGCCCGCGGAGGAATCCGTCATATCGAATATACTCGGTCTTGCCGCGGAACCAAACTCTGTTACGGAAATGAGCGAATCACATGCCTCAACGAGATCTATGTACGACTCTCGCTACAAACCATTAATTGTATCTCCTTCGGAATGTACCGAGTTCCGAGAAATTCTCAAACGTTGTTACGCTCATGAATCGGACATACTTGACTGCGATGCACAAATCGGCGATTATGCTGGATGTGCCCGTGCCGCAGTCACTCGAAGACTCGTGAAATAGCCAATTCAAAATTAGAAGCGAAAATTCTCGACCGTTTGTATACAGTATTAGGCCCAAGAACGTTATTTGGATTGATTATATATGAGTTTGATAAATCATTCAATTGTTGCTCAGGATCGGTACAAAACCTTTCCGAACGATTTTCGCAATAGTGGGTATTAATGTTTTTTTAACTTGTACATTTTCCGGGAAATTTAGCACAAGGTACTCAATTATTCGAAAATACTTTGCGTTAAATTTGATGAGTCCGACGAGTTTGGATACGAACGCTGTCTGTGAAAGCCGTCTGACTTGTAGTTGCTTCAACAGGTGTAGGAGTACCCTGTATCCGAAATCGTCAGAAATGAAGCTCTCAAGTGAATTCAATGTCAGATCTCCCACAGTGTACAAGAAATCGTCATCGTATCGGTCGAGCGCGTGTATCATCACGACATGGCCGTGTCGCGAGAGTGATAGAGATTGCCAATGTGAAGAAAAAATCGGTTTGAAACCCGCCGAAGGAACGAGTGAATCGATGGCATGAATAAGACATATAGAGCCAAGGAAATGTTTCGCAATCGACTCAATATTATCGCAGAGACTGGTGGCAAGTAAAGCGGATGAACGCACATTGCCTCCTGACATGTTTATAGCAGCTTGTACGACATGACTGCCGAATTGATGGGTACATAGTTCGGAAAATCTATTGCTATCTTCCGTTAACGTGACCACCAACATGTTAAATGAAACCTCATCAACATTGGAGAGCAACGTTTGTAAGAAGTAATTGCCGAATTTATCCACCACTAAGTCATGGATGTGCTTCTGTTCTACGAGCATCTTTACCAAAACGGTTAGTTTTCTACTTATAAATGTTGAGTGGGTATAGGAATACATACGGGTCACGGCCAGTATTGCTAAGCTGCACTAACGTGTCTTGAAGGATGCGAGATCCATGACATGTTTTCACGAATTTGACGAATTCTTCAAAGTTGCTGAAGGATTCGGTAAGCAGCGATACTGTTTTATGATCCGCTGTGGATATTGTGACCACATCGCTTTGGATATTTTCACAAAGTCCTTTAGGGCGGTAGATACGTTGACCGTCGTTCCAAGAGGAGAACATAAGGGATTGATGTTACTAGATCGATGAGTCGCTCGCAACAGCTCATGTAGCGCATAGAAATATCTATGAATGTTTATTTAATTCATCTACACATCCGCAAACTTAACGGAGCGAGCTACGTCACCGACATCGTTCGCTTTTCTTCGCTTCTTTTTCCGCTTAACGGAGGTTGGGGTTGCAGGTGAACACGAATTGGGATCTTTATTCTGTGAATGGTTTTTTGCAGACATGTTTCGGACTGTGTTTGTGTGCGTCTGGGCGTCATCTGTGCAGAAATCCCGGAGACAATCTCTAAGTTGTTTCGAGCCAGCGCGTTTTGTAACAGCGAACTTGACACCCCTCACTTCGAGCGTGACATCCAGAGCAAGCTCAAACGGATCTGAATTGAGTGTTATCATCTTATGACCATCTATACGCGCAGTCACCGTCGAGGGGGACGGATCTCGGACTGTGATATAAACAGCTCCGCTTCTATGGTGCATCAACAATAATCTCAGACCAATCAGATCTGAGTAAACTATATCATCGCCAGATGATCCACCGATGCTGTACACCCGCCTCTGATCTATGGGTATAAATGTTTCATGCATGGAACTTGTGTCTGAAACGACGAGGCTTGTTCCAGGCACGGGTAACGAACACCAGCGCGGGAGCCTTGCTAGTCTAACCGAAGCGGGGATAGAACCAACCGATACTGTAGGAGCCTGCACATGAGTCATCTCCGCGACTACGGAAGAATCAGAATATGAAATAACAACTTCGGAGGCATGTACAACTTTCGAAAAAAATTCGGTTTTATCCATTCAATGCATGTTTTTTTACTCATGTTACGTCGTATATATGAGGTTTTGCTACCAAATACTGTCCCGAAATTCATAACTGTATGAAGGCATTCTACTACACTCTGTAGTATAATTATGAGATATGATTAGTTCTGCATGGTTAGTATATGTGGTGATTAATGACTCTTTCTCCCTAAGATGTTTTTGCATCACATGATAGCCATCGTATCGACGATAGTGGAGTCTTCGTCGATGTCAGCGATAGATACTCCTGGATACGGGATCGACACGGCAGGGCCTACCTGATTCTCCGGGGAACTCAATGACCTTTGCACCATATCCATGGCATAAGCCCATTTCGAAAACCTCGATATTGTAACGGGAAGAAGAATCGAGACCCACATGTCATTGGATTTGTGTTTCCAAACATATTCGATACCTGATGTGCGTTTCGATACCTCTATATTATGCTCGGATACCAAGAGCCTGTTTGTGATAGACGAGAGGGTATAGTCATATATACGGAGGTCTGCGAAATTTAGACACACGAATCGCTTTTCACCTCGCCCCGTATCCCCTATTTGAATATTCAGGTAACCCGCACAGATAGAATTCGTCACGTTAATTGCCATTTGTTGACGAAGTGTAGCCGATTTGGCTAACTTACGAGACTCAAGCTTGAGCATGGTCTCTTGATCGCGTAGTGTCTCGGCCATTCGACTTACTTCCATGTTTCTCTGGTGTAGCTCGCTTGATAACCCATGCATGAGGACACTTGACCTAATTAAAGTTTCACCTGTCGTTGCTTCGGATGCCTCCAAATCCACAAGAAGACCATTAAAAGTGCTAACTTGTCTCAGAAGTCTCTCAATAGTTATGCGCATCTTATGCGAAGTGATACTGGTATGTATATCGTCTCTTTCGTGCTTTGAATCCACACCGCGTCGAGAACCCATCGAAGTTAATCTTTCATTGAGTTCATGCACGATGTGGGTCAGGTTGTCTATAATTTCCTGGCGATTAACCATAGTGCTCCCGTAAAACGTACTTTCTGCCTACCGATCATTACGTCTTTCTCCACGAGTTCATATTCCAGAAGATTTCCCTCCACATTTCCGTTCATGTTAATTTTTCATGATTAGCACTAAATCTGAAAATCGTTCAATTATGTCACAGTAAGAAATACAAAAATCGAAGGATATACATAACTACGATGAAGCTCATCTTGGTCCTACATTCGGGATTCGTCAGTCTAATTTGGACGCAGTACGACTTAAGAATGATCCCGCGTCTTCTCGCAATCTCCGTTCGGCGGATATCCTTTGACGAACTTTAGCAAGCTCATTCTTCGTCGCGAAATTCTCAATCACTATTCGATCCATCTCGGAACGCATAAGTGTTAGGATGTTTTCGACATTCCTCGACGGTGTTCCAAGATTTGGTGATAATGAGCTTGATTTAGGCTTTACGTATAGAGAACCTTCAATTCCGGCCGCTGTATTGACATAATGACCGCTCAAATCTGAATAATCACGGAGAAAACCGTCAGTATCAACAACCGGATCATGTGGAACATTCGACGACGAATCGCATCGGAGAGACATAATTCAATTTAGGAGCAACTTTTTTTTCACCGACGGAAAACATCGAGAATCCCAAATTTGAGAATATCTGAATTTTGATGTCAATCAACGAGCAGATCAAGTCGATGTATATCACCATAGCGGGAAGAGCTTACAGTGAGGCCACATTTACTACTGTATATAGAGAAGTGTCGCATGCACAGTTGGTTCTCACACTCGGAATATCTGTCTCAATTTTTGTTCTCGTCTGGTTTCTTTTCGAGTATCTATCACAGAACCAAATAACAAGCAATGTATTCAGACAACGCCTGACGCATCCGAAATGCATTGAAATGACTGCGGATGGTAGAGATGCTCGAAAGGCTCCGCCCGATTCGAAATGGCTGGGGTCCGTGCTGCTAGGGACCTTGCGTATCCCGGAAAGTGATTTAGCACCTATGATGGGTATCGGGGGATATCTGAGTTACAGGATCGTCCGACACTGCTTATATTTTAGTCTTATTGCCCTTATTTATGGTGGGCTGGTAATTTTGCCGGTGTATATGTCGCAACATGGGCATTCCGCAAGGGATAAACCGTTTCTCGGGATGATCGCCGCAAACAATATTTCGGACAATAACCCGAGCCATACATGGGTGCTGGTGATTTCATCTTACCTCCTTTGTGCATATTGGTGCATTGTTTTGCATTTCGAATGGCAAATCGTAAAGCAGATGCAACTTACGTTTGAGCACGACAATCGCTCAGCGAACCGGCAGGTTTATTATTCTATCATGATAGAGGGGGGTGAGAAATGTGATATTGAGGGGATCCGCAAAGATCTTCCCCGACTTGTCGGTCGGAAGGAGGACGAAATATACTCGATTGCTTTAGTACCTAACACAGAAAGACTACGCGCGATCGATCGGAAGATGTTCTGGTACCTGCTAATACCGCCATGTTTCTTCTTGCGTTCCAAAAAGGAGGACACACTAGCGCAACTTCACCAAAAGCGGGCTCGCGAGGTTGAACGCTTGCGAGGTATGGCTGAACCGGGTTATGACCCGGCCATTAAACATCCGTTACAAAGGAGAGGATCCACTATTGCTGAATTACAGCTCATCGAAAGTTCGTCGCCCGAGAAGAGCATTGGAATCACGACGGTGCGATCCACGTCGTCCCTGTTCGCTAACCTAACACTGCTGTTAGTAACTCGCCGTGTCAACATATATTTCGTGACGATGTGGTCGTCATCGTTGAAAATTCTCCTCGCCTTGATCTATAGTAGAGAGGTGGCAGAGTCAGACACAGGATCCGTGTCAATGAGTCGCATCTCGTCCGCCCCCCCACCAACGGATATAATATGGAGGAATATCACTGTCCCGAACCGTGTTCTCCGCAATAGGCAGTTTTTTGTGAGAATCGTTTTGGTTATCGTAGCGGTGGGGTATGCTTACCCGATCAGCAGGATACAGGATTTTGCTAAAATGGATTCGAAAGACGTTCCGTCAGAGGAGGCTGGATTCGGATCGAACCTATGGTTCCGACAGGTATTGTCAGTGTATATACCCGCAATAATACAGCTCGTTCTAACTCAACTCATTCCAGTCGTCCTCCGGTTCGTATCTTTACATTATGAGAAGCGGAAGACTCATCAAGACGTCTCCAAATATGTTTTGCATCGATCTTTCTTGCTACAATTGTTGACCGTCTACGTAATTGTATTCGGGGACCTGTGGGGCGACGTATCGAAACTCAGTGGTGGTATTATGTATTTCTATAACTCCTTGGTAATGCGGTTCAGACGATTGGGGAATGAAATTCCACCCGTGGGCCATTATTTTGCCTCGACAATCATCATCGCTATTCTGACTGAAGTAGGCCTACAGATGCTTAATCCTGTGCATCTATTGTTAAACTCGATTCGCTCGAAGATAGACGGGAACAGCTCATCGTGGACGACCTCGAAACTCATGCAATACAAATATTCTTCATCTTATTCGTTTATTTTGACGTTGGTAAATATTATGTTCACTTTTTGTCTGATAACCCCGATTGTAATGGCTATATCGTGTATATTTTGGGCGATAAACCAAATTTGGACTAAATACGCTCTCATATATCTCAACAATCGTCGTTACGAAATTGGCACAGCGTTCTCGCCAGTGATTTTTTCTGCTTTCGCAACCTCCCTACTAATTTCGCAAGTTGCTATCTTCGTTGTACTTTTGTCCATGGATTCTGGAAAATGGGACGATCACATAAATCCACAGGTTTTTTGCACTGGTGTTCTCGCGGTCCTTGTATTGGTTTTCAAGTATGTAGTTATGCGGAATTTCGCCTTGAATGAAAATCAATCGTATCAAATGAGCCAATTTTTAAACAACGACGACAACGATTCCCGTATTAAATTAGAATCGAAATTTTCCAAATCATATTACGCCCACCCGGATCTGATCTGTCTCGAATCGAACAGCATCGACAGGACTGATGACCCCGGTTTAGAAGAAGAGAAAAAGGCCCTTGTTCGGAATGATGAAAACCCATAGAGCTCTCGACCTCTTATATAGTTATTCTACACGATTCAATTAATACCGTGTTTGGTTGATGTTGATTCAGTAAGCGACTTCCATGAAACATGTGACAAATGTGGTTTTTACTGACACCGTGAGACTCATTAGTGGACGTTTCCAACAAGAGCCATTCCGTGCTCGGCGAATTAAACGTTGTTCATTATTCGAAGAAGTTGTGTGGTATATATGTACATTTATAGAATGTAGTATCGATGATCGGTCATTTCGGTGTGTCATTTGAAAACAACAACAAAGAGATTCCTGATTTTATGGTAAGTCTGAGAGCAGTCTGCCTAGTTGGAAGGGAAACTTTGTGCAACCCATGAATGGCAGATAGCGCGTAGCAAGATATCATTTTATATTATCACAGTAAGGTGTTGGTCATGCAAGAAACCGTGTGAATTTTGAAAGTGACTTCCTGCTATATTATTTCAGCACCGTGTAAAAGGTTCCCCAAAACAAGATTTTGGGCAAAATTAATGCACTTTTTTCCGGGAGTAGGCTTTCGAGAAGCTGGATGCTTAATATAAACACATTCTTGGCAATCTTGACTTTACAGAATAAGCACAAAAATCAATTCAATAGACGACAACATAACGCGAAGGTATGTGGCAGGCGAATTCCTTGCACCTTTTTCACGAGAGTAAGATTTATCACGTAAGATTTATCACACATACGGCGACTGTTCTAATGCCTCGGAACAGTTCATTGCGCGTAGGAATAAGAGAAGATATGAAAGGAATAAAAAGGGAAAATATATGAGAACCATTTCATGCAATCAGAAAGTAGTGTAAGTTTCGCGTCAGAGTAATCCGGCCTCAATACAACACAACATACAATCACCGTATTTAAAAATATATTTTATAATCACTGTGGCGACGTGTGTTGATTTGTATAAACACAAGGGGTCGGCTTGCTCATCATTCGTCAAATGAAAATTGATCATTTTCCATCTTCCTTAAATTCATTTCCTTCACAGGGTCCAATATCCCTCTTATTATAAAGACAACTATCGGACAATCGTCTGATTACCTTCTTCGAAACAGTACATTTTAGATATGTGTGAACGTTAAAATTTATAGTTCTGATCGGCCACATGAATAAACAAGTACGGATATCCGATTTGGCATCAGTGAAACAGATAACTGATCTATGCTCTCTGTCTCAGATCCCCCACAGACAGTCACATTTCAGGTCCTTTGTTGTGCAACACATATTTAACATTGTTGACTCAATTTTTTCTCGTCACGAATAGTTTTTAATATATTTCGTCCAATCAATATGGTTTATGAAATGCGTTTTCCGCCTAAGCTGGACAGGTTTCGAAGAAAAATGGCTGAGGCAGAGAGGACCATATTCTGTTCTGTGCATATTATGTGGAATTGTAGTTCAAAAATTAGTTACATATTCTGCATATTAAACCTTATTAGTGCCTGTGAATACCGCCTTCCATATGAGAATTTCATCTGTGGATCTGGTACTGGTTCAATATATAACTCAGATATTATAACATCAACGGTATCGACAAGTACTAAATTAATCTAGTTACTGACGCGATACTTTTAGACTATGTAGAAGGGCGTTCTCAACATTTCGAAGCAACTGATCACCATCTTCGCGTGCGACCTCATCATCGAGATCATTTGAATATGACAAACCAACATCTTCGAATATTCGCCCGAGTATCCGCATCGCGTATGCTCTTCGCATCCGCAATTGCCACGGTACTCCAACGTCTTTCAGAACCATCTTGGATGCGGCTTTTACCGTTTCCTCAATGTCCATTTGGCATATGCTCCATGCTGTCTCCATAAGTAAGGGGAGAATAGTCTGCAGCTCACGGCGAGGGTCTTCTTGCGACTGGTTCATATTGGCAGCAGGGTCGTTCGTGTCGCCCGTCGACTTGCCTTGTTCCTTCTCGGCTTTTGATGCCATGCGGTTCAATGCGAACAATGATCGGGTCATGTTCCCTGCCACCGATGCCATGTTCGTGTAATTCCGCCCGGTACTTTCCCACCCCGCCATCTTTCGTCGAAAAGTTTCGCCTTTTTCCGTGGATAGGAATTTTTCGCTGCGATACGTATAAACCCAGCCGAGTGTTCGCAGCAGACGCGTTCCGAAGCTGCTCTGCTTTAGTTTGAGTGCTTCGAGATACATATTGCGTATGAATCCCCATTCATCACGTCCTGTCACGAACAAGTCAAGCAGCTGCGTAAGATTAACCGCACAGCGAATTCGACGTCTTTCCTGGCGTCTCTTTTCTGATGCCCTCACCCGCGGATCAGACAGTTGATTGGGTGTATCCCCATTAGGATTGGATGGATCAAATTCTGCCTGTTTCAGAAGCTCTTTTGCCAGGCTAGCCATAGATAATTCACCAATATAGTCCTCGAATTTTTGGGATCCGAATAGAATGCTGAAGAATACGATAGGATCCAGTACAGGCCCTGATTCCTCAAACGATTTCGAACCGAGCATGTCATACCGCTGACGCGATTCTGGGTCAACTAACACTTGGTATGCCGAATTCAACTGCTGAAATTGGACCTTCGCTTGCAGGTCCGGGTTTTTATCCGGGTGAAGGTCCTTGGCCTTTCTATAGTATGCCTTTTTTATTTCAGATGTAGTTGCGTTAATCTCGACACCCAAGAGATCGTAGTAAAGTGATTCATGGACCTCAGTTCGGACAGACGCTCGACGAGATCGTTCCTCATCATCGGACATTTCCTCTTCCTCCTTGATGCGCCTATTCAAGTCACGCAGTACATATACGTCGTGGAACCACACACCCTTTTCCTTGTCCCATTTGTAATCCTTTTTGGATCCTTTCCTTAAAGCCTCACCAGTATTGGCGATTCCTCTGCCAATCTGCGCAACACCCACCGCCGCGCCCCCTACTGTAAGTCCCAGGAAACCTCCTATACCCTTACCGAGGCCTTTAAGGGCCCCCGTGAAGCCCTCTTCCTTAGCACCAATGACTGGAGCCGAAACGAGTGCAGCCGTTCCCGCGACTACCCCACCCGTTATGAACTTCAACCCACTACCGAGGCCTGCTAGAGCGTCACGAGGTCGCGTACTGTCCAGGAGCTCATTGATGCCTGCTCCAGTATCTCCCGCAGACGGTTGGATAGTCTGTTCCACTGATACGATAGCTGTGCATTCCGGTATAACAGGAGGCTGAGGTTCCCCCTGTATAACAGTTTCAGCTGATGACGACATTGTAGATGGCGGATAACCCAGCTCGTCATATCGATCAACCGAGTCATCGATTCGTAGATCAACAGAGAGCTGTTGATTTGAAGAATCCATGGAAACCGTCCATTCACAGCCAAGACTAGTGTGTAGGCTTCCCTTAACTTTCTTGCCCTTGTGGCCAGCTTTCTTGGATAGCTGCTTCCTTAGATCGAATGGAGGTGGCCCCGCCCATACCTCGAAAGTGGGGTTAGACATGCGACTATTGCTGAACACGATACTCAAATAGTGCTCTCTAGAGTCTTGGGACACATACCAGCACACACCTGAAACTCCAGATATAATAGAGTCCTTCGCACTTACAAGTTCAAGCGTCGACTGTCCTCCAGCAATTGATTGCGGAATAGTGTCCGGTCGCGATCGCCATTTCCCACATTCGAAAAAGTCACCGTCGAAAACAAATGCTTCCTTGAAATTGTTGACTATATTAACGCGCACCACACTACGAGATCCAACGCTATCCCGAGGAGTAACAGGCCTGGACGAGTCCATATATCCTACCGATTCAGCAACCGAACAGAGTTCTAGCTCACCTCCGGATAAATTTGCCACATCGGAACCAAAGACCGTAAGAATCACGTCCTGACTGGTGTCACCCGTAGTCAATTGCCAGAAGCATCCGTCGCTTTTCAAGACTCCGCCGTTTCCGCCTGTGTACAGAGCCAGGCCATTCATGAAGATTCCCCGACCATCGGGGGGCGAACGTCGCACAGTCGCGTATACAACTCCATTAGAGCTGAAAGCGATATACAGGAAAAACACCTGATCATCCGAGAGGTAGACGGTATAACCGGCGGGTGAGCGGAGGAAAGATTTGGACTCGAATTGTAGTTCCTGTGTTCCCGGTAAAATTGTAATCGTTCGGTGACCTCTTGTGAAGTCTCCCTCTTGCATCCATTGACCAATCAGAGTCCAACATTGTCCGTATCGATTATTTAATCTGATCTTCATTGTGGACCATATACTAAGTGAGTAAATAT
>Ga0214917_10007743_pt1 | contig 10750 bp, 7 predicted proteins | sample LL_1208_BB_MetaG_FD_177983 | JGI IMG/M metagenome (GOLD analysis project Ga0214917, IMG submission 177983) | Freshwater microbial communities from Lake Lanier, Atlanta, Georgia, United States - LL_1208_BB | ecosystem: Environmental > Aquatic > Freshwater > Lake | place: USA: Georgia | collected...
AAGGTAGTTAAAGCCCTGGGAATCACTTACTAGCTGCTGGGATATAAAAATGTTAGCTGCCCCAAAATCAGTCTTTGCGACTTGAGAGAGGCTTAGCTCGGTCTCTGAAAGCACTGGAGGGCGGTTTGTTATGTATAGAGATCCAAGTGATCCAGTTGAATCAGTTACAGTAAATCCAGTTGGGACTCCAGCTTTATCAAGGCCGGCAAAACTAAAGCTAGTTGCTTTGGCATTTTCAACAGCAGTTTGCGCCTTAGCAATCGCAGCTGGGGTAATCACTGGAATTGCTGAAGCTTCAACAGCAGGAGCTGCTGCTTCAACTTCATTGGCAGTTTCACTTGAAGAAGTATTTTTCTGAGTTGTCACAACTGGAAGATCACTATCTGTTGGCATCGCATTAAAGCCAAGGAAGGCGAAGAAAACTAGAATCAAAGAAAGCGCAGCTTTACTCGATTTCTTAGCAATCTCTGCTGTCTTCTTATAGGCCGTCGAGAGCATATCTAGCGCAGTCAAACCGCGCTCTTTATCAACGATTAACTCACTCATTACTTTGCGTAGTGATGCTCTAGCTCTAGAAACAGTATGTCTAACAGCAGATTCTTTAATACCAAGCTCTAATGCAATCTCACTTGTGGAGCGACCCTCCATCTCCCACATAACAAGAGCAGCACGCTCTGCAGGTGAGAGCATTGCTAGGGCCTGTCTAACAATTGCTGCATCATCTGCGGCGGAAATTACATCAACATGATCTTTGTTATCAATCCAGGTTGACTCTAGCTCTGCTGACTTATCATCAAGGAGAACCAGGTTGGGGCGACGACCTTCCATACGGAAGATATCGATACAGAGGTTCTCAATTGTTCTGTGCATATAGCCAAGTGCGTGATCAGTTGATTCCAGTTCAGGGGCGGCGAGCATGACCTTGATCAGGGCATCTTGGATTACTTCTTCAGCCCTAGCTCTATCTTTGAGGATTCTTGAGGCATGGGACACCAGTTCACTGCGGTGCTCTGTGTAGAAAGCACCAAGCTCCGCTACGGTCCAGACCTTCAGACCTGCGGAGGCAGATTTCTTGCGAATTGCCACGTTTATGGAGCCCCTCAATTCTTACACCGGTTTTAAGAAGGAGCCAGCCGTCGCTGCCTCTACCCACTACTACGAAGGGGCAGTTTAAATGTAGCGGACTTTGGACAAATCAGACATTTAACCCACCTCCGGGTTAAATGGATCTAGCTCTCGAGCTTTAATCAGAGCCTTCTCTCGCTCCTGTGGGCTGCTCTCAGTTAGGACCGATAGGACCCTCCAGCCAAAGAAACTTCTGGGGTATTCAAGGACAAGCTCGCTAGCCAATATCGCAGTCTCGCTCTGTCTATTATTCTTCATCGCAAAGTCTAGAGCTAACTCCTTATGAAACTGCGTTGCTCCCAACGCGTTAACAGCCGCTGATATTTGAGCTATATCCCCGGTTAAATTCGCCGCCCGATAACCAATATCAGCAGAAATAGGGGGAGCAGCGATCAATAGGCCAATAGTAAATCCTGATATCGATGCAATTGAGTCCCGGGCGCTAAGTTGCGCTCCACGATAAACGGCCTTCGGCTTCTGGTTGAGAATCGGAGCCTTTTGCGAATCTGAGGCTCTTGAAGAAATCTCTCCATATCCAATCAAGGCACCACTTAATATCCAACCCCAAATTCCCACACCTATCTGATTAATACTAACTAGAGCTTGGACTTGATAGGCAAACCATACAGAAGCTAGCGCTGCAAAATACGGGTCAAAGGTGCTCTGAGTCTTTAAGAATTTAAGTGCGGAGATTCCAGCCAGGATAACTATTGCAAGGAATGAAAGACCCAGTACTAGGCCTCCATTTGATGAAACATCTAAGAAAATATTGTGAGCAGAATTGGAGATTCTATTCACGCCTGTCCTAAGGGTTGAAATCTCTCCTCTTGTCTCTCTATACCAATCACCGTATGAATCAAGGCCGACGCCAAAAAGTGGTTTTCTTAAAGTCATCTCCCATCCAGCATGAATGTAATCGCCTCTAAAAATTACTGATGGTTGGTAGAGAAATTGCGCCAGCGGCCCTTTATTGACGAGCCCTAAGGTTCCTGTGGTGACACTGGTTATCAGAGTTATTAGATACAGACCTATAAAAGATATTTTAATCTTTCCTTTAAAATATCGTAATCTGATTGCTAAGAGTGCAAATATGCCTGCGATAAAGATTACAACACCCTGAATTGATCCAGTAGAGAATGCAATATATATGTCAAGAAGGCCTAAGGCAGCCAGAAGAGAGCGTGAGGAAAATTTAGAGCTTGAATAAGAAGCCAGGGCTAGGCAGGCTACAGAGGTCATACCAAAGAATGCTGAGAGAAAGTTAACATTTCCTAGAGTTCCAAAAGTTGCAAACTCACTCCATCCGATTGGATCTTTTCCTGCCATCTGAACCAGACAATATGCTGTCATTGGTAGCGCAGTACCAACAAGTGCCTTTGTTAGACCCGCGTAATAATCTCGACTACTTAAGATAGCTGTAGCAATCAAAATAGTGAGCAGCGATATGTAAGTCAGAAATCCGGTATTCCTACCAAAACTTCCCCAGAGCTGCTGTTGAAGAGGAGCACCACTGAAAAACATTGAAACAACTAGCCAGCTACCAAAAGTGGCAAAGATAATCCAAGTTGCTCTTGGTAATTTAGCCCTTACCTCATTTTTTCGAGATATGAGCAAGAATCCCAAAGATGTTGCAAAGGAGGCAAGGATGAGCATCTTTGGCAGGCCAATTGGGTCATAGCTCGTCCATGGATTTACCGCTAAGGTAATAAGTGGACCTGAGAAGAGAAGAATTTGGTAAATACGATGCTGAGCAATATCACCAGAGTTAACTGATTTCTTCATCCCCTAATGATACAGGTAAGTAGATTGTTAACTTGGAACCTCGGAAAAGACCTTTACCGCTTGAATCCAAGGAGAATGTGGAGGCGTTTCCGAAAGCCAAATATTAAACGCAGGACCCAGAACGCAGCTCGAATGATTTCATCAATATAGTAGTTGAGTAGCTTAGAGACTCTGTTGATTTCTGGAGTATCGTCCTTTTCAATAAGCATTTGCATCTTCTCTAAAATGGTAGTTGCCGCCCAGGTGCTGGTTGGCATGTGCATTACCTGCCTTTTAATACTTGGTTTAGATAACAGAGCATGAGCCAAACTATCTTCTTTTTCGAAGTCAAAGGAGGAACCGTTACCGAATTCAAGTAGAACATCCTCAAGTGAAGTGCCAATAGGAACTATGATTTCTGCCCCAGCCACAATCGCATCAGCTAGCCTTCCAGATGATTGCATAGAGAAGAACTCAGGGTCATATATAAAGGCAGCTCGGCTATATTTTTTATAGCTTGCAAAGTAGGAAACCTCATCAACTTGATCAGGGATAATATTGATATTAGAAAATTTTTCCAGATATTGAGCTATCTCTGTGTTATGCATTCCATGGATGTCCATGACAATATTTAGTAGCAGAGGATTCTTTTCAAGTGTTGACTTAAGGAGATATTCTGATCTGGCACCACGAAGATTTATAAGAGTCACATTTCTCTCAACATTAGTGATAAATTCTGGATTTAACCCCGAATACATAGGAAATACTGAAAAAATTTTCCCTAACTTACTTTCCAATAAATTAGAGATTTTCTCTGTATCTGCTGATAGTTCGACTTTTTTATGAATCCCGCGCAAAGCAAAAAGAAAAAACATTTTGAAAAGGCTCAACCTAATTCTTGAGTCTAAAATTGATGTAAATCTGGAAGAGTTAAAGAAATTCAAATAGATATATAGGCCTGTACTCCTTCTGGCAATACTTCCAAGCATAAATGAGGAAAATAGGTTTCCTTCATAATTATAGAGAATTACTTTTTCTCTCTCTTCTTTCTTTTCAAGTTCTACAGAGCTAAGAAATTTCTTTGGTAACCAAGGAATTGTTGAAGTTATGGAATCAGGAAGTATAGGCTCAAACCAAGTTTGTATCGATTCAGATTTCTGTGATCCAAAAAACTTAGCATTCTTACTTCCTAATAATTCCTGAAGACTGTCTAACAAGACTTTATGAAATGTTTCATAGTGGCCTGGAGCCCCAGCCTCTAAATGTCCTGAAAGGCCTAAGAATTTAATATTCACAGCCTGAAAATTACCCTAATTGGAGCGTTTTTATTAAAGAAATTGCTTTACCCAGTAATCTGGGCCCTTGCTGCTACAGCTATATCGTTTCTATAATGCTCTCCGACGATTTAATTTTATTCTAGCCGGAAACAATTTCGATCCTCGGCAATGGGAACAATAGTTTGCCTCCACGACTAAGATATGTCTCTAGCTTAGGTAGTAAATTTTCTCTAAAGTGCCAGGGCAATACCACTATCAGGGATTTATCGGCAGCCGTCGTAAGGATTGAACTCTCAGGAATAATTGGAATGGAGGATCCAGGAGTCTGCTTTCCATACTTTCTTGGGTTAACTTCGCCAATTGCAAGGCAAATTTCTTTGTCTATACCTAGAACTTGCAGTAGTACATTGCCCTTGGTTGATGCCCCTAATCCAAATATCTCGTACCCCAAACTTTTATACTCAGAGAGCAAAGATCTCAGGTCTGAAACATGGGCAAGATACTCAGAAGCAAATGTCACGAGTTTTTTGCCATCAGAAATACCTGATTTCCTCTCCTTTTCTATCAAATAATCAACAAAAGGAGATTTGGAAACAATTTCTTGAGACTTTATTGCGGTTACCGCAATACTACCTCCATTTATACTGTTGACACTTGCCTCAATAATTTGAAACTTAGCCGCATTCAAAATCCTCTCTATATCTTCTAGAGATAGATAGAGTAAGTGTTCATGACAGATTGTATCGTAACTGTTTGTATCAATCATAAGAGGTAAGTAACTTTGTTCAAAATGCCAGATACCGTTATCAGCTAATATCTCATAGACCTGTCGTGCAAAATCAATAGGTTTTTCTAAATCGTAGATTACTGACAAGCTCGTCACTAAATTAGCAGGATCAAGCCCTGCCTTAAAATATGAAATTGAGCTAAAGAAATCCATAATTTTAATAGCATCATCGGGGTAGTGATTCTGAACCAAGCTGATCAATGGATCGATTCCAACTTTCTTGATTTCGGTTCTCTTATAACCATTTAAGAGCGTGCCATCATTTGAGGCAATATCGACTACAATTGGATTAGTGATTTTGTTCAAAAATCTTGCTTCAAGTACGCGAGCTTTTTGTTGTAGATGCCTTACCATTGATGAATTCAGATGAGATTCGTAACCATAAGAATTTCCATACAAGAAATCTTGATTATAGTTGTGACCAAGTTGAACTAAATTACAGGCTTCGCAACGTATCAAACGCAGTGGTGCAGATGGGACCATGTCACCATCTTCCATAAACACACCTGTTAGGGCTAATTCTCCAAAGTTGATAACTTCGCTAAGTTCTGAAGAATTGCAAATTCGGCATCTGCTAATCTCGGATGTCAGAGAATTCATGACCCAGAGTGTATACAATGATTGATGTAGCGCCGTAAAGCCGACATACTTTCCATTTGTGAGAATCTTAATTACCGGAATAACGGGTCAAGATGGTTCAATTTTATCTGACTTGCATCTACGCAGAGGAGATCAAGTTTGGGGAACCACATCCTCTTTTGGCAGCGTTCACAACCCGAATATAGAGAGAATTATAGTTGACAGATTTGAAGATCCTAAAGTTTTCAATAAGATTCTTGATCAAATAATGCCTGATCGAATTTATCATCTAGCCGCAAAACATCATTCATCAACGACAACTACAGGAAATAGAGATAAATTAAAGAAATTGATGTTTGAATGTCATGTTTTAGTTACGCGTAATATACTAAACTGGCAGTTATCTAATACAACTTCCAAGTCACTCATTGCGCTTTCCTCGCAAATGTATGAAGCTACGCAACGCGAAACAGTTATTTCAGAAACAACGCCCTGCAAGCCGCAAACCTATTATGGCCAGACTAAGTTAGAAGCAATGAAACTTCTGCGTGCTTATCGTGAGAACTTTCAGGTAAATACTTTTGGCGCTATTTTGTTTAATCATACTTCAAAACGAAGTAAGAAGGAGTTTTTATTTCCATCCTTAGCTGAAAGTATCGCAAAAGTTGTAAGGCAAGAGACTAATCAAATTTCTGTGGCAGATCACACCGCTCTGATTGACATTTGTCACGCAAATGAGGTTTGCTCTGGACTCTCAAAGCTTCTTGATCTCGATAACTCTACTGATGTGATCTTCGCACGTGGAAAGTTGATGTCAATTTCGGACTTAATTTTGAGGACTATGAAATTACTAGAATTCAATAGAGAATATAATTTAGTGAGCCAACTTGAACCTGCCTTACATAGGAATTTTCTCTGTGGAGTTTCATCCAAAGCTGCAAACCTTATAAATTGGAGTGCCAAATTAGAACCAGAAGAAATACTCCTAGAGCAAGTCATTGAGGAGTTATATTTATGAACCATAATTTGACTCTAAAGGTTTGTATTGCCATCCCTACTATAAACGAAGAAAATAATCTTAAGGTTCTTATCCCAGACTTACGAAAATTGTTTCCGAATGCTTATATAGTGATAATCGATGATGGATCTACAGATGAGACAAGTTCCTACATCAACCAACTTATGCGGACTGATCCCAACCTTTTAGGCATTTACAGAAATGAGAGACTTGGCATTGGATCTGCTCACTTATTTGCTATGGATTTTGCAATAACTAAAAACTTTGGAATTTTAATCACCATGGATGGTGACTTAACCCACTCTGCTAAAGATGCATACAAGCTCTTTGATGCAATTCAGGATAATGACATCGTTATAGGAAGTCGCTATTTACATCCAAAGAGCATAAAAGGTTGGAGTTGGTTTAGGATTGCATTGACACAGGGTGGTCATCTAATTACTAAACTATTTTTTGGGAGCAACATAGACATGAGTAGCGGCTTAAGAGCATACCAAGTGTCACAAATTCCTTTAGAAAGTATTCAGAAGAATTGCTCCGAAAACTATGAATTTTTCTTTACGAGTATTTTGGTATTTATAAAACATAAGGTAAAGATTGCACAAGTAGGAGTTCTTCTTGAAAGTCGAGGTTCGGGCAAATCTAAAATGGATTTAGGATTGATGTTTAGGGGAATCGTTAAACTTTTTGAGTTCGGGCTCAGACTTAAGAGGGTAAAGATCTAGATTTATTTAGGAAGACTTTTGTGTGATTCTCCTAAGCCATTGACAACTGGCTTATAACTCTGCAAAAACATCCCTAATGAGTTAAAAGCTAAGTGAATCTTATAAGGGGAGTAAGTTTAATTAAACTTTCGATTTGAAAGAATAGGAGCCTTCCTCGACGATATCATTTGTCACTACATTTTTGCGTGTTAAAGTATTCTAGAATGCTTGGCTAATATTTTCCTATAAAGCAATTGGCCGTATACCAAGAAAAAAAATAAAGTGGGCCCTGTCGGGATCGAACCGACGACCCACGGATTAAAAGTCCGTTGCTCTACCGACTGAGCTAAAGGCCCCTCATTGCGTATGCGGCAGTAAGTTAGTCACATACTTCCTAATTATGACTAGTTTGGAGTGATTTTGTCACTTTTGAATTTAGACTAATTTTCTTCCACACGAAGTGCATATATTCTTCACTTTCCACTTAGACTAGGAATGTGCAGTCATTGTTAAAGGTGCCACCAAAGATGGGCCTACTTGTTAGCTCATTCTTCTTCGCTTTGCCCATCTACTTTCTACTTATGGGTGGTTTTAGAACACTAAATCCAAAGAACTTCCAATGGATTTCAGGAGACAATACCGCAGGTTATATAGCTCAGCTATTTTATCTCTCCGATAAATGGAGGTTCCCACTTGGAGCGAATCCAAATTTTGGCTTAGATTTATCTACTAGCCTAATTTACACTGGTCCTCCTGTGCCTTTGATGTTGCTTCAAAAGGTGCTAAGAATCGATCCTTCTCTTCAATTCATTGGGTTCTGGCTACTTACTGTGATTGCACTACAAATACTTTTTGGGAATCTACTTGGTAAAACTTTAGGTCTATCCACATTCCAATCCAAAATCTTTGCCTTACTACTTGTCACTCCTTTTTTTCTTTACAGATTTCAATTTCACTTTTGGTTGACTAGCCACTTTTTGTTAATTTGGGCTCTATGGATTGCTATTAGAAGTATCAAAGAGACTCGACTCATGACCAGAGAGGTCTTGTTATTATTAATATTTGCTTACTTGATAAATACATATCTGTTAGTCATGTCACTAATAATTCTCTCGTACCCTATTGTAATCCAGATAGTGGCCTACAAAAATATTTCTAGAAATCTAGCAAGGCATATCATGGGAATTTTAGTCACTTTGATGTTTACCTACTTTGTCGTCGATTTCCGTGCACAAAAAGCAACACTCTTTGAGAGCTTACGAATGAACTTTACCGGACAATATACATTTAACCCCAGTAATTTGTTAGCAATAATCAACCCTGAAGTGGGTACTGCGCGAGATTGCACAAAAGGTCATTGTGTTTTTGGTGATAAACCACCTCCGTCTTATATCGTAGAAAATTTTTCTCTCTTAAATTTTGATTTAGGAGGAGTCCAGGGTGATTATGAAGGTTTTTTATATTTGGGCTTAGGACTTATTTTTCTAGTATCTTTGTCAATTGTCATAGAATTAAAAACTCGAGGTTGGCGGAATACTAAAGATTTATTTAGCCAGTATCGAGTACTACTAGGCTACGTGATTTGTGTAACGTTATTTGCAGTAACTTGGAAAGTGAGTTTCGGTAGTTTTCAGTTGAACGTGGGAGATCCTAAAATAATTCGTTGGGCCCTCTCTATTTTTCGCGCTTCCGGGCGATTCATGTGGATCATCGCTTATCTACTAATAATAATTGCAATTGTCATAATAGTGAAAAGATTAAATAAGAAAGCAGTTACCAATCTGCTTCTAGTAATTATCTTGATTCAATTTATTGATTTTGGCCCTAAACTTTTTGACAGATTTTCTCAGTTAAAAAAAATCAATTACCAATCTATCCCCGTTGATAATAGACACGCTACATTTTTCGAAGTAATAGCAAAAGGTAAATCTGATCTGATTGCCTACCCTTACGGTACCTTGGAGGGATGGCCGCTTCTAACTTATCTCGCTTGGAACAATGGACTTAATTCAAGTATGGCTCAAAGTTCACGGGTAAATTATGGACAAAGAACGAAATCTCAGCAGGAGGTATATGACCTCATTTGCTCCAGAAATTTACCTTCTTCTTGGTTAGTGGTAGTTCCTGTGAGTCAAATTGAGAGTATCTCTTCATGTAATTATAGTGACGGAAATTCTGTCATATTTGAAAACTTTCTATACTTAAATGTCTCAAAGTAATGGTTAGGAAATATTTTAGTTAGGTCGGTGCTGATATAAAACGTTTTGGTATTTTTATGATCAATTTAGTAACTGCGTGGTCGAAGCCACCTCTAAACACTTCCTCTTTAACACTAAAATCTAGCAAATTGGTAGTTCTCGAAGATTTGCTTGTTTGGGCCTATTCCTGTTTTGCATTTTGAAATACTAAAAGAATCCCCTTGCGCTACTTTGAGTATTCTTGCTGTAAGTGATTCTTGCCCACTTCGTATTCAGTAATTGTAGTAATATGAGATTATGCTTAACATTATTGTCCCGTGCTATAACGAATCACGAAGGCTTGATATCATTTACTGGTCAAGTATAGTAGAGGACTTAGAAGAGATAGAAATTTCCTTCACTTTTGTTAATGACGGCAGTAAGGATAATACCCTTTCATTGCTTGATGAGTTAAAGATTTTTAATAATGTGGATGTACTCACACTTAAAAAAAATATTGGTAAAGCAAATGCTATTCGTGAGGGTTTAACCTCTGCACTTTCGAAGAATGCAGCTTTAAGTTCTTTTGGATTCATAGATTGCGACTCAGCATTTAGCAAAACTGAAGTCGTAAATACAATAATTAGTTTTGCTGATAATTTTCAAGAATTTGATGCAATTTTTCTCTCTAGAGTAAATTTTTCAGATTCTCAGATTTACAGGAGTGAAGTGCGGCATATTCTCAGTCGCGTAATTTATACCTTTATGGCAAGGGGTTGGGATTGGGCGCCTTATGACACTCAATGTGGTTTCAAATTATTTAAATTCACACCAGCGATACGGACTGCCTTAGAAGAACCCTTTAAAACTCGATGGTTTTTTGATATTGAACTCATAACACGTTTAGCAATGATAGAAGGAAAACGTCTCAAGATAAAGGAAATTCCACTTTCTTTTTGGCAAGAAGTATCTGATAGTAAGATTACAGTTAAACAAGTATTTAAAGTTCTATTCGAAATTTTGTATATAAGAAGTCTTTTAAAAAAAATGGCAGTCTAGTTGTTTAATTAAACTAGGCCTCCTTCACATGTTTCCTCAGATCTTTGACTCCGCTCCGTGCTGCACTTCGGAGTTACTTATTTTCGAGACGCCTTATGGCTGATTTTTCAAGTCAGACTTCGTAGGTTAGGCTGAGGCATCCTCTAGTCCCCATCGTCTAGGGGCCTAGGACATCGCCCTTTCACGGCGGTAACACGGGTTCAAATCCCGTTGGGGACGCCAGAGTAGATAGAGATATCTCTTCTGAAAAAGATGGCCCAGTA
>Ga0214917_10007744_pt1 | contig 10749 bp, 11 predicted proteins | sample LL_1208_BB_MetaG_FD_177983 | JGI IMG/M metagenome (GOLD analysis project Ga0214917, IMG submission 177983) | Freshwater microbial communities from Lake Lanier, Atlanta, Georgia, United States - LL_1208_BB | ecosystem: Environmental > Aquatic > Freshwater > Lake | place: USA: Georgia | collected...
GTTACTGAAGATTAGGTAAAGGAAAAGCAATGGGAGCGCAACTTCGGGTCTATAGGCAGAAGATTAAATCTGCTCAGACGACCAAGAAGATCACTCGCGCAATGGAGTTGATCTCTGCTTCGCGCATCTACAAAGCGCAGCAGCGTCTAGCCGCGGCTAACCCATACTCAAGAGCTATCACTCGAGCTGTTTCTGCTGTTGCAACCTTCTCTAACATCGATCACCCGCTAACTACTGAGCCTTCAGAGATTCGTAGAAGCGCTGTAGTTATCTTCACAAGTGACCGTGGTCTTGCTGGTGCTTTCTCATCTAACGTGATGAAGGAAGCAGAGCAGCTTTCACAGTTACTTCGTGACCAGGGTAAAGATGTTGTTTACTACCTGGTCGGTCGTAAGGCAGTTGGTTTCTTCTCATTCCGTAAGCGTGCAGCAATCAAGTCTTGGACTGGTGGAACTGACCTTCCAGTATTTACTACCGCTCAGGAAATCTCTGAAGCAGTTGTTGATGCATTCAACCTTGGCTTTGAAGATGGCGGAGTTGACGAGATTCACTTGGTATACAACAAGTTCGTTTCGATGATTAGCCAGGAACCTCAGGTTGTTCGTCTTCTTCCTCTAGAAATTGTTGAGGGAGTAGCAACACCGGATGCCAACGAAGTTTTCCCACTTTACGAGTTTGAGCCTGATGCAAGCAAGGTATTGGATGCACTCCTACCTGTTTACATCGAATCCCGTATTTTCAACGCAATGTTGCAGTCAGCTGCAGCAGAGCACGCAGCAAGACAGAAAGCAATGAAGTCAGCTACTGAAAACGCTGACAAGTTAATCAAGAACTACACCAGATTGTCGAACTCAGCTCGTCAGTCTGAAATTACCCAGCAGATTTCCGAAATCGTTGGTGGTGCCGACGCCCTTGTCGACACCAGCGACAAAGAATAGAAAGATAAGAAGACATGGCCGAGAACAAGAACGTTGCTACCGGACGCATTGCCCGAGTAACAGGTCCAGTTGTTGACATCGAGTTTCCACACGATGGCATCCCTGGTATCTATAACGCGCTAACAACCGAGATCACTCTGAACGGTGAGACCTCAGTCCTGACTCTAGAGGTGGCTCAGCACCTAGGTGATGACCTAGTGCGTGCTATTGCTCTAAAGCCAACTGACGGTCTGGTTCGTGGTCAGGCTGTTCAGGACACCGGAGCTCCTATCTCTGTTCCTGTTGGTGATGTCACCAAGGGTAAGGTTTTCAACGTTACGGGTGACATTCTGAACGGTAAGCCAGGTGACACCGTTGAGGTGCACGAGCGCTGGCCGATCCACCGTAACCCACCTTCATTCGACCAGCTTGAGTCAAAGACTGAGATGTTCGAGACCGGTATCAAGGTTATTGACCTCCTAACCCCATATGTTCGTGGTGGAAAGATTGGTCTATTCGGTGGTGCTGGTGTTGGTAAGACAGTTCTTATCCAGGAAATGATCTACCGTGTTGCTGAAGACCACGATGGTGTGTCAGTGTTCGCTGGTGTTGGTGAGCGTACCCGTGAAGGTAACGACCTAATCGACGAAATGACCGAGTCAGGTGTTATCGACAAGACAGCACTGGTCTTCGGTCAGATGGATGAGCCACCAGGCACCCGTCTTCGTGTTGCGCTTTCAGCTCTGACCATGGCGGAATACTTCCGTGACGTTCAGAAGCAGGACGTGCTTTTGTTCATCGACAACATCTTCCGTTTCACTCAGGCAGGTTCTGAGGTTTCAACACTGCTAGGACGTATGCCTTCAGCGGTAGGTTACCAACCAAACCTTGCAGATGAGATGGGTATCCTTCAGGAGAGAATTACCTCTACCCGTGGTCACTCAATTACATCTCTTCAGGCTATTTACGTACCTGCGGATGACTACACCGACCCAGCCCCGGCAACAACATTCGCTCACCTCGATGCAACAACAGAGTTGAGCCGTGAAATTGCTTCTAAGGGTCTATACCCAGCTGTGGATCCACTAACTTCAACCTCTCGTATCTTGGACCCACGCTTCATTAGCGCTGACCACTACGCGACAGCAATTAGAGTGAAGCAGATCTTGCAGAAGAACAAAGAACTTCAGGAAATCATCGCCATCCTGGGTGTTGAAGAATTGAGCGAAGAGGACAAGATCACCGTATCTCGTGCTCGTCGTATCCAGCAGTTCCTATCTCAGAACACATACATGGCTGAGAAGTTCACTGGTGTGAAGGGTTCAACTGTTCCACTAAAGGACACCATCGAAGGCTTCTCTGCTATCGCTAACGGTGACTTTGACAATGTTGCAGAACAAGCGTTCTTCAACGTTGGTGGTCTAGAAGACGTTGAGCGTCAATGGGCAAAGATCCAGTCAGAGATTAAGTAATCATGGCTGATAAGACCCTAAGAGTTGAGCTAGTAGCTGCAGATCGTGCAGTCTGGTCAGGCGATGCCAAGATGGTTATCGCTAAGACCGTTGAGGGAGAGATCGGTTTATTAGCCGGTCACGAACCAATGCTTGCCATCCTAGGTTCAGGTGAGGTTCGTATCACCCTGCAAACAGGAGAGTCAATCAAGGCAACTGCTGCAGAAGGCTTCCTATCAGTTGAGCACGATGTTGTAACCATCGTTGCGAGAGATGCCCAACTGGCATAAAGACTAAAGAATAAAGCCCCGAGGAAACTCGGGGCTTTATCTATTTAATCCTGTTCGGGTCTTCTCTTGGCAGGAGCTTCACGTCTGTTGGCTGCTGGAACCCACTTGACGTCGCCACCGTGCTTGATGTTTGCATAACGGGCTAGGACGAAGAGTAGATCGCTGAGTCTGTTTAGATACTTAGCTGCAGTCAGGCTGACACCACCGTCGGTGTGGCCCTTCTTGGCAGGCTCTGTGCCGTGCTCTTCAATTGCGTGCCAGGTTGCGCGTTCTGCTCGTCTTACTACTGTTCTAGCTAGGTGAAGACCAGCAGCTAGTCCTGATCCACCAGGGATGATGAATGAGTCAAGTTTGTCTAGTTCAGAGTTGTATTTGTCGATAGCTGCTTCTAGAGCATCTACCCAAACAGCGTCAACACGTAGTGGTTCGTATTCGTAGTGCTCGTTCAGGGGGTTAGACAGGTCTGCACCTAGGTCAAATAGTTCATTCTGGATCTGAAGAAGTAGAGCAAGGGTTTCCTCATCGAACTCGTTCTGAGCTAGGGAAACAGCGACACCGATGGCTGAGTTAGCCTCGTCAACATCTGCATATGCTTCGATGCGTGGGTCGGTCTTGCGGACTCTGCTGAAGTTGGATAGACCGGTTAGGCCCTCGTCACCAGTTCTTGTGTATATCTTCGTAAGTTTTACCATGGGACAAGTTTAGGCTTATCTGGTGCTCTTATTGTTGCCTCCAAGTGAAACCAAGCGTCAAGGTGGATCAAACTTGACCATTGAACAGGTGCACCTCAGCTATGGGCAACTCAATGAAGCCAGAGACCTGGTCCTTGAGGAGCTTTTGAAGGTCTGTAAGAGTAAGCCAAAGGCGGCCAAGGTGCTGAAACTAAGCCCTAAACAGCTTGGTGAGATAGATCTCAATCTGGCAATCAAGACAGCACCAACCATGCCTGCCTTTGAACGTTACGAAGGCACACTGTACAAAGCCATCGATACAGCAAGCTTTACTTCCCATGAGGTTGAGATGATGCGCTCACATGTTTTGATGCAGAGTGCACTGTTTGGTTTGATCTCTGCAACCGATCGAATTCCTTGGTACCGGCTATCTGCTGGAACAGTATTGCCAAAGGTGAATCTAAAGAAGATTTGGAAAGAGCATCAGCCAGCAGCCTGGGCAAGGCTAGTTGATACACCGATTATTGACTTACGCTCAAAGGCTTATGTTGAGTTAGCTCCAATCCCTGAAGAAATAGATTCTTACTGGGTAGAGGTTGTTGCTGAGGATAGCAAGGGCCAACGTAGAGCGTTGAATCACTTCAACAAGACCGCTAAGGGTGAATTTGTTGGTGCATTCGTTAGAGCAAAGACAGCCCCTACAACACTGACTCAACTAAAGGCAGTAGCTAAGAAGGCTGGTCTTGGTTTTGAAGTTGATAGCAAGACTATTTATCTAATTACTTCAGAGGTAATCAGGAAGAAGTAGCTTTAGCTAAGTTCTTTTCTTCTGAAGCAACCTGGTGCGTGGTCGTTCACAAAACCGGTTGCTTGCATCAACGCATACATAGTTGTTGAACCGACAAACCCGAACCCTAGTCTGCGTAGCTCTTTGCTAAGTGCATCTGATTCAGGAGTTGTTGCTCTCCATTCAAAGTTCTTAGTTGATGTTGTTCTCTTGTTTGCTGGGGGAGCAAAAGACCAAACGATGTCGCTGATACTTTCGCCTTGTTTCTGAAGGTTTAGAACTAGGTTGGCGTTTTTGATGGTGCTGACAATCTTGGCTCTGTTTCGAATGATGCCTTCATTGAGCATCAACTTCTCAACATCAACTTCTGTGAGCTTGGCAACTTTCTTCACTTCGAAGTTCTTGAATGCTTTTCTAAAACCTTCACGTCTCTTGAGGATTGTGATCCAAGAAAGTCCTGCCTGAAAACCTTCTAGGCTGATGCGTTCAAACATCTCATCATCACCAAAGCGAGGGACACCCCACTCTTGATCGTGATACTCGATGTATTGGGCATCGTTACCTGGCCATTTACAGCGAGTCACACCATCTTCATACTTCCGAGTGAAATCACTCATTCTTTAGCAGTTAGACCTTCGTGCTGAAGTAGCCAACGCTTAGTTGGTAATCCATCGCCACCTGAGTATCCGGTGATTTTGCCAGAGGCACCTAAAACTCTGTGACAACCAACAACCAGAGGAACTGGGTTAGAACCAACAGCTCCACCAACTGCTCTCGCCGCCTTTGGTTTACCGATTGCATCGGCGATGTCTTTGTAGGTTTTTACTTGACCAAATTTGATTTTGTTTATTTCTTTCCAAACAGCCTGTTGGAAATCTGTTCCGCTAGATAAGTCCATCGGGAAGGTGAACTTTGTGAGCTTTCCATCGAAGTAAGCTTCGAGTTCTTTTTGGGCAGACTTGAGAAGCGGGCTATTGCTGCTGGCTACCTTTGAACCACGAACAGCGATGTCGATAGCGGTAACTTTGCCTTTTCTTTCGAACACTCGGATTATGCCGATGGGGGACTTGAAGGCGATGAAGGATTCTTTACTTGGTTTCACATGGCCATAATACCGAAACAAATAAAGAGTATTTGTTATTGAGCAGGACTTACTCAACGAGCTAATTGGTTCTAAGAGGAAAAAAGACACTCCAAGGTATTTCTTAGCTTTGGCCTTGAGCATATGTAAACTTTTGGTGTTTATCTGGGTTTAGGAAATAGATAAAGGGGGCTACATGAAGAAAATAAATAAGGTTAGTGAGATTGCAATCACCGCCATCTTGGTTGGTGCTTTGTCTGGATGCGCTTCAAATGCGACTTCGATAAGAGTGCTAGCAGACCAATGCAGACCTCCGGGTGAGCATACATGGGTGAATTTTATTGATGCAAGAGTCTTTGATGATGGCGCAATTTTCGAGGGAATTCAGATCGAAGCAGATGACATGCTTGACCCAAGCCCATCATGTTTGCTCGAGAAACTTTCAGCGCCTGCAGGGGTCTTTGAAGAGATAAAGTCATCACCAATTGGGGGAGAGAAGACTAGGACATGGGGTGAAGCTAATGTCGAGTGGAAGCATTGGCTCGAGAACGACATAGACATATTCAATATTTATATTTCTAGAAACTAGGTCCTACAAATGTTTGAAGTACCAGACTGAGAGTGAATTCTCAGATAGTCGTTTCGTTTTTACATTGCCAAAACAAGCAAAGAACCCAGTTATCCGAAATGCTTGGTGGGTAACCGGGTTCTTTGATTGAACTAGATGGTTACATCAGGTCGAAGATCTCCCCTGCAAGCGAGAGGCTGTGACGCAGGGTCTGCTCTAGCTCATCGAATTCCTTCTGACCGATAGTCAGCGGTGGAGCTAACTGAACTACTGGGTCCCCACGGTCGTCTGAGCGGCAGTAGAGGCCATTCTCATACAAATGATTGGAGAGGAACTTTCTCAGAAGCTTCTCCGACTCTTGGTCATTGAACGATTCCTTGGTCTTTTTATCTCTGACCAGTTCAATTGCATAGAAGTAACCTGCTCCACGAACGTCACCAACAATCGGTAGATCCTTTAGCTTCTCCAGAGTCTTCTTGAAAGCAGCTTCGTTGCGAGCAACGTTGCCAACTAGGTCTTCTTCATCGAAGATGTCTAGGTTCTCAAGAGCCACAGCACAAGCTACTGGGTGACCAGCGAATGTGTATCCGTGAGAGAAGATGTTGGTTCCGTGCTTGAACGGTTCAAACAACTTCTCAGTCATCATTAGAGCACCGAGCGGTTGGTATGCAGAGGTAATACCCTTTGCACAAACCAACATGTCTGGTTCTAATCCGTATCTTTCGCTAGCGAACATTGTTCCGATACGACCGAAACCATCAATGGTTTCATCCGCTACCAGAAGAACGTCATACTTATCGCAAATCTCGCGGACTCGCTTGAAGTATGCAGGTGGGGAAGTGAAACATCCACCTGAGTTCTGTACTGGTTCAAGGAAGAACGCTGCAACAGTGTCTGGATCTTCAAACAGAATCATTTCTTCAACTCTGTCTGCTGCCCACATCGCAAAGGCTTCTTCGTTTTCGAAGTCATCCTGTGCTCTATACCAGTTGGTGTTTGGAACTCTGAATGTGCTTGGTACTAGTGGTTCAAACATCTTCTTCATTGATGGAATACCGGTAAGAGACAAAGCTCCATGAGAGGTGCCGTGGTAGGCAACCGCTCTGGTTAGAACCTTGTGCTTCATCGGCTTGCCATTCATCTTGAAATACTGTTTGGCTAGTTTCCAAGCAGTCTCGTTTGCTTCGCCACCACCGGTGGTAAAGAAAACTCGACTTAGGTTTTTAGGTGCATACGAAAGTATGCGCTCCGCTAATTCAATAGCTGGAGCGTGTGCGTGCGACCAGATTGGGAAGTAATCTAACTTCTTCATCTGCTTAGCTGCTGCTTCTGCCAGTCTCTCGCGACCGTGACCTACGTTTACAGAAAACAGTGATGAGATTCCATCAAAGTATTTCTTACCGTTGATGTCCCAGAAATGATGTCCTTCAGCTTTAGCGATGATAGGAATATCGTTTGTCTGGAATGGGCTGTGACGGGTAAAGTGCAAAAACAAATTGTCTTTTGCAGCTTTGTGCAGCATTGCCGGGGTTGCTTCTTTGCCTGCTCTGCGAGCGTCAAGAAGCGGGGTGGCGTGGTCGGCTTTTGCTTTGGCCGGCTTTTTAGCCGGAGCCTTACCAGGCTTTAGGGCCTTGATAAGCTTGCTTGCTTTGCTCTCCTTGGTTGCCATTTGATATCACTCTTTACATTTTTATTTGTGTTGCGCTTTTGGGTAATCGTTTGATTATCCACTTCGAGTACCTTGTCGGCACCCAAACCTTGGTTATCTAACACCCCAGTTATAGAACTGTTTCTGGAGTTTTAGATAAACAAAAGTCTCTGTTGATACAACGCCAGGTAGGGCGCGGATCTTGGTATTTAGAACCTCGATTAGGTCCTGATCGTTTTCAACAACAATTTCAACCAAGATGTCGAATGATCCTGCGGTCATCACCACGTAGTCCGCCTCTGGCATTGCAGCGAGTTTGGTGGCTAGCTCAGTCATGTCTCCTGAGCAGCGGATGCCAATCATGGCTTGTCTGGAGAAGCCCATTTGTAGTGGGTCGGTTACAGCAACAACCTGCATTACCCCAGATTCAGTTAGTTTCTGCATGCGCTGTCTAACGGCTGCTTCGCTTAGTCCCACTGCCTTGGCTATCTCGCTGTATGGCTTTCTGCCGTCGTGCTGAAGCTGCTCAATGATCTCTTTTGAGATGTCATCAAGCGTCGATGCTTTGGCTCTATCCGTGCGGGACATACTGCGATTTTGGCACATTATTTGGCATTTGAGTCCCGATTTCGTAGTGATTTTGCCAATTTGGTACCGAATCCTTACATTTGAGCCTTATTTATCTACGGATTTGGGCTTAAACCTTGTTGTAATAGTCTTATGGCAGGGATTTACGCCCGCAAACACTCGAAGAGGAGCAACTAATGGCAGTTCGTGAACTAAAGAACTTTGTCAACGGTCAACAGGTAGCAGCCAGTTCAGGCGAGACCTCAGATGTAATCAACCCGGCTAACGCGGAAACCTATGCCAAGGCAGCAGTTTCCAATGCCAGCGATGTTGACTCTGCATACAAGGCCGCTCAGAAAGCTTTTGAAGAATGGTCCCAGACCACACCTAGCGAGAGACAGCTAGCGCTATTCAGAATTGCAGATGCTTTAGAAGCTAGAGCAGAAGAAGCAGCTGACATCGAATCTGAGAACACCGGTAAGCCTAGAAGCACATTGGTTGAGTATGAAATCATGCCTTCAATCGATCAGATTCGTTTCTTCGCAGGTGCTGCCAGAAATCTAGAGGGTAGAGCAACTGCTGAGTATGCAAAAGATCACACCTCTTCAATTCGACGTGAGCCGATCGGTGTAATTGGTCAGGTCACTCCTTGGAACTATCCATTGAACATGGCTACCTGGAAGTTTGCACCAGCCATTGCGGCAGGTAACACAGTAGTTCTAAAGCCTTCGGATACCACCCCTGCCTCAACTCTGTTCCTTGCAGAGATTGCAGCGGAGTTCCTACCTGCTGGTGTCTTCAACGTAGTCACAGGTAACCGTGACACCGGTCGAGCAATGATTGAACATGAAATCCCACAGATGGTTTCTATCACTGGTTCAGTTCGTGCGGGTATGGAAGTTGCTAAGAGTGCTGCAGTTGATCTGAAGAGAGTTCACCTAGAGCTCGGCGGTAAAGCACCTGTGATTGTGTTCGCAGATGCAGAACTTGAGAAGGCTGCAGCTCAGATTGTTGTTGCAGGTTTCTTTAACGCAGGTCAAGACTGTACCGCTGCAACGAGAGTTCTTGTTCACGAGAGTGTCCACGATGAATTTGTTGCACTGCTAAAAGCTGAAGTTGCTGCTAACGCTCTAACTGGAGATCCAAGTAGAGATGACATCTTGTTTGGTCCAGTAAACAACGTCAACCAACTTGCACAGGTAACTGGCTTTATTGATCGACTACCTGATCACGCTGAGATTGCTATCGGTGGTAAGGCTATTCCTGGTGCAGGTTACTTCCACGAAGCAACTGTCTTGACTGGACTAAAGCAAGACGACGAGCACATCCAAAGAGAAATCTTTGGTCCAGTAATTACTGTTCAGAAGTTCAAAGATGATGCACAGGCAATGCTTTGGGCTAACGATGTGAAGTATGGTTTGGCTTCATCTGTGTGGACAACCAACCACACTAGAGCTCTTCGCTTTGCTAAGGGATTGAACTTCGGTTGTGTTTGGATTAACACTCACATTCCACTAACTGCAGAGATGCCTCACGGTGGATTCCGTCACTCAGGTTACGGAAAAGATTTGTCGATGTATGGGTTCGAGGATTACACCCGAATCAAGCACGTCATGAGCTACATCGGAGACTAAAAACTTTTTCTCCAAACTGCCCGTTATCCACAACAAGGTAACGGGCAGTTTGCTTTAACACAGTGATGGTGAATCATCGTTGAGTGAGATTCATGACGTTGTTGCCAGGTTTACTTCTTGGCTTAGTCATGGCACTGGTTACTGGCATGTGGCAGTTCGCACTCTTTACTTTTGTGAGCGTTTTATCGGTTGCGCTAACTACAGCATTAGTAAAGAAAAAGAAGAGAGAACCAGATCTAGATTTCAGTGATCAACCCATCTGGATAAGCCCTTGGGCTGTTGCAATAGGAGACAAAGTACTGCCTAGAACAGGCTGGTTCTTCAAAGAGCAATACAGCGACATCTTCTTTGACTATGCCACCAAACAGGTTGCTGAACGAGACGTTCAGAGAAGGTCAAAGCAACTTCAAGATAGCTATTACAAGTCACCTAATTCCGGGGAGTTGCCCTTCTGGGCCGGCATCGCAGACTCTGTTGATCTGACCTTTGATTTAGCTAGAGATGGGCCACATGGGTTGATTGTTGGCTCTACTGGTTCGGGAAAGAGCGAGTTACTAAAGCTGATTACAAGTTCACTCTTGGTAAGCGTTCCTGAACCCATAGAGCTGGTGTTGATTGACTTCAAAGGTGGGGCAGGCCTTAGAGCACTAAACCGTCATCCTTGGTCGCTGACACTGATTACCGACTTAGATAAGGAACGTCAGGAGCGCTTCTGGCACTACCTAGGGGGAGAACTAAAGAGTAGAGAAGTATTGCTCTCACAGCAGGGTGTCTCATCAATCTCAGAATCCTCAACGTTGAAACGAATGCTAGTTCTAGCCGACGAGCTTCCGGCGATAATCGCCTCTCATCCTCTGGCTCTGCCGACTCTCGAAGCCATCGCTGCAAGAGGGAGGTCGTTAGGCGTTCATCTGATTGCCACGAGTCAATCTCTGTCTGGTATTCCAAGAGCTCTAATCACAAACCTGACTTTGAGATTTGCAATTGGGGTCACAGACCCTGGCGATCTGATTTCACTGGTTCCAACAATGCGTGCAACAAGTGCGACAGGTTCCAGAGCATTAGCGATTTGGGGAAGTAATACTGCTTGGTTTGACTTTCCAATGATTAAAGAACTTCCAAATCTGGATCAGGA
>Ga0214917_10007745_pt1 | contig 10748 bp, 10 predicted proteins | sample LL_1208_BB_MetaG_FD_177983 | JGI IMG/M metagenome (GOLD analysis project Ga0214917, IMG submission 177983) | Freshwater microbial communities from Lake Lanier, Atlanta, Georgia, United States - LL_1208_BB | ecosystem: Environmental > Aquatic > Freshwater > Lake | place: USA: Georgia | collected...
AACGTTAGCATTAAGCAGTATTTTACCCATTTGGTAATCACCGCCAACAACATTACTTTCAAACTTCAATCGCAACTCTCGACGCTGCTCGCGCATGTCAATTTTCCCCGTATTGTCATCAAAATAATACGGGTCAGAAATTTTTGATGCAGATTGAGCATACGGTCGGCCAATAACCTGACAGGTCATTTCTCCGGACATAATAAAGTCTGGCTCAATCCGCTCAATGTGCAGCCAGTAGTTATCCCCGATGCCACCTTGAGTCGGGGCCGGCGATTGATAGGGGCCACCAGAAATCCAACCAAGGTCAGAAGTTACAAAATAACTCTGAATAGCATTGAAAGACTGATTAACAACTCGGTCGGTTCCAACTTCATGCTGCCACAGCGTAATTTTATCGGGCATCGTTTGGAACGAGGCCACCACAGTCGCTGAGGCGGTCGCAGCGGCGCTAAGTGTCACCGTGATATTGCCCGGGGTCGCGGATGGCGCTATGGCCACCACATAGGCTCCAGAAGGGATACCTGCCGCAACCACAAGTTGGCCGTACCCAATTTGGTTTGTCGCGGCCATTTCAATGTTACTACTGGTGTTAAAAGTAGTAATAGAGGAACTAAAGATGACTTCTTGAGTGGATAGGTCTACGCCGGCGTTAATTGGGAAGCGGAACACCTGCGAGAAGTATCCGGCCGAACGCGCAGCACCATCAGAGAACCCAGCGTCATACCAACAACCTTCGCGGATGTTGTAGATGATGGCGTTGTTACATTCTTCAGACGTACCAGAAGGATAGAACCACCAAATCTCACCGTATCGAGGAACCTTGGTTGCCCAGACTTTTTGGCGCTGTTCGTAGTTCAGGTTGTCAAAAAAGAAGTTCTGGTTGAACTGATTCGGAATCTCTTTAACAACACCGTTGTATAACAGGAATCTATCAACACCGCACCAGTAATAAATTCCGTCGTACTCAATGACAGACTGAGAAGATAGGATTGATGTTTGGGTTGAGATGATGTCGTACCGCCAGTAGTTGGTCGGCGCGAAATTAGGGGTTCCTGCAACGCCAAGACTTTGGGGCGCGAGGGATACGCGAATCAAAGAGTCCAGCGCCCAGAAAAGACCTGACGGCGAGTTAGAGCCACCACGAACCGGTAGACCCTTAACAATCTTGGTCGACGCTACGTTGACTTCGTTGGCGTCTGCGGAATTCCAGTCAAACGGGTCTCCGCCGGCAGAATTCTTGATTAGCCCGTTGTTACCGTACACAAACACATATGGGTGGAGAACGCACACACCACCAGAGACCTCTACTGTATTTCCCGTCGGGGACGGTCCGTTGATGTCTCGAAGCGGGGTAGAAATCAGGCTGTTAACCGAAGTCGCCAGAACAGGCGTATCTGTGGTCGCGTCAATTTGCGCTAGGTTCTGCCCTGGGTGGGCAAGAATCAACGTAGTCCCACCAGTTACATCGTATTCAGCATCAAACTGCCAGAGGTTAAGATTGCTAGACGTAAAGCCATTGTTTATGGTCGCAACCTTAATAGAAAACCCAGAGCCAGTGCCACCAATGCTTGCAGCAGCCGCGCTCAATGTGTTTCCGGTCAGATAGTAACTACCACCAGCCGTAATGGTGACAGAAGTAACAGCTCCACCAGAAACGACAACAGTGGCCTTTGCGCCATTTCCAGAGCCACCAGTAAAAGAAACATTTGTATAGGTGCCATTGGTATACAGAGACCCGCCAACAAGCGTGTTTAGGGTCAGAATGTTTCCACCAAACTGAACTTCATTGACCCCGGCACCAACACCGTTGTTGTCAATGTTGAGAACCTCAAGGCCGGCATCGTAACCGTTGTAAATAGTATTCAGGCCGTCTTCTGAGTTAACAAAAAGACCCCTCGAGATACCATCAGCAGAGGTTGTAATAGCGCGATAACCGCCAATCTTCCGCGGGCGGCCACGCTGAAACCTCACCCACCTTCCGTCAGTGTGATAGTTCTTATCAAACTCGGTACCGTCCCGCTGAATGCCGGGTTGGGTATCAAGCGAAAAGACCTTCTTTGTCATGGGAAGGTTCCGCCAGAAATGCCGCCGGTAAAGTTACCCGTGCCATCAATAGCCAATCCAGTAGCAGTCAAAGCAAGCCTGTTTGCACCAAGGATTGCAATGTCAAACTCACCAGCGGCAGCACGATAAATACCAGTCGTGGTTTCGCTAGAAAAGTTCAATGAAGGAGCGCCAACACTGCCATTGTTCAGGCTAATGTTAGAGGCGCCAGCAAGAACCGTGTTTGCATTCAACAAGTTAACTGAATCGCAAATCAAAGTTGCTTGATTGCCAGCAGAAATTGTTGCGACGTTACCAATGCCGGTTGTTAGGGTTACCGTATAGTTACCAACACCGCCAACAGTATTGTTGACAATGTAGTAAACCTGAACCGTCTGAGGAACGACAATGGTCACGTTACCGGTAAGAGTTCCGGTGTACTTTTGGATGACGTTGGATGCCTCAACCGCAGTCAGGGTATAAGAACCATTGGTGACGGCTTTGGTAAGCTGGGTAAAGTTGAACTGAGTCGACTTACCCAAACCAACCGTATAGAAAGCAGTCCCACTACACACGATGATGGCCGAATCGTTCGGCTGCATCGTGACGGTTCCAGACCCGTTAATAGACTGACCACCGGTAGTTGCAACAGTCAGCGCGCCCGTTCCACCGTTACGCACCATGACAAACCAGTTGTTGCCAAGGGTAGAGGCATTATCAAGAGTAAGAGTCCCAGCCCCGCCTGTCCAAACGTAAGCCTGGGCGCGATAAGTGGAGTCTGCTGTAGCGCTAGAACCGAACGTAGTAACTGGGTGAGACTGGTTCAGCGTTGTCGTAACAGCCAGAAGACCATATCCCGCCAGAGTTGCCGCATCAGCGCTCGATGACCCCGTGCCGAAGGCAATGATGCCCCAAGTGCCTTGTTCCGTCGGATTCGCCGTGATGTAGATGTACTTCGCCTCACCAGCGGCAATCGTGATGATTGTGTTTGTTCCTGCATAGTTTTTAACAGTAAAGGAATTAGCCCCGACGTTGCGAATCAGTGCGTCGTTACCAACCGACGTTTGGTTGGCTGGAGGCATACGCAATTCCAAGCCGGGTGCCGTTGCCGTGACCTGCATAATCCGAGCGGCGTAATCATCCGTCGCGTTACCATTGATAGGCCACTGAAGTTGAGTATTGGCAGACAGCGTAACAGAACGGTAAGAAACGTCCGTCGGCTGCACCACGGTTCCAACGAACGGACTATTATAACTAGTCATTTGATATTCCTTCTTCAGCTAGTCTCTTGGCCTTCATAAGAGCCTTTGTCGCAATATTGGAAGCGCTAATCTTGGCTTTAGTCTCTTCGGAATGCTTGCGACCAGTAAAACTAGCATGCTTAGGTTTTTCCGATTCTGGCATCTTGCGACCCAAAAGTGACTGACGAATTTTTTCTTTTGTCTCTTCGCTTAAAGGCTTGCGTGGACGCGCCTTATGAGCAGCAGACATTTTTTGTCGCGTTTCTTCAGACAGCGTTTTACCAAGATTCCTGCCTTTGTTGGACTCACTGATTTGTTTAATTTGCTCAGGAGTCCATTTGCGCCCTTTGGCCCAACCAAACTTTTGTGACCTTTCCTCTGGGGACAATGAGGCAGCAAAAGCCGTTGACGCTTTTCTGCGAATCTCTTTTTCTTCGTCCGTCATTGGCCGCCCAACAACACCCTCTCCACCGTCCGTCAAGTTGTAACCATGAGGAGACTTGGTGTTGTGCTGCTGAATAAGCATCCGCTCAAAATCACAAGCAGCTTCAAAGTCAAATGCATCACAAATGTGTGATAAAACAAATCCTTCCTTGCCATACTTTTTAATTGCCGCATGAAGAGCAGGAGCGCTTCCGTTTGCTGATGCGTGCTGATTCCAACGGCGCTTGATGTCTTTAGTCAAACCGACATATTGCTTGCCATTGGCCTTATTAGTAATAATGTAGACGGCCCACATAATTAGGTATCCACGGCAATGGCTTGGCGGTCGCCAGTACGTTGGACATCTTCAGCCTTCAACGTCTGGATAATTAGGTCGTATTGCTGTTGCCACATCGGCATACGCTCATCATTTTTCAGGAACGGCATGGCTTGAAGTAACGAGCCGTATAGAAGAGCCTGCGGAGCGTAGATGGTGAACCAGTTGGTCTGATTGGAAGAATCCAACGGTTGAATGCGCTCGTAATACAAAACCTCAAAGGCATAGTCTTCATCCGGGGTCGGAGCAACCAGCCAGTGGGTATAGTCGTAATCTGAATAGAACTCAGGAACGCTAGTATTCGTTGCGTCAGGCCAATACTCTCTCAAGTATTCATACTTGCGCAGCAGGACTGGCTGTCGAGTTCCATTGACCGTAATATTCATTGACACGGTCTTGTGCCAGCGAGCAGGTTTATTAACCACCGACTGGGTGGCAACCATATTGCTCTGCTGAACAGTCAGGTTTCCAAGAAACTTAATTTGGCTGGCAATGACCTGCTCGGCCAGCATGATAAAGGTCGGAATCTTTTGGAGCGTTGCGGCGTCAGTACGCTCAAGGTATGACGAGATGTCAGCGACCAAAGAATCGTACGTTTGAACAGCCGCAGTCGTCATCTTGAATACCTTTTATTTAAGACTGATAAAGCGCCGCTTCATCTTTTCGCCTTTTTACTAATCCCGGCAATACTTTACCACCGGCTTTGCAATATTTCATCAAAGATGATACAGCACCCTCTTTATCATCTCTATTGGTTTTCATTCTCACAGAACTTCGCTGTAAACAGCCTAGCCCCAGATTGAATGAAAATGAAACAAGTGCGTCAAATTGGCCTTGAGTAAGAGGAACAGGGCACAGTCTAGAAACACCACGCTCAAACCTATCAAGGTCGGCCGCAAGAAGCGCATCGACTTCCTCCCGTGTGAAAGTTTTATTCCACTCCGGCGGCAAAGACTTACCATCGCCGATTAGATGTCCCACGCCCACCGTATACAGACCAGCAGGACACTTGTACGGGCGCAGCCTCACACCCTCATGGTGTGCAATCAATGCCCTGCCCTTGGCAGAGATTTTCATTACTTACCAAACGCTCGATTGCCGAAATGGAACGCAATGATAGACGCCCAGATTGCTTGGGTTTCGTCATCCCATACGGTGTCCATCATGACCTTGAAATCCGCGCCGTGTGCCCACGCGTAGGCAATACCAGCGATGTCAACGATTACCAGAAGCGCAAAAAGACCGAACGTAATTGTTGGCCGCACCATCGCACGCATGTTGATAACCCACTGAGCTGCACCCTTACCAATCTCAATGTCGTGCTGATAAAGGCTTTGACGTTCTGCATAGAACCCCTCTACTTGAGTCTGCTCTAGTTTGATTTCTTCTGCCTTCTCTTGGGCTTGGTAGCCAATCTCTGCTAGGTTCAGTTCCCGCTCGGTTTGCATACGCGCAAGCTCAAGCTCGTGCTTCTTGTCCGACTTGTCTTGGAAGAAGTCAATAATCTTCGGCAGGCCGGAGGATAGGAAACCAATAAGGGTAGAGAGCAGAGTAAGCATTTTTATCCTCTTAGGTCAGGCCCAAGACCTTCAGAACGACCATACCGAAAGCACCGGCAGCGGCCCATGTTGCACCGAAAACCCAATTCACCGCCAGACTTTGGCGGCGGTCATCTTTCTCAAGCTCGTTAATGCGCTCGCCGTGGTTGTCCAGCAACTTGAAGATACGGCCCTGAGTCTCCGACATCTTTTCCTGACGCTCATCAATGATTGCAAGTTTAGTCAGTGCATTAGCAATGTCCCGCATCACCACTTTCATCTCAGACATGTCTTCGTGCAGAGACTCAACCTTGTTGGTCAACAGGGCGATTTCGGTTTCTTGGCTCATTTTGTCTTCTCGTTGAACAGCTCAAACAAGGTCTTAACTTTCTCTTTCAACTGCTCAATGTCTGAATGCGACTTTGCTAGCCAGAACACCAATGCCGTGAAACCAACCGCAATCGGCCACAGGGTATTGATGACGGCTAGAAAGTCTTCCATTTTTTACACCGAGGTTGCGGAGCCGGCGGTACCAACAGCAACGATTTCTTCGCTGCCTTCCACAACGACTTCGGTTTCTGCAGCGGCTTCGGTTTCTACAACAGCCTCAACCCACTTCTCTTCCGACTGGCTCCAGTTCCAATCACCTTCCGGCTTGGGGTCACGAATCACCCAGCCCGGCGGATACCACCAGACAACTTCCTTGCCTTCAGGAGCGGCGGGAGCTTCCGGCACTTCAATCCAACCTTCGGTGCCATCAGTCTCAGGTTTCGGGATAGAACCAAGTTTTGAGTAGAGCATGATTAATCCTTATTGATTCGGGAAAGCCGCGGTAGGCGGGGTGTGGTAAAGCATTTCAGCGGCACGGCAATAAACTTCATGCGCTTCCTTTGGGGTTGCGTAGGTTCCTAAATGCCTGCCAGCAATTCTTGCCGCAAAATTGTTGCCATTTGGCTGCACGCCACGAGGCAACCTGCCTTGGCAAAGACGCCTATTGAACATTGACAGTGACTCTGTTGCTTCACGCAGATTGCCTGCGGCATTGTTTGTTCTGTCTCCGTCAATATGGTCAACTATTGATGGCTCTGTTCCATGCAGCCATTTCCACGCAATACGATGAGCAAGAAACCGCGATTTTTCAATTGATACCACCAAGTAGCCAGCGGAATTTTTTATTCCAGCCGCCTTATTTGCATATCGAGTATTCCATCCGCTTGCTAACGGAGAACTGAATTTGCGCTCTTGCCAAGTCAATACGCCAGTGTTTTCATCATAGGCAAGCATCTGTCGCAATTGCTCTTGGCTTGGCATTGGTTTGTTATTTCTTGGCATGGTTACTGGTTCGGGAAAGCAGAGGTTGGGACACTGAAGTTAGCGGTGTAACGAGCATAGCCCTTAGTGATACGAAGGTCGTCAATGTAGCCGTTGAAATTACCAGCGCCTGTTCCGTCGTTAAATTCGCCAATCATGATTGGTGAGACAAGATAGTTGTTGGAATCGGTATAAGTGCTTCCACTTTGTGTACCGTTTAAGAACAATTTTGTGCTACCAGAAGCTCGGCACAACGCAACATGAGTCCACACACCGTTTGAAATTGCGCCTCCCGCAATTCTATTTGCGCCGTTTACATACCAATACACGCCAGTGCCGCTATTAAATATATAAAGAGTTCCATATACGCCGTTGCCACCGGGACGAAAATCAATCAAACAATCATTGTTGCTGCTACCGTGACCGCCTTGGTTAATCGGGTTTACCCACAATTCAATGGTGAAATCGCCGGTACCAAAGTTAAAGTTTTGATTCAACGGTTGGTAAAGCCTATCCCCACTACCATCAAACGCCATCGACCCACTACCAAACTTCACCACGCTGGTAGAAATCTGAGCGTTACCAACAGTCTCTAGGTTGTTCATCATCGCGTTGTCGAAGATGCCACCGTTGGTGTAGGAGAGCAGGAGTTGAGTGTTGGTGATAGCGGTGAGGGGCGCGGTGGGCACAGTCACCGAGGTCACGCCGGAACCTTTCACGACCCGCATGTCGGTGATATACCCATTGAAAAAGCCGCTGCCTATTGTGTCGTTAAATAGCGCAATCCAAGGAGTTCCTTGAGCGTAGTTTGTGCTATCCGCGTAAGTGCCTCCGCTTTGGATGCCATTCAAAAACAACCGAGTATTACCACTTACTCGGCTGACAACAACATGCGTCCACGTGTTGTTTGGTATTGCTCCACCATTTATCTGGTTTGCGCCGTTGGCGTACCAAGTTACCCCGGTACCACTACTTCTTATATACAGCGTGCCGTAAGCGCCGCCATTAACGCCGGGTCTAAAATCAATAATGCAGTCGTTATTGCTGTTTCCATGCCCGCCTTGGGTAGACGGGTTTACCCAACATTCAATCGTAAAGTCACCAGTTCCAAACGCCCAAGCGGCGTTGCTTGGCACAGTCAAATAATCCCCACTCCCATCAAAATACCCACTGCCACCCACCGTCGCTGCGCTGTACGCAGCCGTGGGTGAGAACGGGCTGAAGCGTTGGACAGACGGGGTGCCGTTGACCGTGATAGCGAAGGCGTTAGTGCTGTTGTCAATGAAGCGGTTGGATTGACAGGTCAGTAGCGAGGTGCCGGAGATGGCCGTTAGCGGGGCGGTGCTGGGGATGAAAGACGAGGTATAAACAGCAGTGCCTTTGACTACCCTTAGATTTGAAATATAACCATTTAAGTTATAACCATCGCCGTCTCGAATTGTGCCAATAAGTTGCGTTGTTGCGTTTGCATCTATGCTTGCAGATGTTGTTACGGTATTTGCATCAAGAACGCCATTTATAAACAAACGCACTGTTGTGCCGCTTCTGCTAACAGCAACATGATTCCATGAATTTAAATTTACAGTAGAAGCGCTTGTTAATCTTGTAACACTTGGCCCCATATAAAAATCAAGACGATTTCCAGATGAATTATAAATTCCAAAAACATAAGTTTGCCCAGTTACCCCCGGGCGAGTTTCAAGAATTCCTGCATATGAAGAAATGCTTGTTACATAAACCCAAGCCTCAATTGTAAAATCACCAGTTCCAAAACTCAGTGCTGTTTGTGCATTTACAGTTAAATACTTTGTATAAGCATCAAAATAATTTGACCAATTACTACCATACGGGCTGAACGAACCCTGAGTTGTATTGCCATTACGAGTAATCGTAAAGTTGTTAGTCGATGAGTCTAGGAACGTATTGTTCTGAGCGCCGTTAGTCCCATCGCCGTGAAGCAGCATGGTGACGTATTTAAAATACGGGTCTGTAGTCAAAGTTGTGAGCGAAGAAAACAGCCCAAAACCACGAGCTGATGCTGCTCCACGAGTACCGAGTAACGGCATGGCTTACTCCTTAGGCGAACTTGGTCTGCGAAGCAAAGATGGTGAACGCAGCATTACCCGTCTTCACAATCGTGTACGAATAAACGTCAACACCAGAAGCATTACCAGCGCTGGGTGCAGTACCACCTTGCCACTTCGGGGTGACAGCAGAACCATCAACCTGCACTACGTTGTTGTAGTAAGCAGTGCCACCTTGGGTAACAAGGAAAGCAACGGTAATCGACTGGCCGGTAGACATCAGAGTGTTCAGCGACGTGCCCGATGAACCCCGGAAATTAACAGTCCAGTTGGCCGAAGCGTTGGTCGTGTAATACAGAACGCTCTGCGTAGTCACATCATAAGCAATCGTGCCAGTGGCCGCGGTAGCAGAAATCGTAACAACTTCTGCGGCGTTTGCCATTACATGAGAAACGGCACTACTTGAACCACTAAAGGTTTGTGTGGCAGTAAAGGTGCTTGCCGTTCCCGGAGCCACATAATCAGTGCCCGCAGTTGCGGCGCTAATTGCAGTACCATTGCCTTTAAGAACACCAGTAATGCTAGTAGAAAGCGTAATAGCGGGAGTGGTTGTGGCATTTGCAACAGTGCCGGCAAGTCCATTTGCAGAAACAACTGAAATAGAAGTTACAGTACCAGCCGAAGCATTTGACCAAGTCGGGGCGCTAGAACCATTCGAGGTCAAAACCTGACCAGCCGTACCAGCCGAGGTGAACGCGTAAGCAGTACCCGTGCCATAAGCAACAGCACCAGCAGTCGGGGCGGCAGTGCCGTTAGTACCACCATTAGCCACCGGCAGGGTGCCAGTAACGCCAGTCGTAAGCGGCAGGCCAGTAGCGTTGGTCAGAGTTCCCGAAGCCGGAGTACCCAGAGCGCCACCGTTGACTACGAATGCACCAGCAGAACCAGTGTTAACACCCAGAGCCGTCGCAACACCGGTACCAAAACCCGAAAGGGTTGAGACAGGGGTGTTTTTGTAGGCGATGGTTTGAACGACACCGTTGTTGTCCTTATAGAACAACTTACCATCAGCGATGTTCATCGCCAGCTCACCGTTGGTGAGGTTTCCAGCCGTCGGTGCTGAGGAGGCAGTGGTGGAATAGTACAAGGAGATAGGCGTGGAGCCGCTAGAGGCCATATTAAACCCTTTCAGTTAAAGTGTTCTGGCGTCGCAACGCCCAAGATTTTTTGACAGACGCAGACAGTTTCCTGCGAGTTTCCTCACTTGGAGGTGCTTGTTTTCGTCCCTTTTGCGCCAAAGAAATTTTAAGTTTTGTTTCCTCAGTATGAGGTCTTGAAATTCCTTTGTTTGCCTCGGCTATCTTTTTCTTGGTCTCTTCACTTCTTGTTTTGCCAAGCCAAGGGCCAACACATCCCTTTTTTGCTTCTGATATGCGTTTTTTTGTTTCTTCTGAATGACGCTTTCCAAAAAAATGATTGTTTTCGCCAGAATGGACACAAGACATTTTTTTCTTTGTTTCTTCAGAATGTTTTACACCCAAACGCAAAGCTCTGCTTTTTTCAGCCTGCTCTGCAGTTTGTTTGTATCCAAAAACTCCATCACCACCCAATGTGAGGTTATACCCATTAGGCGCAAAAGTCTCAAATTGACTAATTAAAATCTTCTCAAGTTCTTTTAGATTTGACAAATCACCAACTGCCGAGGCAATTGGGTAGACATCAAAACTATCAGCACCGTGTTTTTCAATTGCTCTATGCAAGTACTTGGCAGAGCTATGCGGAACATTGATGTGTTCATACCAGCGCCGGCAAAGGGCGCGCGTCGTAA
>Ga0214917_10007746_pt1 | contig 10748 bp, 12 predicted proteins | sample LL_1208_BB_MetaG_FD_177983 | JGI IMG/M metagenome (GOLD analysis project Ga0214917, IMG submission 177983) | Freshwater microbial communities from Lake Lanier, Atlanta, Georgia, United States - LL_1208_BB | ecosystem: Environmental > Aquatic > Freshwater > Lake | place: USA: Georgia | collected...
ATTGGGTATTTTGATACGATATCGCCTTCTCAAAAAAATGCGTTGCGTAATGCCGGTATAAAACTAGATATGCATGCGCGTGAAACCGCGTTTATACGCGACCATCCAGAAGAGTATGCGAAGTTGGTTCCTCTCATAAAAGAGATTGATGAATACTATGAGAAGTACGCGCCGGAATATTATGCGAAACAACGGAAAAAAGCGGACCAGACACATTTCAAAATAAAAGGTACATCATTTACTACCATTACAACAAATGTGAATTTCCAGACATCGTTGCATAAAGATAAGGGTGATGATAGTGACGGATTTGGTAATTTAGCAGTAATAGAGAGAGGAGAATATACAGGTGCGGAAACGTGTTTTCCGCAATTTGGTGTAGGTGTAGATTGTAGAACCGGCGATATCCTTTTTATGGATGTCCATTATTGGCATTCGAACTTGCCAATGAAGAAGAAAACGAAAGATGCTGAGAGGTTATCCATCGTTTGTTATTTGCGATGGAGACTATGGACAATAACAAAAGGCAAAACTCTGAAACAGATGAAAGCACACGTATCGAAAATTCACAATGTAGCAAAAACTCGTAGAAATAGGTAGACGGAAAAATAAACGCGAGATATATAATGACATCAAAGGTCCAAACATTCGCCAGTATCATGGCATTCTACATTCTCTTGTCCTATGTAGTATTTCCTTCTCTGTTTTATTACTTCGTAGAGAAATCGCTTCTAAGCGCTGGAAATGGGTTTGCAGTTGGTAGTGTGATTTCCATAGTATTATGGTACTCCTACGGCAAAAATATGATAAAATAAATGCCGTTATACAATAATATCGAATCATTGTATAAGTATAATATGTCGATTGTAACATTGAAAAAGAAAGCACAAGCGCAATATAATAATATGAGTGTTGGACAAAAAGGGTTCTCGTTGAATGGAACGAGAAGAAGTTCTGGATATGTTGGACAAGATATGCTAGGGCGTTCACTTGTTCGCAGTTTATCTAGGAACGGGGCATTGAAAGGTCACGGTGGATGTTGCGGTAAATACCCAATACATGAAATCAAAACAACTCCTGAAATGGCGTGTTTAAATAATTCCGCAGTTGTAAAACCGTCTTCTCTCAGTACAAATGGACTATTAATGTCAAGACACAGATGGATAAGAAGACCACAACCTTTTTCAACAGTGAAACAGGATAACACACACAATAATAATATTCAGTCCTCGTACATTGAATACATTGCTCGTAAAGCAATAGTAGACGGTTCAAATTGCCATATTGTGACTGATACCGTCGTAAAAACGTGTCCAACAGAATGCCCGCCCGTAACAAAACCGGACAAATTTATGGGTGCAATTAACGCAGAAGAATATATCCGTACTATTACAAAAAAATGCACAGATAATGACGACTTCAAAATACCGAAAACAATACAGAGTTTACCATTTGCTTGTCGGTGATATTTGAATTTTTGAACCTCTCTATATTTCTCAATTTCTGGACGATGGATAATGAATAATGAAAATACCTTATTTTTATTATCCGATGACGATGTTCAAAGCCTCCATTGAGAATCGAACCCAAGACCTCACGCTTACAAAGCGCGTGCTCTAACCAACTGAGCTATAGAGGCAAAAATAAGTTCCGGTTTGCTGGAATCGAACCAGCGACCATTCGATATACTATTCTACGACTACAGTCGAATGCTCTACCAACTGAGCTAAAACCGGAAAACCCGTGCACGGTATTAGAGAATTAACCATTCAATGGTAATGAGCTAACACCGGACACATATTATAATTGAAAAACGTCTTTAAATGCTTTTAATCTTATATAATCATTCTTTTGACATCTATGGGACATTATACATAAAAAAGGTATTGACAAAATTGCCTCATTATGCATACAAAACTCCTTTTCTCAGGCACTTCGCATTCATCATCCAATTCCGGAGAGACGAACGAACGTAGGAATTGTCTCACTTCTCAAATATTTATAGCAAATTACAACAATATATTATACATACAAAACAGATTTACGGTCATTCATTCAAGCAGCAAACAATATACACCGTCTCTATACTTTCCTAGATTCTTATCGAGTTTTTCTTTCAAATAATCGATTGTTCTATCCTTACCTTTCAAGTACCATTTGCCGTTCTTGCCACTTCTTGTGACAATTTTGCAACCGTATTCAATCGCTAACTGAATCATTTCCTCTTCTGTCTTGGTCTTATCAAATCCGAGACGCTCTATATCATTTTTATGAATCAAAATATCGCAATTATCATAGCGTGTTATTTTGATAGACCTATTGGAAGTCGATAATTCAAGTTGTTTCAGTTCATCCAACCATTCTTGTATTTCGACAATTTTATTTTCGATTCTTTGTATGATGTCTGTCATATTTGATTAAATAAACAATTTCGATATCGGGGTATATCCATAAATAAACGAACATAAAAAGTCGTTCAATTTTAACGAAAATTGATTCCCCAATACCATCAATAATTCAAACCGCATAAACTATTTGAATTATTAATCTATATAAATCGCACCGAACCGAACCATATACAATGTCCGAACTAGGTAAAGAATCCCTCGAAGAATTAACAGTATTATACCTCTCAACCTTGAACGACCGTGAATTACAAGCATATCATATTGCCGTAGACCATCTAGGTATGTCATTCACTATGTATCGCAGCAATGGATTCCGACAATGGAAGAAAGACCGCGACGAAAAGATCAAAGCATTATTATCCTCTGGGACAATTCCGGAGAGAGGAACGAACGTAGGAATTGGATGATTAATACGAAGTGCCGGAGAAACGACCGTAGGGTGTTTCGTAGGTAGAATGGACTAGAAGCAAAATAACATTCATCCTTTCATATTCTTATACTCCAAATACGATAATTTACGGTTACTGGGTATCATATCGGTTTGGAACCCATTTATAGGGTTCAGTTTTGCGGTTTTCGTAATAGGCGTCCAATTACGAGAAGCACCCAAATGCATAAAACAATTAATCACTTTATCATTCTCCTCTGTAATACCCGCTTTTTTTGTTGCCGTATTATACGTCTTGAACTTGACGAACGCTTGTTTGTCCGTCTGAACCGTATTCGTCTTTTTGTTCTCCTCTGTTTTTTCATTGGTAGTATCTTTTTGTGATTGATCCTCCGTCTTTTTCGGCAATACCGCACTATCCACGAAAAAGTCGCGACAGAAAAACGTCAACACATATTTCATTGCCACTGCATTCATTATATCATAAGGCATGACAGTACTATCACAGTAATAAGAGAACCCGCGTTTATACGCATCATAAAACATAATCACATTTCCTCTCGGTGTATTCTCTATTAAAATGCGCGTTCGCCATTTCTTCTCCACTTCGTTATTCGGTTCTTTCATTATTTCAGAGAGTGCGGTTGCATCGGAGAAAATAGGTTCAATATTTGAATTCCAGTCGGTTTCTCCTGCATTCTCAAATGTCGCCAAGAAGCGTTTTTTGCGTGATTCAATATATTCGTCTTTTGGAGATAAAGACGTCGACGTCGGTTTATCGGAAATACGCGGAGAAGAAAACGCGAATACCCACGCATATAAAAATAGGAAGATTCTCCGGATAGTTTCTTTAAAATCGAAAAAAATACGTTTGGCGACAGCACTATTCATTCTAACAATAAAAAGAATATAGGGTTCTGTTTATGTATTTTACCTTTTATATCGTGGTATATATGATACGTACCTCTAATGTTCAGACGCTAACTCTTTTTCCGGACTAACCTGTGTCCGGCGATATTCAAATAAATCGCGCATCTCCTTCTCCAAGAACGGAACCGGAATCAAATCGTATTTATTATACGCGTTTTCTGGATGCAAACATACCAAGCATAGTTCAGTTACGGTTTTCCCGTATTTCGCTTCCAGGATTGTCTTGTACGTATTCAATTGCAGTGAATAATGCCAGAATTTGGCATCGGGTAAATGTCGGATGCATTCCGTCTTTGCGCATTTACCGCCGAACCCCTCATTATCAATGGATTTACATCTTTTCCAGTCGTATATTCGGAGTGTGCCGTCGGGGTTCTCAAATACCATATCGATGGAACCGGATAATTTGTATTCTTCATAATATACCATCCATTCGGTGCGATATGGTTTGGCGCCGGGATTCTTCGTTTGGAAATCTTCGACAAATTGTAGGAAATAAGCATATTCGATACTCGCATTTTCAACCTTCCATCCGTTCCAGTAGCACTCAATATCATAGTGCATTTTCGTACCTGCTGAGGACGCTTCCTCTCCACTTTTGCTCCACATCTGTACAATCTGTTCTGCGGTCATTCCATAGTATTTGTAGTTTGGATTGGTCATACTTTTACTTTTCACAATTTTTTGCGCTTGAGATTCGGCGTCGAAATGTTCGAAATGCGAATGGACGAATGTGGTGACCGATGTATATCCTTCTTCACCTCTCACTGTATATTTATGAGGAATCGGGTCGAAGACAATAAATGGGTCGCGTTCGTGAGCATTCAACTTTGCTAAGTGGTCGGGGATAGGGGGGGTAGTATGCTGAGACACAAGCGAATCAGATGACATTTCGTATTTAATTTCAATAATATAAATGGATAGGTTTATGTTATTGTTTTCATAATACGTTTTAGGAATTGTTCAATTTTTCACAAAGAGATGTTAACGTATGGAAGGGAGCGCGTATGCAATTGCGAATCAAGGGGAATCAATGTTCTCCCGCAGGGAATACAGCGGTTACCAAATGCGGGCATTTGTAGGTATTCGACCTATGTAATGCCTTGCGTGTCTGGACATTAAACATTTATAGACATATTGGATTTGGATGTGTTTTTATCTTTACCTTTATCAAACCTTTGTAATAAACTTTCAAAAGATGGATTTTTTATATTATTTCTAAATAATTCATTGAAGTTCTTAACATAAGTGTTAGTATATTCAGGAATCGAAAACGAACCTAATTTTTCTCCAAATACTGATAGCAATGCGAATCCGGTATTCACAATTACTGGACTAGTACATAGTGTTGCAACAATGGCAATATTCATTAATCCAGTTACTGGTCCATTAACGAATTTTTCGTTATTTTCTAAATGAGACTCACATAAAAAACCAGTTATACTAATTAACTTAACGGTCGTACTAAAAATTTCTCCACCTCTAACTATCTTTTTATTACGCATAGTTCCAATTTTACGTTTCTTTTGTTTTTTGTTCTTTTTAGATTTTCCTCCCCCCACATTCCAATTAGGTTTTTTTTGTTTTATTACATCTTTTAACATATTATTAAATTTTAATAATCTTTCATTGTCAATATTGTATTCTTTATTAGTTTTACCTATTGCATTATTTATAATATTAGACAAATTATCTAATGCGTCAGTTGGTAAACTTGGATCACCATTTAATGTATCTTCAAATTTTTTCATATCATTTTCGTTCATTTTACCATTTACAATTTTTAGAATGTCATTTGCATATTTTGTTATAAATCCAACTAATTGATTGTATTCTATCTGAATTGACTTCAATATATTCTCATTACTAAGCAACATAGATTGAAAAGATCTAATAACATTTGATTTGTATTCACCAAATGCGGTATCATTCATTATTTACGACTTATATATTAATAAATAGATTTATTGCATGACTATGATTTCATTAAAATGTGTTAACGTCTGTAAGGGAGAACGTATGCAATTGCGAATCGAGAGGCATCAATGTTCTCCCGCAGGGAATACAGCGGTTACCGAATGCGGGCATTTGGAGTTCCTTATGTCTTCTGGACATTAAGAGTCTCGCACAGCTACTCCTTAATACCTTGTGTGTTCATATATAGATTTTACTACTTGTGTCTGGACATTAAAAATTGAAATTCTTTTTATTTCCGATTGTAAACGGCAAATAATTGTAGTCAGTATATTAAAAAATGCCGTTATCAAAAGAAGATACATTATTCACCTTTCTACGTATCTACCGCAAAACGATTAGTAATTTGAAGATACGAGAGGATATTTTGCGTTCTATTCCATCCGAATATTCAGTCGGTCCTACCCTAATTTGGACAGAAGATGCTGACGACCTCTCGATTTTCACCGATGCAGAGTCATACAACAATTATATTGGGTTCGAGTCGCCATTCTCAAATCCTCGTTCGCCTAAATATCTGAAAAAAATACTAGAAAAAATGCGAATGACCAAAGGTACAGTATTGATAAAAGAGTCGACTCAAAAAGACGCAATGCATATTCCGGTGCATTTCTGTGCCTATTGTGTTGATTCCGATGGCACATTGACGATATTTGACCCATCTTGGCATAGTGCCGACCCGGGTATTTATTCGACCACGGCATTCTACGATTCGCTCGACGCATTTGGAATTCAATACAAACACTCTGAACCTATGAGAAGTCATCATTGGCAAAGTATATTACCGAATGATGTCTTTTGCCAAACGTGGACACTGCAATGGTTAATACAAGAATCGTCTTTCCGTTCGGGGTTCCGTTCCAGGTCAGGGTTCCCATTACCTAAGACGCGTTTGGATGCAGCAAGACATATTGCAAAATATATGAAAGAATTGTCTACCATCGTAGTAAAAAAACTCGATATTTATATGTCTGCATTTCCTACATATAAACTAGAAAATCACAATCCTACCGTTGTTTTCCGCGCCATTATTAGTAATGCACAACTAGTTAAATACATATACAATACGTTTTGAATTAATCCGCTTCAATATCCATAATAACGCGTAAGTTTTCCACTATTTTCGTAAATAACGTTTTTTTCATTTCAGATAGTTTCTTCTCGACATCGCAGTTTAATTTTTGAACGTACCGGGGCATTTTATCCATGAAATTATGGTCGAAGTTTCCTTCAACGAGTTGCGAAGTATTCCATATACGAAATTCCGTGCGGAGTGATTGCGATATGATTAAATAGACGCATAAAGTGGTCATTGGTCATTATTTGCCATTCGCATATCGACGTATCGGATGTTGTTTTCTTCGAAAACACATAAAACGTACCTTGTTTTTGCGAGAAGCACCGAACGGGTAATATGGTCTTACTATTCCGTTGAATAGCTGAATTCAAGCAAGACATTGTACCGTCTACAATATCGCCATTCAATACATTCATCATATCGAATTCTGTCGCTTTTATTTCGGCGACCCATTCCTCGAATGAACATGCCGGCGTTTGGTCGGGGTGATTTAGGCACTCTAATATTTCGAGTCGCTTCCTAGCATTCACCGTGCTTTTCAGTTTCCGTAATTCTTTTTCTGTTTTATCTAATCGGTAGGTGAGGTCTTGTATATATCTGTATAATTGCCGTATATTTGGAATTGGCATTCCGCTTTCGGTCATTTCCGGTTGAGAGGGAGTGCGTCGTTGTTGATAGAAGTATTCACAGCAACGTATATGTTTATCGTATTCAATACCTGGTTTCCAGTGATGATGACAGTATTTACAATAAATGGTAGAAGTCATTCAATTTTCGAAATCCAGAAACGGATAATTACTAATTATACACAACATAGTTTATATTGTTATCTTTGGGACAATTCCGGAGAGAGGAACGAACGTAGGAATTGGATGATTCTACGGAGAAACGACCATAGGGAGTTTCGTAGGTAGAATATTTTGTGACACCCCCCCACGTACGTCATCCATAACCCGACTACGTTTCTTCCCAGAAACATAATAACAGCAAAAAATATATAATGCAAAACAACTACGACGACGGTAAATCGAATTTCCTCTCGCCAAAAGTGACACAATATGACGGACACATGGTTATGACAAATGTGATAAAATCAAATCGCATAAAATACGTGAGTATTGATACGAGATATAGAGAGGATTATTCGTCTTCTACTCAATTTGATATTACGTTGCCTGACAGAATAACGAATGTGAAATCGATTACCGTGCGAAATGCCGAGATTCCGGTTACTACATATAACTTCTCGAGTGCGATTGGTAATACGCATTTCCAGATATCCGATATTTCCGGCGCGAATAAAACGGTAGTGACGATACCGGATGGCGAATATACTCCGAATGTACTTGCCGGTATTGTAAACGCGGCAATTCAAACGAAAACGGGTAGTTTCAAGAACCTACGATTTTCCACAGACAATACAATCAATTCAAGGTCGGCATTCGATTGCAGTAGCGGTAGTCTCATTTTGAATTTTGCGGTAGATATAAATGGACAAACCGACGGATATAATATTAAGAGGAAACTCGGATGGTTCCTCGGATTCAGGTCGAAAACATATACGATTACAACCTCTCAAACCACTTCCGAATCATTCATTGATTATTCTGGATTACGATACTTGTATTTAGTACTCGACGAATATACGAGAGGTAATCAAAACTCGTTCGTTGCTTCATTACCATCCTCTCTTATACGCAAAAACATATTAGCAAGAATTACAATGAACCGGGTTACGTTTCCATTTGGTGCCTTTTTACCAGCAAATATGTTCAATGGGTATCTTCTCAGCGATACGCGGACATATACAGGAAAAGTCGATATACAGAGATTGTCGTTTCAATTAGTCGATGATATTGGGAATCCGGTTTCTTTAAATGGTCTAGATTATTCTTTTTGTTTGGAGATAGAACATGAATGATGAAATAAACATAAAAGTAATAAGAAAAGAAACTACAAAATGAAAATTGCATTATTGATTCCGTCTACGTCGAGAGGACGAGATTGGTCTTCTGTAAAAGAAACATATTTACTCAAATATACGATGAAGACATTTGGTATAACGCAAGACAAAGAGCATACCTACCGATTCTATGTAGGTATTGACAGAGGAGACCCTATTTATGATAAGAATGATGTGCACGTTTATTTAGAGAAGTTCGCTAGTGTAATGCATAATACGAGTATTGAATTTATTTATATGGATAATATTGCGAGAGGACATCTTACTGCAATGTGGAATCGCCTATTTAAAAAGGCATATGAAGATGGATGTGACTATTTTTTCCAATGCGGCGACGATATTTCTTTTGAGACGAACGGGTGGGTGAATGCGTGTATAGGAGAACTGGCGAAATCGGATGGGTATGGAATGGCAGGTCCAATGAATAATAATGCGCGTATTTTAACCCAGTGTTTCGTATCTAGAAGACATATGGAATTGTTCGGTTTCTTTTTTCCGGAAGAAATCATTAATTGGTGTTGCGATGACTGGATTAATGAAGTATATATAGGTATCCGTATGTTTTATCCTCTCCATTCGCATTTATGTATAAATGTAGGAGGCGAACCTAGATACGAGATTAATAATGATATCGGATTCCGTCTGCGTTTCAAGAAATCCGTAGAAAAATTGAGAAGTGATACAACGAAAATATCGAATCACTATATAGCAAAAATCAAAGAAAAATTGAATCTTCCATAAAACATTATAAACAACCCATATGAAACTATAGGTTGTTTATTTATTATCGTCTACATACCACGTTATCTATCTTCTCACTAACAAAATATGAATTTATTCTCTACGTCTGCATTGCAATACGGATTTACCAAGTTATCTGAAGAGCAAAAATACGCATTTGCCAAATTTGTGCAAGGCAACAATGTGTTCATTACGGGTCCAGGCGGTACTGGAAAAACGCGTCTAATACAATTTATTGTCGAATATATGAATTCGGTAGGAAAATCACATCAGGTATGTGCATTGACTGGGTGTGCAGCGACACTTCTACAGTGCAAAGCAAAAACGATTCATTCATGGAGTGGAGTTCGATTAGCAAAAGGTAATCCAGAGGATATAATACAACGTGTAACGCGTAATAGATGCTTTACCAAATTGTGGCGTAGTGTAGATGTGTTGATAGTCGATGAAGTGAGTATGATGTCGAGCAAAATGTTTAATTTGCTAGATAAAATAGGTAGAGCAACGAGAAGAGTTCAAAAACCGTTTGGAGGAATTCAATTGATATTCACCGGCGATTTCTTCCAACTACCTCCGATTTCTGACCAGGACGACCCATCTTCTGGTGAGTTCTGTTTCCAGCATCCGAATTGGGCGACTATATTTAAACCCACAAATTGCATTGAGTTAAAAACGTTCTTTCGTCAAACAGACCCTGCCTATATATCTATTCTGCAAGAGGTTCGTAAAGGAACTATTTCCGCTGCAAATAGTGAACTTCTCGAAACACGTTTAACTCGGACTGTTTCACGTCCAGCTGATGCAGAAATAGTGCCGACGAAATTGTTCCCAATCCGGGCAAAAGTAGACAACATCAACGATTCTTCTTATGCGAAGTTGCAAGGAGAAGAGAGACTCTATCATACGAATGTTATTACAAATGCAAAAATACATATTGACAGCGGTTCCGAATTAACTGCGGAAGAAATAGAACATTGTGCAGAATTAACTGCGGAACAGATAACTGCCGAGGTCGACAATATAATGAATTCTCTATTTGCCGAAAAAATCGTCAAGCTCAAAATAGGCGCACTCGTAATGTGTACTGCAAATATAGATGTAGAACGAGGTATTTGTAATGGTTCACAGGGTGTTGTAATAGGTTATGCTGAGTCGAATACGTGTATTTTGCCGGAAGAAGTCGTACAAAAGAAAGTAATAACGGGTGGTGCGGTATATGTACCAGTCGTACGATTTGCAAATGGCGTTACAATGCGCGTTGCACCT
>Ga0214917_10007747_pt1 | contig 10746 bp, 9 predicted proteins | sample LL_1208_BB_MetaG_FD_177983 | JGI IMG/M metagenome (GOLD analysis project Ga0214917, IMG submission 177983) | Freshwater microbial communities from Lake Lanier, Atlanta, Georgia, United States - LL_1208_BB | ecosystem: Environmental > Aquatic > Freshwater > Lake | place: USA: Georgia | collected...
AGGCTTTCGGCCTTTTCCAGGAACTTTACCCGGACATCGCCACGTCTCCTCCGCCCCCGCAGATTTCCGATCTCGCCTACTCGGCCCTGGAACGCTCGGCGGACCTGAACATCACCCGCGCAAAAAGCCTCGGCACCTACTCCAACCTGTCCGAGGACCAGAAAAAACAGTGGGCGGATTTCCTTGGACAGGCCACCGAGGGGTATGGCCAGGCCGTTCTCGGCTACAGCCCCTCCCGCGTGGCGCCAACCCTTTCCAAGTTGGTCACATTGGTGTTGTTCCGGTTTCAAGCCGGGGAAGCCCCCGTGGAGGAGAGCCTTAAACCCTTCCGGGATTTGGCCGCCAAGGCCGGCGGCCAACCGGGGCTGGTAGCCCAGGTTCTCTTTGCCCAGGCCAGCGTCCCGTTTGAGGCCAACCAACCCGCCCTGGCCCTCCGTCTCTATGAGGATGCCTACAAAAAATCAGCCGAAAACGGTGTGCCTCTCGACTGGCGGGACCTGGAACGGTTCGCCCGCGCCCTGCTCAGCGCCGGAAAAAACGAGGAGGCCCGGCCCATCTTTGAGCGGATCCAGAAGGAGTTCCCCGCCAGCGGGCCGAAGGATCCCAAGTTGCGGGCCCAGGCCTCCGCCATCTTCGGGCTCGGCCTGATCGATTTCCAGGCCGGCCGGAAAGAGGAGGCGGAAAAGCAGTTTGCCAAGCTTACCAAGGATTACCCCTGGTCGGAGAAGCTTCAGGAAGCCAACTACCTCCGGGGTCAGGCCCTGGCCGCCACCGGCCGGTATGAGGGCAGCGAGGACAAGCCCGGAGCCTTTCAACTCTGGGCTAAGGTCATCGAGAGCAACAAGACGGACAACGAGACCAAGGCCCGGGCCATGTTGGCTTTCGGCAAGGGCCTGGAGGATGTGGCCGACAAAAAAATTCCCACCAAACAGATCGACCAAGGAGAAGGAAAACCCCCGCTGGATCCCCTCGATCTGGCCGTCAGCTACTACCGGAAAGTCGACCTGTATTATGACAGCCTTCCGGAGTTTGCCGCGGAGGGCCTGCTCAAGGCGGCCAAGATCCGGAGGAGCCAACAGAAAAACGCGGAGGCAAGGGAGTTGGCTGGAACCCTTCTCGAAAAATACGGCAACTCCTCCTCCGCCGCCGAAGCCCGCGAGCTCCTCAACTCCCTCCCGCCCGCCTCCGCCCCGGCTTCCTAGGTTTTCCCGTAACTGTTGCAAAATTTCGTAAACCTAAACCTAAACCTAAACGTAAACGGAATTTTTTAGCCCGTGACTCGAAAGCCTCAGAGCTTATTACGAGGCAGAACTCGCCGGATCATTTCCAAACTCAAGCGTGCCTACCCAGACGCGCACTGCGAGCTTCACTACTCCAACCCCCTCCAGCTCCTCATGGCCACCATCCTGTCCGCCCAGTGCACCGACGAGCGGGTCAACAAGGTCACCCCGGCCCTGTTCGCCCGCTGCCACACCGCCCGGGACTTCGCCGAAATCCCCGCTGCCGAGCTGGAGGGCCTGATCCGCACAACCGGATTTTTTCGTTCCAAGGCCAAGTCCATCCGCGGTTGCGCGGCGACCTTGGCCCGGGATCACGGCGGGGAGGTTCCCAGAACCATGGAGCATCTCCACAAACTGCCCGGGGTAGGCCGGAAAACGGCCAATGTTGTCCTGGGCAACGCCTTTCATTTAGCCGAGGGAATCGTGGTCGATACCCATGTGGGCCGGCTCTGCCGCAGAATGGCCCTCACCCGCCAGCACGATCCCGTCAAAGTAGAGCAGGCCTTGGTCAAAATCGTGCCCCGCGAGGATTGGACCCTCTTTTCCCATCTCCTCATTTGGCACGGTCGCCGTCGCTGCTCTGCCCGCAAGCCCGACTGTGTTCACTGCGAAATCTCCGTTCTATGCCCCAAGCGTGGGGTCAGACCCCGATAGCAAAGTTCAAATCTGAAACTAATGTGGGGCGGCCTTTACGGCCGCCAGCTTGAACCTTGAATCTCCTCAGCCCGGTAGGGGCGGTTGTCCCTAACCGCCCGATTGAATTATTGATGCCCGAACTTCCAACCGCTCTATCGGCCGATGAGGATCATCGGCTCTGCCGATCATCCAACCTCTGACCTTTCAACTCGGTAGGGACGCGTACCCCTACGCGTCCATGCATTAGCTTCAGCGATCAATCATCGACATGGACGGATAAGGGTATCCGTCCCTACCAAATGTCCAACATCCGACATCCCCGCTTGGTAGGGCCCGACGTCCCGGCGGGCCGATGGAATGATTCAATGCTCAACCGTTGTCCTACCCATCGGCCGATGAGGATCATCGGCCCTACCGAATCTTCAGACTCCTAACTTCATCCTAATCCTTTGGCCTCAAGCCTTTCACCCCTACCGCACTACGGCACCGTCGCCTCCACCTTCAAGAATCCCCGCCCGTTCGTGGTCGACAGCGTGGCTTCATACTTCTTGTAACCAGCCGGCACTCCGTTGGTATCCGCGGAAAGCTGGGGGGTGATGTTGTTCGTGAATCCGCCGGCCAAAGTTGCGGCCGCTTTGACGGCGTAGGTGATCCCACCCGTATCCCTCTGCAGGAATGTAATTTTTACCTGGTTGGTGGTTTGCGTCAGGCTCGCCAGACTTCCCCCGGAGTTGGTCGGGTTGAGCCCGAAGGCGTATTCCTGTGCGTTGCTCCACCCATCCCCGTCCGGATCCGCCCCCGCCTCCGCACTCGTCCCGCTCAGCCCGTAGCCCGAGCCCCACGACTGATACGGCGTCTGGGCGGGACTGACCGTCCCGCTCACCGCCACGCTCTGACCGTTGGCCCCTCCTCCCGTGTCGGTGATCGCCAATGTTCTGGTTCCCACCTGGGCCGCCGTACTCAACCGGACATAAATCACCGCCGTCAGATTCCCATTCACGGGAACCAAGGTCAGGGTTCCGGCGAAAGCGACGTTATCCACGCTCACCTCGTACCCTGCCGGGGCCGTCACCACCACGTTCGCCGTCAATCCCGTGCCGGTCATGGTGTAGCTCTGGCTCACGCTGGCTGTTCCAGCGGTGGTGGAAAATCCCCCCAGGCTGGTTTTCGACAGGGTCAGGCTGGGGGGGGAAGTCACCGTGAAAGTTTCCGCGCTGGTGTCGCTCCCATTGCTGCTGCTGGTGACCGAGATCGTCCCCGTGGTCGCGGAGGTCGGTACCGTGGCCGTGATCTGGGTTCCCCCGCCCGTCACGCTCGCCGAGGCGGTCACCCCGTTGAATTTGACCACAGGGGTGGTTCCAAAGTTGTATCCGGAAATGGTCACCGTGGACCCCGCCGTGCCCGAAATAGGACTGACCGCACTGATCACCGTCGGGGTATTCGGGCCGGATCCGGTATCCTTCACTTTCCTCAGATATCGCGCGACGGATGTGGGAAGAGAGGAAAAGAATCGAAAACCGGTGTTCGCTTCAATTTGCTCCACCGTCGTGAGGTAACTGGTCCAGCTTGAGCCCACAGTCGTCGTGTTGGGGGTATGAATCGCAATCACCCGGCAGGCGGTGTTGACCTTGCTGGGTGCCGTGGCTGTGCCCGCGGGTGCGACCACCACCACTTTCCAAACCGATCCGGGCAACTTCATTCCATTCGAGATCGTAGTCGTACCAAAATCACCCGGGCCGCAGATGATTAAAACCTCACTCCCCCCCGACGCCAGGCTGCGGCAATAAGTTTCAAACGTTGCCCACAGCCCCTGGTTGTTCTGGGAAGTTTGCGGGATCATGTTGCTCATAAAGAAGGTGGCATCGTTGTCGGCGACGGTCGCCGTCCTGTCTGCCGAGGGGCACATGTGACCACGATCCAACCCCCCTCCAAATGTTGCACTCCCGATCCGGGTGAAGCCGGTGGGCAGGTTGGTGTCTGCCCGGTACGTATCTTGTCGACCCGAACTCCCGGAATCGCTTGAAGTGTAACTCCAACTCACCCAATTGGCCTGACGGGTCGTATCGTTGTAATCCATTGCATATTGAGCGCGCTGAATCAAATAGTTGGTGTGATTGGAGGGATCGCTTGTGGCCTGACTGGGGTTGCCCAACTGCATCTGATAGTCGACGCCGATTCGGGCCACAGCCAAATGGCCGCTCGCAAAAAGAGAGCAAATAAAAACGAGAGCCGCGAGGGAAGTGTGCCTTGACACAAAACCCGCAGGCTCCATGCGGAGGAGGAAACTCCGGATAGATCGCATCTATTTAAAATTTAGCACATTATGTCGATTTTTGCTGTGTTTTTTTTAATCTTAAAATTCCGCTTCTCAACCCCTACTGGCCCTTCCCACCCCCTTAAAATTTCGGGGACATGGCACAGGCGCTTCAGCGCCCAAGCCATGATCCCGGAGAGGATCGCACAAAGGTGGGGGATGGTATCAAGGGACCAAACCTAGACCCGCCCCTAGCCCGTTCCCAAAAACTAGAGCTTTGGGACAAGGGAAAGGGCGTAATCCCGGTTCATCCGGGCGATCAGGTCGGCCGAGATCTCCTTCGGGCAGACCGCCTCGCAGGCGTACTGGTTGGAACAGTTGCCGAACCCGGCCGCATCCATCGCCTCCACCATCCGCCGCACCCGCTGCTTCCGCTCCGGCTGCCCCTGAGGCAACAGCCCCAGATGCGACACCTTCGCGGCCACAAACAACATCGCCGACCCGTTCCGGCACGCCGCCACACACGCCCCGCAACCAATACAGTGAGCCGCATCAAAAGCCTGCTCCGCCGTTTCCTTGCCGATCGGCATGGCATTGGCGTCCGGCGCCTGGCCCGTGTTCACAGAAATGAATCCCCCCGCCTGCATGATCCGGTCAAAGGCCGAGCGATCGGTCACCAAGTCCTTCAAAACCGGAAACGCCCGAGCCCGCCACGGCTCCACCGTCAGCGTCTCCCCGTCCTTGAAGGAGCGCAGATACACCTGGCAGGTGGTAGCTCCGTCGTTCGGCCCATGCGGCTCCCCGTTGATCGCCATCGCGCACGATCCGCAGATCCCCTCCCGGCAGTCGTGCTCAAAAGCCACCGGCTCCTTCCCCTCCCTCGTCAGCCGGTCGTTCAGCACATCCATCATCTCCAAAAACGACATGTCAGGATTCAGTCCATCGAGATCATACATCTCAAACTTTCCGGGATGATCCTTGCCCGGTTGTCGCCAGATTTTAAGGTGGAGCTTCATTTGTAGCTCCGCGTGGCGAGGCTGACCTCTTCATACTTGAGCGGTTCCACATGACGCACCGCCGCTTTGCCTTCCCCCGAATATTCCCAGGCCGCCACCTGTGCGAAACTGTCGTCCTTGCGGGCGCATTCCCCTTCCGCGGTCTGGTGCTCTTCCCGGAAATGACACCCACAGGATTCATCCCGCTCCAGCGCATCGCGGCACATCAGCTCGCCGAGTTCCAGGAAATCGGCCACCCGCCCCGCTTTTTCCAGCGACTGGTTCAGATCCTCGCCGGAGCCCGGCACGTTCAGATCCTCCCAGAACTCCTTCCGCAACTGCCGGATCTGCTCGATTCCCTGCTCCAGCCCCTTCCTCGTCCGGCTCATCCCGCACTGGTCCCATAGAATTTTGCCGAGCTGCCGGTGAAACTCGCTGACCGGCCGGCCACCCCTCACTTCGAGGAGTTTCCGGATCCGGTTTTGCACGTCCTCCGTGGCCGCCCAAAACGCCTCGGTCTCCGCCGCGTTCCTGGGACCCGACGGCTTTTGCTGGGAAAGATAATCCCCGAGCGTGTAGGGAATCACGAAATAACCGTCCGCCAGCCCCTGCATCAGCGCGCTCGCTCCCAGGCGGTTGGCGCCGTGGTCGGAGAAGTTTGCCTCTCCCAGCACAAACAGGCCCGGAAGGTTGCTCATCAGGTGATAGTCCACCCACAAACCACCCATCGTGTAGTGCACAGCGGGAAAAATCCGCATGGGCGCCTCGTAGGCACTCTCCCCGGTGATCTCGTGATACATGTCAAAAAGGTTCGCATACCTCTCCTGCACCGTCTTTTGCCCGAGCCGGCCGATCGCCTCGGAGAAATCCAGATACACCCCAAGGCCTGACTTGCCCACCCCCCTGCCCTCGTCACACACCCGTTTCGCCGCCCTCGAGGCGATGTCCCGCGGCGCCAGGTTGCCGTAGCTCGGATAAATCCGCTCGAGAAAATAGTCCCGTTCCTCCTCGGGGATCAGGCCGGCGGGACGCCGGTCGCCCGCGTGTTTCGGCACCCAGCAACGTCCGTCGTTCCGCAAGGACTCCGACATCAGCGTGAGCTTCGACTGGTACTCGCCCGAAACCGGAATGCAGGTGGGATGGATCTGGGTAAAGCAGGGATTGGCAAAGAGCGCCCCTCGCCGGTGGGCCCGCCAGATCGCCGTGGCGTTGGAACCGCGCGCGTAGGTGGAAAGGTAGTACGCGTTGCCGTATCCCCCGGTGCAGAGCAGCACGGCGTCGGCCGCATGGGCCTTCAGTTCTCCATTCACCAAATTCCGCGTGACGATCCCCTGCGCTTTCCCGTCTGCCACGACCAGATCCAACATCTCGTGGCGCGGGAACATCTGCACCCGCCCCTGCCCGATCTGCCGGCTCAGCGCCGAATACGCCCCCAACAACAGCTGCTGACCGGTCGCTCCGCGGGCGTAAAAGGTCCGCGAAACCTGGGCTCCCCCAAAGGAGCGGTTGGTGAGCATGCCACCGTACTCGCGCGCGAACGGCACGCCCTGCGCGACACACTGGTCGATGATGTTCACGCTGACCTCGGCTAACCGATACACGTTGGCCTCCCGCGAACGGAAATCGCCGCCCTTGATCGTGTCGTAAAAAAGGCGCCGCACGCTGTCGCCGTCATTCTGGTAATTTTTGGCCGCATTGATCCCGCCCTGCGCCGCGATGGAATGGGCCCGACGCGGGCTGTCGTGAAAGCAGAACGCCTTGACCCGGTAGCCCAGCTCGGCCAGCGAGGCGGCCGCCGAGGCTCCGGCCAGCCCGGTGCCGACCACGATCACCTCGTACTTCCGCTTGTTGGCCGGACTGACCAGGCGAACCGACGCCTTGAAGTTCTTCCACTTGTCGGCCAGCGGTCCGGCCGGCACCCGCGCGTCGAGCTTCATAGCTTCCACACCCCCAACAACACCGCCACGGGAATCGAGCTGAAGCCAAGAAAGAGGATGGCCGCCAGCGCCCAGGAGCCGCTTTCGATCACCCTGGAAAGGGTCCGGTCACGGATGCCGATCGTTTGGAAGACGCTGGCCGCCCCGTGCCGCAGGTGAAAAAAGAGCAGCCCCATCGCTAGGATGTAGAACGCGCTGATCAGGGGCTTGGAGAAACCCGCCACCACCATCCGATGGACATCGTGGACCGCCTTGCCGTCGAGCACCGTCTCCATCTCCTGATAGGAGCGGTCCACCACCTGGGCGGTGAAGTGGAGCAGATGAAAAATCACAAATCCCAGGATGACCGTCCCGCTGATCACCATGGTCACGCTGGCCAGGGTCACGTGCAGGCGGGATTTCCGCCCGGCAACCGCGTAATTCACCGGCTTGGCCGCACGGTTTTCCCGGGCCAGGGACAGGGCCGCCCAGATGTGCGCTGCCACCGCCGTCAGTAGGGCCAGGCGGAATCCCCAAAGCATGAGGGGATTGGTTTTTAGAAAATAAGCGTAGCGGTTGATCACGTCCGGGGTGGCTGCAAACATCTGCAGGTTTCCGGCCATATGGATGATGACAAACCCGATCAGGAAAAGACCGCTGACCGCCACCACCCACTTTCGTCCGATGGAGGTCCGCAAAAAGCCGGGAAACTGCGGGTTCGCCGACATGGTTTTAGGCAACTCCTTGCACCAAAGGGAAAAGTGCGCCCAGCGCCCTCCCAAGTCAAAATCCGATCCGGCTTATAAGCGCAAAAAATTCATAACCCAAGGTGAGCTAATGCGTCCCAGAGACCCCGGTCCGGACGCTCGACCAAGGCCCATTTCCAACCGGCAGCCTCGGCCCCGCCCTGGTCACTGACGGGATCATCTCCGACCAACGCACATTCGTGCGCCTGCCAATCACCGGTCTGCTCCGCCTTTCGAAAAATCTCTGGCTGCGGCTTCTCCGTTCCAACCTCCTCTGAAATCAGCACTGGATCCAGGAACCCGGCCCAGTCGAAGCCGGTTAAAACCTGGCGCAGGCGCGGATCCCAGTTGGAAAGCAAACCGACGCGGATCCCCTTGTCCCGGAGATGTCCCAAAACCTTTTCCGTTTCCGGAAAATCCCGCCAGGCATCGGACCGCGCAAAATGGGAGTAAACCTCCTCAAAATACTCCGCAAAAGGAAAGTCGACGGGCAAGCCACCGACCTCGACGCTGGCCCGCAAAATTCTTTTCCAACCCTCCTTGCCCAGCGTGCCATCCGATCCCACCCCTTCGGCGGTTCTTTTTTTCCAGGCGGCGCGAAACCCTTGCTCCAACCTCTCTTCGGACGGCTCCCAACCATAGTGCGTGGCCAACCGCGCATACGTCCTGCCCACCGGCTCCGCGGGGAGAAGCAACGTGCCGCCCGCATCAAAGAAAACCGCCCGGATCATGCCACCTTCGTCCCTCTTTGCCGGAGGACCTCCCCCGCCAGGACGAGCGAGCCCAGCACCAAAGTATCCCGTGGATTACTTTCCTCCTCGTCCATGGCTTCCGCCACCGAACCAAAGAATCGGTCGGGCGAGCGCGGCCAGGCCAGCGGGTCGGACCCCCGCGCCCCTGGCAGAATCACCCCCCAAAGCTGGCCGCATTCCCGCCTGATTTTTTGCAACATCGGTCCAACCGCCTTGTCCTTCAGGCATCCGAAAATCACCCGGGAGGGTCCGGATCCATGGGATGCTCGCCAGGTCCGCAACGCCGCCGTCACACCTTCGACGTTGTGGGCACTGTCCAGAACCAGCCGCGGTTTTTTTCGCAGTTCCATGAAACGGGCCGGCCAGCGGGTCTGTTCGAGTCCGCGACGGATGAGGGACTCGGGAAACGACAGGTAACGGGCGGCGGCCACGGCCAAGGCGGCATTCTGTCGTTGATGTTTCCCCTTCAGCGGAAATCGCCCCGGGGCCAGGGGCCGGATAATTTTCCAGGGGCAACGCAAGGATTTTGCCCGCCGGGCCAGCACCCGGTGTGCCGCCGGCGGCCAGGGAGCGGAAAAAACCGGAACCCCACGTTTCAGGATCCCCGCCTTCTCCCGGCCGATCTTTCCAAATCCGGAACCGAGGATCTCCTCGTGGTCCCGCCCGAGGGAAGTGAGCAAACAGAGCTCCGGCTTCACCACATTGGTGGCATCCAGCCTTCCGCCCAACCCGGTTTCCCAGACGACAAAATCCACCCGGGCAACGCGGAAAATTCCCAAGGCAAGCGCGGTCGCGGCCTCAAAAAAAGTCGGGCGGTCCGCTGCGGGCATCCTGCGGATGCGGCGTAGCAAGGGCCGAAGTTCCCTTTCCAAGGCCGTTGGATCCACCGGTCGCCCCCCCACCCGGAACCTCTCGCGGAAATCCACCAGATGGGGTGAGGTGTAAAGACCGGGGGTGAATCCGGCAGCCCGCAAAATCGAATCCACCGCCGCCGCCGTCGAGCCCTTGCCATTGGTTCCGGCAATGTGAATGAAATTCAGGCCGCGCTCGGGATGGCCGAGCCGTTGCAGGAGCCGGCGCATCCGGCGCAGACCGGGCCGGATTCCGGCGGCGCAGACCGTCTCCAGCCGGACCACGGGGCTTGTACGGTTCAGAGGTAGCGGAGCAGACGCGCCAGCGTCTCCTTCATTTCCGGACGAGGCACAATCAGGTCGATGAGCCCGCGCTCATGGAGGAATTCGGAAGTCTGAAAACCCTTGGGAAGTTCCTGCTGGGTTGTTTCCTTGATGACACGCGCCCCGGCGAAACCGATCATCGCCTTGGGCTCGGCAAGGATGATGTCCCCCAGGGAGGCGTAGCTGGCCATCACCCCGGCCATCGTCGGGTTGGTCAGGACCGACAAAAACGGCAATCCCGCCGCACCGAGCCGGGCGAGCGCGCCGCTCGTTTTGGCCATCTGCATCAGGCTGAACATCCCCTCGTACATCCGCGCCCCGCCCGATGCGGAAAAGACGATCACCGGGGCCTTTTTCTGGAGGCCGCGCTCGATGGTGCGTGTGACCTTCTCGCCCACCACCGCCCCCATGCTTCCGCCCAAGAAGGCGAACTCCATCGCCGCCAGGGACACTTCCCGACCGCCGATCTTGCCTATCCCGGTGATGATCGCGTCCTTCAGTCCCGTTTTTTTTCGGTTGGCCTTGAGTTTGCTTGTGTAGCTGGCCACCCCCTTGAACTGGAGCACATCCACCGCCTCCATCCCGGCATCGTGCTCCTGGAACTTGCCCCCGTCACACAAGGAAAGCAGGCGCTCCCGGGCTCCGATTGCGAAATGGTGGGCGCATTTGGGGCAAACCTGCAGAGCCTTTTTGAGGACCTGGTTGTAGACCATCTCGCTGCAGCCCGGGCATTTTGTCCAAAGCCCGCCCGGCACCCCGCGGGTCCGGGTCTTGGACTCCTTGCGTGGCTCGTATTTTCTTCGTTCGAAAACAGGCATCGGGATGGGATGGGGTAGGTTTGGGTCCTTTGGGGGTAGGTTATCTTCGGGCCACGGCCAGGGCGACCACTTCCCCGGCTCCCGCCCGCAGCAGTACCTTCGCACAGGCGTCCGCGGTGGCCCCGGTCGTGAACACGTCATCACAGATTACCAACCGCTTTCCCCGGGGGTCAA
>Ga0214917_10007748_pt1 | contig 10746 bp, 12 predicted proteins | sample LL_1208_BB_MetaG_FD_177983 | JGI IMG/M metagenome (GOLD analysis project Ga0214917, IMG submission 177983) | Freshwater microbial communities from Lake Lanier, Atlanta, Georgia, United States - LL_1208_BB | ecosystem: Environmental > Aquatic > Freshwater > Lake | place: USA: Georgia | collected...
TCATCATAATGGGGATTGAATGATGGGATTTTTAAAAATGTTGTCACAAGGGATTCGGTTTTCACTGACATTTTTTATTTTAGAAAACAAGATTTTAATTGCCGAGAAGTTGGTTTTCAGATACCTTCTTGGCCCTGCCAAGAGCATTATCGAACACATTCTGGGGCATGAGAACGTCTATAATATCTTTTTCGAGAATTGATTTGAAACCTTGAGCGACGGACACAGCTAATTTGTTTGCTTCTTCTGCCGAAAAATTGGGTACAATGTGATCTTCACCAAATATACCAAGGGCAGTTGGGGTGTCTCCTGTCAGATGAAATATCCAAGTGTTGGCGTTTCCTGCTTGTCCATTAATTTTGCCTTTGGTCAACGAATTAAAAACAAGTTCATAAATCATAAGCATAATAGATTCAAGCATTTTTTTACGGCAAGCTGATCGTAATTTAAAATATTCGGAAGACGAGCGAAAGGCCACCTCCAGCATTTTCGAGCGGTAATTTTCAAAGTCAATTCCTAAAGTATTAAGAATATCTGTTTTTGGATTCTTGTAATAGTTTTCTCTCGTAACGACTCCTGCGTTTCTAAACCAATCTGGTGTCTGCATTTTTTATAATTTGGATAAAGAAAAAAAATTCGACAAATATTTTATTTCACGTTGGGCACTTTAAATCGTCCGAAGCTGGAATTGATGTCGCTCGTATTCGTGGACTGATTCATGATTAAAAAATTGAAATCACTTGTATTTTTTCGAAGCATGTCCATAAATTCCTTCTTGTCTAACGAAGTATTATTTAGTTGCGATTCGATTAGCTCGTAGCTTGCCCGATTTTGCCTTCCGATAAACAAATAATCGCTATTAGAACGTTGCGTTGGTGATATTTTCGTGTAGTATTGGCTTATTAAAATAAGCGTCAAACCCAAATGCCTGCCTTTTTGAGCGATCATATCTAAATACGCAAACTTCTTATCGTGGGACCCACGGGAATTGGTCAACATGTCATCCATCACTAATAAACATCGTTTGAAATCAGGGGAGTGTTTGTTTTTACCTTGATTGACTCTCTCCATTTTTGACATTAAATTCTTCATCCATTCTTCGTTACATTCACTGAAAAGGTGTTTTTTGGGGATGTTCATTTTTTCGTAAAACCCGCTAAACATTGTACCAGAAAAAATAAAATATTGATCGAAGTCGTGTAAATAATTCTGTAATATGTATTTTACCAGTTCCGACTTCCCGCTACCACGCATGGCCACAATGGTTATAAACTTGTCTTGTACATCAAATTCCATTTTTATTTAATTAGTAAATTCCAATATTTTTTCAATAAATGGGACCACCGACTAATTTCAAAATATATGATCATTGAAATCCTTTTTAATAATCTCATTGTCTTACTAAAACCATCCATTTTTTTATGCGTTTAATTCGTTTAAAATCTGGTCCATTTGTTCTTTTTTTATTAAAAACCACTCCCTTTTACCATTTAGTCTGTAATCTTTTAGTTGTGAAATAAGACGTCGTTCGATGGCTAAAGCAGATTCATTATTTTCACACGAAATTAAGTGGTAGATGTCCCAATTATCATAGATAGCTTGATTTAAGTTAATTAACCTATATTTTAATCTACACGTTTTCCCTACCTTATAGATATCTTTGCCGTCAATTTTTATAATGTAACAATATGATGCCATGCTCTCTTTGTATTTTTGCTTGTATTTTTCTCTATCATACATTTAAATGATTGATTTTAACAAATACAATAATCTATTTCGCACTCAACAAACGTATGACGATGTGCGTGCGTATCTCCAATCCAATAAAACGGTAGTCCCACAACACATACGCTACAAAACAAGATTCAGAAACGACTTCGATGTTTTTGAAATAAATGGCAATAATCAGATCTATTACAGGGGGGACTATAACGATATTATAGTAGTTCCCCCGAATCAAAAAGAAAATACATTGGAGACAATGTATTTTAACAAAAATATTTCATTGGGACTTGGGCAGGACAAGTTCTACGAATCTATCAAAGATCGATATATTGGGATTACAGAAAAGGATGTAAAAGAATATTTACATCGACAAACCCCATTCCAATTAAGTAGGCCAATCAAGAAACCTATTAACAAACCGATCGTTCCCTACGGTAGAAATGTCCATTGGCAGGTTGACCATGTAATCATGTTAAGCGAATACCGTAATCAAAATAACGGATACCAAGATATATTAACTGTGATAGATTTATTTACGAAATATCTATGGATTAGACCTCAACGTACTCTGTCCGCCCAAGATACCATTGAAGCTTTGGACAGTATTATCCAAGAAGCAGGGGCTACTCCTCGTATCTTACAAACCGATAACTTCACAAGTTTTTCAGGAGGTGATTTTGAAACGTATTTACATCAACGTCGGATTCGACACATATTTAGTAAAACGTATTCCCCACAATCCAATGGAACGGTAGAGAATGCCAACGGTCAAATACGAAAGAAATTACGTGATTTATTTTTAAGACAAAACAGTTTTAGGTGGTATGATCAATTACACTATATTCAAGAAAGTTGGAACACTACAAGACACGGTACCACTAAACAAAGACCCGTGGATCTCTATTTTGATCATGGAAATGACGAATTACAAGACGAAGTTTACGAAAAATTACGTGATCGTGCGGACAATCTTTTAGCAAAATACAGGGCGAAACAATTTCAAGAAAACGATTGGGTTCGTGTAAGTATGGTTGCGTTAGATAGCCAAGTACGGCGTGCTCATAAAGAGGGTAAGATAAAAAATGTAGTCGCTTTATGGAGTAAAACCAAATATCAGATCAACCACATTGTCCGAAACCGTTTAGCGAATTGGCAATACTCTATTAAAAATAGATTTGGGCATCCTGTGATAGCCCATAGAGAACCCGCTTTGTTCTTTGCGTCTGAGTTACTTGCTACAAATCCATACAATGTTTTATTTGACGATAATCCAAATCTGGCCATTAACGTTGCTCAATTGAACAGATTTGCGAATTCTAATGTAAACCCAAATCAACAATTGCCTGCTCCAAATCAAATTCCCCTACATACTCGTGCGGGTGTTATTCGACAAGGACCGATTGCCTTGAGAACTCGAGGGAGAGGCGGGGGAACAGTGTTGCGATTAAGGGGAGGAGGTGGTGAAAATGATTCGGACAAGGAGGATTAATTTCAGGGAATTTAGGGAATTCAGGGCATCGTTTTGCGAAAGTTCTCTATAAAAGAAACCTAAAATCTATTTTTAGAACTTTTACGCAAATCGTTGCCCTACTCGCCCTGATTCCCTGAAAAAAATGATATAAGTTTATTCTGTGTATTAAAAAGTAATAGTCAACACTAAAAAATATGGCAACTTACAACGAAAACAAATATGAAAGTATGAAAAAATATCGAGAAAAACATCGAGATGAATATTTAGAAGGCAGACGAAAATATTCGAAATTACATTACGAAAATCATAAAGAAGAAAAAAGAAAAAAAAGTTTGGAATATTATCATAATACTAAGAATTTAAAAGGTTCGGAATCATTACGTTTATCACCTTCATCAATTTTATGCGAATGCGAAGGACATTATACAATGAAAAACAAAAGTCAACATCTTAAAACAAAGAAGCATCAACAATATCTTGAGAAAATTCAAACATCTACAATTTTACATTCATCGGAATCTGGTTCATCATCAACGATGATTGCTTGAATAGGATAATAACAATATATTCCATCATATTTAATAATTTCAATATTTTTGGTTTTCAATTGCTTTTCTAAATCTTGTGAGGAGATTTTACCACCATAATTTGTATAATCTGTCAACAACGTTGTTTTTGCTATCGACCAATTTTTCTTTTTGTGCTTAGAGGGTATATCTTCTTCTTTGTAAATGTAGTATTTGTCCAAAAATTCTTGAAGTTTTTCCTCTCCTGAATTGTAATATTCATTGGTACATTTCTTTTGACGATCGGGGGCAATTAATTGAGTATAATGTTTCATGTTTTTCTCACAAAATCGATGGATCAATATCAATAAAAATTGGATGTGATAGTTTTTGTCATATTTACTTTTCTGAAGAACTTCCGTATTTCTTTTTTTGTGAATTGGATTGTTTGGATCATATTTTTCGTCTTCCATGAATTTAAATGGAAAATCCACGCAATGTAATCTTCTTTCTACTCCTCCATCTTTTTTACTTAATTCAGGGATAACATTACACAACAAAATTGGGGTAAATTGAGGAGTGAAGGTCACAGATTCTTTGTATAATGCCCTTTCGGTAATTTCATCATTTCCAGTGATGATTTTGAAAACATCGGACTGAATTTTATCTTTGTCATCGGGTTCCGAAAATAGTACGCAACGTTTCCCTTTTGTATTGACCCAGTCGGAAGTTTCATTAGGACGAGTTTTTTGTGTGGTGATTGATTTGGGATTCATGGTTTTGAAATAAGAACCCAATGCCCCTGTCAATAAATTCCCGATCACGGATTTTCCGTTAGCACCGCTTCCTGTAAAAATAAAGAACAAAGATAACCAATTCCCTCCATGGATGATATAAGCCAAAATGTCCATCAAATATTCGTATTCTTCTTCGTTCAACATCATATCCCGTATCCAATTTTTAATTTCATTTTGTATGGTTTCGTCTGTATCCACAAATTCCAACCCACAAGTCATGTCTTTACTTATGTAGTCTTCGGGGGAAATATCTCGAATTTGATTCAATTGAAAATCAAAGACTTTACCGCCTTCAAAAGCTAACAAATGATGTTTTTCATTCAGTGTTTCCCCGAATTTAAAATGTTGGTACAAGCCTCGTAATTGTTTAATACAATTGGATTGAAATTGTTGAGATCCCAATGCGTGTAAATGATTTCCGCAACTTTTCATAGAAGTCTGAAGTTTAGCAATATCATCTTGAATTTGTTTCTTTTCTTCTTTGGTAATAGTTTCAGCATTATTTTCCAAAGATTTATATTGTTGTTCGACTTGTTCTGATAAATGGATTCGGTGATCAATTATTTTTTGTTTGATGTAGGATCGCAATTTTAGATACAGTGGCAAAGGATCTTTATAGGAAGACCACGTAGATGATTCCACAATGTACCATAAATCGTCATTGGAGCAGTATTTGATGGAAAGTTGATTGTATTCATGGAAAAACTCAGATACATTCGCATGTGTAAATTCACCCAATAAATCTTTAATTGTTATGACTGAAGCCCATCGACGAAGACTGTTAATATCAAATACATGATTTTCTTGATAAAGATTATTCTTCCACCAACGATATCTCTCTCCACTCGGAATATTCCATTCGCTTTGATGAAATTGGGCAGGGCATTTCTGACTGAATTCTTTGAATAATTGGAAACCTCTATCCGTGTTATCGATGGCATGAATCGCAAATCCTACGTGTAACCATGAAGTGTACCCTTCCGCTCTTTCCTCAGGCAATTTATGAATTAAATGAACCACTTCATCCCATTGATCAGGTTCAGGGGTATTAAATAATAAAGGATTTGTCGCAACAGTAATTTTCGGGCTTTGATTATTTGACGTTTTTCTCGGCTTTCTTTGTTTTTTGGATTCCTCTTTTTTTAAAAATGATATATCTGGTTCAATTAAATTCTCTGGATTAAATACTTCAACATTTTTTGATGCCCATCCCCATTGTCCAGTCAATAAATCGACAGTTTTGTCAAAATAATCGGTCCTTTGGTTTGGAAATTGTTTAGAAGATTTTACGAAAATATGCGGTAATCCTTTGGTGACGGATTTATAATACGGACATGTTTCAAGGAGATGTTCAAATTGAGGTAATCTTTTATCATCGTCAATATCGATTTGATAAATGACGGATGTATCAATCGCAATATGTTCAAAATGTGGTATTAATTCTTGTCTCCTTTTGATTTCTTCTTCAGGTAAGTCCGCAAAATCAGTTTGAAGTGCTAAATATCCTTGATGTTGGATGGGCACTTTTTTCAATTTAGTAGTTTTTTTAGGATCTTTACTTATTTTGAGTTTTATAGGTTCCCATTTGATGTCGTGTAAATTGAGAAAATCGATAATATTCATTTTTGTTTTACTGAATTATATTTATTAATCGCCAAGTCTTTATATCCCTTTCCGTGTATTCGATTCTTGTTCTTCACCTAAAAAGAACCATCATTTTTTTTCAGGGAATCAGGGCAAGTAGGGCAACGATTTGCGTAAAAATTCTAAAAATAGATTTTAGATTTCCTTTATAGAGAACTTTCGCAAAACGATGCCCTGAATTCCCTGAATTCCCTGAAAATTATTCCCCACTATTTTTTAAAACCATCATTTTTTTTTCAAACTATCCCTCCACCTACCCTCCACCCAAACCCTCCACCCTAATTTCATTGATGTTTATTATACTTTTATCAAAAAGGTGGAGGGAGTGGAGGGGGTGGAGGGTATTTTTGAAATTCTCCCAAAAACTTTTAAAAAAAATTGAAAATATTTTTTTTTTTTTTTAGTTTCAATTTCGAAAAAAAACAGGGTACTCCACCTCCATTCCATCCAACCCTCCACCGATTTTTTAGAGCCTTCAAAAATATATTTTTTAGGATTCTGGTGGCGATTCATCGATTTCCCATTGACCGTATTCGTACCACATTTTTGTACGACACACACCACAAGTAAATTGTTCACGTGGATTGGTTGTAATTTGTTTGTACAAACAAGTTTGACAAATGATATGTCCACATGGTAAAATGTTAACAGTTCCATTGGTACAGACATAGCACTCGTCTTCATCAAATTCGACATCTGTAGTCAACAATTCCTCTAACATCAAATCTTCACGTGTAAAATCGGTATCTTCACCAAAATTGAAATCAGAAAGTTTGGCTGATAATTCGTTGAAAAATTCAGGAGTTCTTGGAAAATTACCAATGAATATACGAATATCATGCTCAAATTGATAGAGTTCGAACCGAACCACAATGTCATCACTATTAAAATAAAATATCAAATGTCCTCTGACACCATGTAAAATCAAACGTTTAGCACTGCGAAATTCTCCAGAAGAACGATTAATGAATTCCTCAATCCACGCACGGTGTTCAGGAGTCTCTGCCATGATTTCCCCTAAAAACAACAAAAGATGAGTAATGGTTTGTTTTTGTTAGAGATCAACAAGATCATTTTTTTTTTCATGAAAGTTGAGAAACAATCGCTTCTATCAATTTTTCAGGAATTTGGTAACGATCTCTCAAATTCGTACTGATAATCAATTTATGTTTCTTTTGGCCACAATGTAATTTGTGGTGTTGAGTTTCAAGTAATTTCAATGGAAAATTGCTGAAAAAGTCGGTAGGCTTTTGTTGTAAATGACCGTACATACAATAATATGTTGTACTTCTATACAAATTCCCCAAGATTGGCATCTTCCTCATCATCCCTCTCGGATTTTCAATAATGTATTTCAAATGTGGATTTCTTTCTTTAAAATATTCTATAACCTCTATCGTCTTGTTTAGTAATTGATCCCCCAATACCGCAATAGGCTTTAATGGCTGTAATGTATAGTAGTCTCTTGATTTAACCACGGAGTATGCCATGGTTGAAAAAGAATTACATGGAGGAGAGGCCCATATAAAATCGTAGATGTTTTCATCTTGTCTGTAATCCCACTCTAAAATATCAATTTGGATATCTGGTTTGTGAAATTGGTCTGAAATATCTAACGAGACAACTTCGTGGCCTTGTTCTTTAAATACCTTGCCGACGGATCCCGTTCCAGCAAACAATTCTAATACTTTCATTTTTTTTAATCAAGAATAATTTACTATAATAAATACGTCGTTGGTTTCTGTATTGTGATGATATCCTATACCAATTTTCGTAAATTCTGGCTTGATGATGGGAACTTTATGAGGTTCGTCATTCATCCAAAGATTCGTTGTGACATTTGGTTTGAGTAGGTTCTTCTTGCCTTTGGCGATATTTTGTTGTCCTCTAACAGGAATATTCCCATGGTATACTGTATTTGATTTCACCAACATATACACATGATTATTTGCTAATTTGGTTAGATCTTTATCTAATTTAAACAAAGGTAGAACATGTTTTTTTCGAATTTCATTATGGTCGTTTAATAATTGAAGCTCCAAAAATTGATCAGTCATTTGGATTTACATGAGATTGTTTTTTCAGAATACGACAGATTGTGGTTCCACAATCAACACATTTACCACGTAGATAATGTCTATTTTTCTTGTTTATAGTCTTAGCATGATCTGCCATAGGTTTCTTACTTCTACAACGAACGCAATATCCAATTTCAGTTTCCATCATTTTAAAAGTTTACAAAGAAAATAGTTTTTGTTAATTTTTTTCGTTGTGAAAACATGTAAAAACTGTGTTTTTGGCCAGTTTAACCATCATAATGACATCATTTTCTATTCTATAAGTGATAAAAAAGGTGGGAAGGTGGGGGACGTTCGGGCACGACCTGCCGGATACAGCTGGTCGCCAGTTACTTTAGGCGTGCCTTAGCTCGGAACCCCAAACCGAGCGGAATTCGAAGTGCGAAATCCTTAACTTTACCCGGGTTCGAACCAGTGACATGCCGGGTACAGCTGTATCACTGAGTCCACTACCCTAAAGCTAACTGGTATTAGGAAATGATTTAGAAATATATATTGGGTTAGGAAGAATTATACAAAATTGTGGTATTTTATATTACATATTACGTTTTTTCAGTATATGACGCCACACCGGCGGGAGATGACGTCATACTGTAAAATTCATACAATTTGATGATGTCGTCATCACTAAAACCTTATTTTTCTCATGGGATTCATCATTTTTTTTTCTGGGGCTTGGGGGTATATTGCTATTTTTGGGATTTTGCGCCTGTAAACATATTTTTTCACCATATTAATAAAAAATGATGGTTTTGAGCAATTTTTACGAAATATGTCATAGAATTCGACCGATATAATCATTTTTTACCAAACTTTTCAATACAATCGATCATAAACTATAATTTATTTATATACTAACAAATGATTTGTGATCACTTTTACTATTTTATTGGCTTTCATTAACACGTACACAATTTGTTTTTTAGTTGGGGATATTTGTTTAATTAATCTTGTAATCCGTTTCATCGACAATTCCATGTCTTTTAACAACATAAAAAAATGACTACTATCTTCAAGCGAAAAATCTTATACTATAAGATTTTAATATGGCAGTCCGTATATTTGTCTTATCTTTGCTCTCCACTCCCATATTTTCTTGTCAGTGGTTCGACCAGTCTTCTCACCGAGAGCCGTGAGAATGTTTTTCATTTGAACAAAAGCTTCATCTTTTTCACATTGAGATGAAGATCCCGATCCTGTGATATTAAAAACTCTCGTAGCGTTCTCTTCGTATTTTTTGAAAATATTCATTTTTATTTTAGTCAAACAAAATTATATCTTCGCTGGTTGCGTCCCAATAAGTCCCATCCCAGATAAACTTAACACGCTTCCAACAATTTCCTCATTAGATAACTGTTCATTTAGCATCGTAACCCCTACAAATCCATTTATTAGTGTTGAAAAAGAGTTCCACATGACATTACTCATGGACAAACTATCGTCTTTCCAAATCTGTAATAACAAATAAATAAGCAACGCATATCCCCCGCATCCAATCCCAAGATTGATGACATCATTTCCACGAGCATATTTTACCAAATTATAATCTGCGAACCCCTCGACACACGCACAAGCAAATATTAACGGAATAGTAGATCTCATTTTTATTTTTATAAAAACAAATTAATTTCCAATGTAATTAATGTTTAATAAAGATATATTATTTGTGTTGTAAGTAGCGTTTCCGTTGGCCGTAATAGCCGTCGCATTATCTTGGAAAATGATTCCTTCTAATGTATAACCTGCGGTAATATCGGCAGAACTCACATAAAAAGTATTGGAACACGTAACACGTGAACCAATAGAAGAAGTCACTTGTATCATGGAATAGGTAATGTTTGTATATTTCGACCATTTAATAAAAGCTCTGCGGAGTGTACCAGCAGATGAAGCACTGGTAAAGTTAAATGTAAATGTGTATGTCCCTGCCAATGCGGGAGTAAACACTCCACTTGTAAATGTTGGAGTACTGGGGAAATTATGGTCATATACGGTAAAAGCTAATGTGGTATTACTGGAGGAAGGAATCGATTGATTGGCATTTAGAAACCCAAGAATGTAATATTGTTTTAGCGAAGGAGGGATGCTTAATACAGTTCCATTAATTCGAAAATTACCTGACACGTTACAATCACCACCAATATCTAACGTGTAAGCAGGATTCCCATTGTAAATACCCACACGGTTAGTTAAAGGTTTGGTTCGAATCAACTCATTGCTCATGTAGATCTCATCAATCAAAGCCGAACTCGCATAGAAGTTGGCGGTGACTAACCGATTTGTTGCGTTATCATACAATAAATTAGGAGACGTTTTCATGACATTATTTTCATTGTACAAAACTCCCGCAAAAGTATTTGTGTAATTTGTTTTCGTTTCTAACGAAGTTAGGCGACTTCGATCGCTGTCAAATTGAGTTTTTAAATCCTTTGATTGAATCAAATTCGTGGAGGATGTTGTGGGTACAGTATCATACGACAGAGTAGCTTGTTTCCCACTTAAAGCAGTGTATACCGCTCCGCCAC
>Ga0214917_10007749_pt1 | contig 10745 bp, 11 predicted proteins | sample LL_1208_BB_MetaG_FD_177983 | JGI IMG/M metagenome (GOLD analysis project Ga0214917, IMG submission 177983) | Freshwater microbial communities from Lake Lanier, Atlanta, Georgia, United States - LL_1208_BB | ecosystem: Environmental > Aquatic > Freshwater > Lake | place: USA: Georgia | collected...
TGGTCCAAGACCTGCGTCGTTTTTTCGTGTAAAATTGTAAAACATTAGAGTGCCATGGGCAGATCCAAAAACCATGACGTGGCTAGGGCAATGGCCGCCACGGGCGCCTCCCGCCGAACCGTTTACCGCCAGCGCGGGCGGGTGCAGGCCCAGCCATTTGCCCGGGCGCAAGGCGGCGGCCTAGATGTTGAAATCAAAAGACTTGAAGACCTAGCCGCCAGCCTTGGGGAAAGCGCCAAAGACGGCACCCGTGACGACAGATCGGAGCTAATTACCAACTACACCAAGGTGGTTGAGGCGCTTCGGCGCATGAAGGGAGACCGCCCCGAGATTGACCAAGCGGAGGGCACTATGGTGCCAGTGGACGAGGCCAACAAAATCCTGGCAGCCCGGGACAACGCCCTAATCCCACTGCTAAAAGGTATGGCCAAGCGGCTGGCGCCTATCTGCGGAAACCGGCCGCCACTAGAGGTCGAGGCTGAGATTGAGGCGGAGGTTGGGCAAGTGATGCGGCAGGTCGAGGCCGCGCTGTGACCAAGGCCCAGCAGGAGCTGCGCCGGATGGCTCGGGCGCGGTGGCACTACGAAAAGCCGCCTAGCGTCATCGAGTGGGCCGAGAAAAACATTTATTTGGATGGGCGCCTGACCGCACGTCCAGGTCTTTACGCTACTACGTACACGCCTTATGTGCGGGGGGTGCTGGAGGCTCTTGCGGATCCGGGCGTTCACACCGTGACCCTGTGCTGGGGAAGCCAAACCGGGAAGACCTTGACCTTAGCGGTTTGGCTTGCTTATCGAATCGCAAACGATCCAGCCCCAGCCCTGCTCGTCATGCCCAACGCCGACTTGGCCCGGAGCTACAGCGAGACCCGGCTAACCCCGATTTTTGAAAAGTGTAAGCCCGTCCGGGCGGTTTTCCCAAGAGACAGCGACGACTACAAGAATCTGGAGATGCAATTTTTGACCATGACCCTGAGCCTAGTCGGCAGTAACTCGCCCAGCAACCTTAGCTCACGCCCAATTTGCTGCGCCGTTTTGGACGAATTGGATTCCTTTGCGCCAGCCGACGACAAGAACGCCAGCGCCTACAGCCTGGCTTTAGAGCGGACTAAATCTTTCCCGCAGCGAAAGCACGTCCTAACCAGCACCCCGACCGTGGCCACTGGGGACATTTGGCAGAACTATCTGGCTGGAACGCAAGAGCTTTACCATGTGCCGTGCCACTCTTGCGGACACATGCAGGCCATGGAGTTTTCCCAGATGCGCTGGGATCAGGACGCCCGCTTGCCCGACGGCAAGTGGGACATTAAAAGGGTGGCCGAGTCTGCACGCTACGAATGCGAAAAATGCCAGGCCACATGGACCGAAAATCACCGCCGCAAGGCCGTGGAACAAGGCCGGTGGGTAGCATCCAACGCAAATGCCGAGACAGGTCGGCGATCCATGCGGCTGCCCAGCTGGTACAGCCCGACCGTGACGTTTGCCGATGTCTGCAAAAAATTCCTGACGGAAAAACACTACCTGCACGGCCTGCAGGGGTGGGTTAACGGGTGGGCCGCCCAGCCTTGGGACGACCAGTTCGACGACGACGCCAGTGTCGAGATCCCGGCCGGGGCTTTTGCCAAGCGGCAGGAGTGGCCGGTCGAGCACCTAAAACTTGCGGCGATTGACCGCCAGATCGACGGTTACTGGTTCGCCATCCGTGCCTTTGCCAAGGATGGAACCAGCCGCCTGTGGGACGAGGGCCAAGCGCGGACGATTGAGGACGTGGCGCACCACCTGGAAGCACAGGGCGTCCGGCCAGAGCACGTCTGCATGGACTCAGGCTACGAGACGCAGGACTCTTACCGAATCTGCGCCCGCTATAAATGGACGGCAATCAAGGGAGAGGAGCGGGCCAACTACTGGGTCGAGACGCCGCGCGGCCGCATGAAGTCCGTGCACAGCGCCCCGCAGCCGACCGACGCCGGCTGCATGTTAATCCTTTTAAGTTCGCCCGGGTGCCAGGATCTTCTGGCGTGGCTGCGGCGAGGGCAGGGGCCTCTTTGGGAAATTGCCCACGACGTGAGCCCGCAATACCGGGAGCACATGAACAGCCACAAAAAAGTTCACAGGATAAACCGCAAAACTGGTCGCGATCTTTACGAATGGGTGCGGATAAAACAGAGACAGGACCACCTTTACGACTGCGAGACCTACTTGGCCGGCTGGGCGGTGTATGGAAAAATCATCGCGCCGACCGGCGCGCTTGAGGCTAGTTCCGGCCAGGACGGGACAACTGCTGAAGGAGCACCGACCGCTCCTGCTCGCTGATGCTTTGATCGTTCAAACGTTTTAAAATCTGCTGCTGGATTTCCAGCTCGGCCTGCCTTAGCTCCACGTCACCCTCTTTTTTCATCTTCAACGCGTTGCCCCAGCCGCTTACTTGCATCAAGGCCCATACAATTAACAAAACCACCAGCAACCCGGTACCACCCACGTAGGCCCAGTCATTGGAAAAAAAGTCCCCGACCGTTTCCAGCACCGGAACCGTAATGTCCGTCATCTTCATACAATTAACCTACCCCCTCCGTTGACACTGTCCAGTCCCTTCGATGGCCGCCTATACCCGCGAATTAGCGCGGGCTGTTGCCCTGAACGAGCTAAAGCAAGCCTCTGGGGTCACGGCCTCGGCCATTGTTGCCCTTGAATCCATGCGCGATTCCGCCATGTCCGGCGTCGATTCCGGCCGCTCCGTGGTGGGCAGTTCTGCAGGAGGGCAATCAGCAAGCTTTGTCATCGACATGAAGCCCACCGAGCGCGTCACCCTGTTTCAAGCCGCCATTGATTTCCTGCAGGGAAACCGAGTGTCCAGAACCAGCGGCTCATTTACAAACATCTATGACGCCTAAACCCGTTTCCTTGGTGCAACGAATTGGCGCAGGCGTGAAGGCGTTTGCCGCCGGGTATGGTGCTGGCATAGCCACGTTTCAGCCCTATGAGGGCGCGGGGTTTTCCCGCAAACGGCCCATTATTTACGGAGCACACGCCAGGGACTCGCGGATCGACCTGACCGAATCTACCCGGACCGAGCTGCTAAAGCTGGCTAGGCACATGTACCGTAATATTGGATTGGTTAAGGGGGCCGTTGATTCAATCGCCACATATTCCGTTGGATCGGGTTTGCGGCCGCAATATCGCGGAGCCAACGTGGAGTTTGGCAAGTTAGCCGAGACCTATTGGCGAGACATTATTGCTCCTTCTCCGGAGGTTACCGGACGCATGACCTGGACAGATCTTTTAATGGCGCTGTCCAGATCCATTGACGTGGACGGGGACGTGTTTGTCGTGATGACGGATTCTGGAAAACTTCAGGTTGTCGAGGGGCACCGCGTTTGCGAGGGGGACGACTACGGCACAACCGACGGCGTTTTTCTTGGCAAACTCGGCGAGCCCACCGCCTACCTCGTCGAGACCAACGACCAGTACCGAAAGATCCCCGCCGAGCTCGTCGTCCACCTCATGGAGCTGGAGCGGCCAGATCAGATCCGTGGAGCATCCGCGTTGGCTCGCGCCCTCAATCACCTCCGCGACCTAAAACTTGTGACTGAGTTTGAAAAAGACGCATTGAAAGTTCAAAGCTCAATCGCCGCCGTCATCGTCAGCTTGGATGGAGATGCGATCGCCAACACCGGCGGATTTTTTGGAAAGATTCAGGAGCGCGATTCCACCAACGACGTTGCCCGCGAGGAGATCACCAGCTCAGCCAACATCCCGCGACTAGCCCCAGGGGAAAAAATTGAAAACCTTACGCCCTCAAGGCCGGGGTCCAGCTTTGAGCCATTTGCGAAATTTTTGATACGCGACATCGCGCTAGGGCTTAATCTTCCGCCAGAGTTTGTCTACGATCCCGCCTCTGTCGGCGGGGCCGGCATGCGGTTTGTAGTCGCCAAAGCCCAGAGGCGTTTTGAGCAGAGACAACGCCTGCTGATTGACCGATTTTGCTCACGCGCTTGGCGTTACTTCATTGCCCGCGCTATTGCTTCCGGGGACCTGCCGGCTGTCGAGGATTACGACCGCGTATCTTGGCAAACGCCCAAGAGCCTTACCGTTGACGCAGGCCGCGAGGCCCAGCAGGCCCGAGAGGATTACAAAGCCGGTCTTTCCACTCTGGCTGACTATTTTGGCGAGCTGGGACTTGATTGGCAGGAACAGATGGAGCAGATGGACCGGGAGAAAAAGTTCATCGCCAGCCTTAACCCTCCAGCCCCAGCACCTACTCAGGAAACACTGCCTGAACAGACGCCTGTTTTGGAACCAGTGCAGACGCCCGCCGGACCGGAGACGCCCGAGGAGCTCAAGGCAGAGCTGCAGCACCTGGCCGCCACCATCACCGAATCCGCCGCCATGCAGTCCCAGGTGGAAATCATCCCGCCCAAGACCGAAGCGTTTATTATGAAGGACGAGCCGGATTTTACCCTTTCCGAAAAAGAGGCCGACATGGTGGCCAAGGCCATTGGCCTAAAAAACAAGCCCGCCAAAAAGAAGAAGGCGTAGTTGACGCTGGGCGGCCCGTATGGCCACCAAGCTCAAAAACGTCTCCATCCTCACGGCCGGCGAGGCCAAGGGTCACAATCTTTTAATCGACGAAACCAGCCTGCAACAGGCTCTGGCCGTCGCTCAATCCATGGGCCGTATAAAGGTCACCAACGGTCATGGCGCCCAGCAGGTCATGGACATCCTTGGCTATGTCGAAAACTTCCGGATTGAGGGCGGCCGCCTTCTTGGAGATCTGACCCTGCTTAACAGCGACAAGGCCGACTACGTGGCCAACTTGGCCAACCTGATGCCCGACCAGTTCGGACTCAGTCTGACCTTTTCCGGAGTGCCCGAGGCTTGCGCAGGGCAGAGCTTTGCCCGCGTTACCGAGATTTACGATGTCTCCGTGGTCACTCAGCCTGCGGCAAATCCCGCCGGCATGTTTAGCAGCTTTTCCGCGCTGTCAGTTGACACGTTTCAAAAAGCCATGATCGAAACCAAGGCCGAGAAAGTTGAACTAAACGCCGCCGCTCCGGTGGCCGAGCCCGAACCCGAACCCGCTCCCGCTCCCGCCGTTGCTCCCGTGGCCTTGGCCGAGGCGCCTGCAGCTCCGGCTTCTGCCGTTAAGACCAAGGCCGCCGAGCCCACCTTGGCCGACGTGGCCGCCATGCTGACGGAAGTTCTTGCTTACCTAAAAAAAGACGAGGCAGAGGACGCCGCCAGCGATTCATCCGAGATGCCGGCTCCTGCTGTTGTCGAGGCCGCCGCCAAGACGGAAACGACCACCCTTTCAAGGGTCGAGAAAGACGCAGCTGGTGCTGCGCCAGTCCCGGCCAAACACGCGGACAGCCGTCTGTCCCGCACCGAGATCCTTAAACAATTCAACGAGGAGAAGGACCCGCTTAAGCGTACCACCCTGCTCCGCAAACTGGGCCTGTAAGGCCCGGAGGATACCCAAATGGCAAACACACTCGGAACGACAAATGCAAATATTATCGCGCAGCGGGCGCTGGAAATCCTCGTTGAGGACTACAGCTTTATCCGCAACGCGGTGACGGATTTTTCCCCCGAAGCGGCAAAATACAACGCCACCGTCTATACGCACCGGCTCTCTGCGCTAACCGCGCAGGATTACAGCCAAGCCAACGGCTATGTGGCCACGGCAGCCACGCAGACGGATGCGGGCATCACCCTCAACAAATTCAAGCACGTGACCTACTCCGTGGACGATCAAGAGCGCTCCACCAGCCAGGTCAACCTCATTGAGCGTTTTGCCGGTGCGGCCGCCAACGCGCTCGGCTTGCAGATGGTCGGCGACCTGCTTGCTCTGGTTACCACAAGCTACGGCTCGGCGATCACCGTCTCCTCGACCTCGTTCAACTACAGCTGGGCGGTATCGGCCGGCCAAGTTCTCAACAACAACAAGGTGCCCGCCAACGACCGCTACGCGGTTTTGGCGCCCGCCTTCTTTGGCAGCCTGCTCAAGGACAGCAACGTGGTGGCCAACCCGCAGATCAGCGGTGAAGCCGTCCGCAACGCCGGCCTGGGCGCAGTCGCCGGGTTTAACATCAACATGTACCCCAGCGTGCCGTCCAACAGCATCACCCTCGGCGGATTCTTTGCCCAGCGCGAAGCTCTCCTGATTGCCAGCCGCGTTCCGGAAATTCCGCAGAACGTGACCCTGCCCGGCACAATCGAGAACGTGACCGAGCCCAAGACCGGCTTAACGATTCAGAGCCGCGAGGTCTACAACATCCAGACCGGAGTGTTGCAGCGCACCCTGGCCCTGATCTACGGCGTGGCGCGTGGGGAAACCTCCAGCCTGGTCCGGATTAACGGAGCCTAAACTCATCGGCGGGGCGGCGGATTGAGCAATCAGTCCGCCGCCCTTCCTCTTTTGAAATCCTTTTATGTCCGAGTTTACTGAGTGCTTGAAGGACGCGTTTGCGGTCGCCTGCGAGCAGTTCGGAACTACCGCAACCATTGGATCCACCTCCGTCACCGGAGTTCTATCCACCATCACCCGCCGAGAGAATCTTGAGCTTCACGGATACGATCTGGACCTAAACGCCACATTTACCGTTGATTTGGATCAGATTGCGGCTGTCCCGGCCATCGGATCCACCGGTCAGTTTAATTCAGTTACTTATCGTATTGTCAGCATCGACACGGGTCCGAGCTGTTACGTCATCGGATTGCGAGAGCCCTAAAAGCCATGTCCAGAGATCCTAAAATTTCCATTTATTTGATCGCCGGCCAGGAAGCAAAATACATTGGTCGTTGTTTAAATGCCTTTGGCCCCATGTGCGACGAACTGGTTGTTTGCATTGCACGCGGTGGTGCACCCGATGATGGCACGGAGGAAATAGCCAAAGAAAAGGACGCAACCATTGTTCACTATCAAAATGGTCACGGAAAAAAAGACTGGCCCCACGTGGATCATTTTGGAAACGCCCGCAATACCGCCCTAGACGCCTGCACCGGGGATGTGGCGATGTGGGTGGATGCGGACGACCTGCCTGCCCAAGGGCTCAAAAACGCGCTTAAAACCGCCGCCAGCGAGCTTTTAAGCTCAGAAAAGGTCGGAATATGGGCAGCCGTTTACAACGTCACTAACGCCAAGCTGACCCCCGTCCGGGAACGCCTGGTTAAGCGCCTGCCAAGTGGTGGCTGGGCCGGCCGCTGGCATTACGCCGTTCACGAGGCGCTTTTGCCATTGCCGGGATACGAAGTGCGCGCCGAGCAAGCCAGCTGGGTCGAACACCATCCGGATGGCTACAAGGCCGGATCTGCGGATCGCAACATACGCATCCTGGAGGGGGAACTGGTTGAGGCCGGCAAATACGCCTATTACCTGCAGCAGGAACTTTTTCTTTCTGGCAAGCGCAATCAGTCCGTGGCTTGGTCCAACGTATCCGCTCTTTGGCCTAATCAGGAACCGACTCTCCGCTACGAATCTTGGTGCAACTACGGCCAAGCGTTGCCCGACCGCGACCAGCGCATGGCCGTCTTTGCGAGAGCCCATCAGGCCAGCCCGTCTAGGCGAGAGGCTGTGTTTTATATGGCACGGGAGGAGGCAAGCGCAGGCAAGTGGGGCGCTGCGTACTACCTGCTCAAAAGCGCCATGGTGCTTCCAGATCCCGGAGTAACGCAGTGGAACGCGCAGCGCGCCATTTATGATTTTGAGTGCATTGACCTCTACATTGCCGCCGCCCGCGCCGTGGGCGACCACGCCGAGGCCGACAAGATTGAGAGTCAATGGCGGAAGCTGAAGCCCATCCGCATCTCCATCTGCCACGCCACCCGCGCAAGGCCGCAGGAGGCCCTTAACGCCCGCATCCTTTGGATGAAAAAAGCGGCTGATCCAGCCAGCGTGGAGTGGATTTTCAGCTGCGACGACGACGACCCAAAGGCCGATATCCTCAAAGCCTGGGCGCCGGTCAAGGGCAAGGGCGGATGCGTGGCCGCATGGAACCGGGCAGCCGACCAAGCCAGGGGAGAGATTATTGTGCAGGGATCCGACGACTGGGATCCTCCGCTTTGGTGGGACCGGATCCTCTTGGAACGCATGGGCGACACCACGCGGGAAAGCGTGCTGGCCGTCAGCGACGGACACCGCAAGGACCAGTTACTGTGCATGGCGATTTTAACGCGCAACCGACTGAAAAAACAGGGCTACCTGTTTGCGCCTGATTACGACGCATCAAGCGGCATCTATTCCGATAACGAGTTTACTTTTAGAGCCTATGCGGACAAGTGCGTCATCGAGGCTCGCGACGTTGTCTTTACCCATAACAACCCGATGTTTACCGGGCAGAAGGCGGACGAGGAGTTTTTACGGCACAACTCCACCACCAATTACGAGACAGGAAAAAAGATTTTTGAGGCGCGTAACCCTGGAGCCTGATGATCCATACGCACAACGCCCTTCGGCTGGGCGACAACCTCGTTCAATTAAACTTTCTGCGCCGTGCTTGCTTGGCTGACCCATCTTTGGAGGTCACTCACTACCACAATCCGCAGCTTTGCCGGTTTGAGGAAATCGACGCCATGCGGTCAGACATCTCCACCCGCCTCCGGATCCGTGCCCTCGAGGAGGCCCCGCCAGGCAGCATTGATAGCTGGCGCAACTCCGGCGGATGGTGGGAGCGTCACCCAGACCGGCTGGACTTTGCCAAGTTTCACATGACTTGGTTTGCGGAGCTGGCCGGCCGCTTGGGTATTCCCAACCCCATTCGCACCGTGTCCGATCTGCTCCTCAATTACCCCACGCTGGACAGCTTTATCCCGATGGCTCCGGAGTGCGACGTGCTGGTCATCAACTCGCCGGGTCTGTCCGGACAGTTCCTAAACTTTAACCCCGACGACTTCCGCGACCTCATTGCCCGGCTGTTGCTTAAGGGCCACCGCGTCCACAGCACCGCGCCCACCGGCCTCTGCCCGCATTTTGAAAACCGCAACGTCACCTTTATCGGCGCCGCGTCTGTAAAAGCCAAGCTCATCGTGGGCACCAGCACCGGCCCCAGCTGGCCATGCCTGAACGTCCACAATATCGACAAGCCCATCATTCTCTGCGCAGATCACGAAAACGTTGTCCTTACCCATGGCGGCCGCATGGCCCGCAGCGTCCACCATGCCATCCATCTGCTGGCGAAGGACGGCTGGCTGTGACTGCTTATAAAGACCAGCTGACTTTGGCCATGGAGAATCTTTCCTCCGACAAAGCCGTCCGGTTTATTGGCTACGGCGTAAAGATCGGCGGCCGGGCCTTGGGCACGCTGAAAAACGTGCCGGATCACCAGCTGGTCGAGACCCCGGTGGCGGAAAACCTCATGGTCGGCCTGGCCACAGGCATGTCCCTGGCCGGCCTGCGGCCGCTCGTTTTCATCGAGCGGATGGATTTTATCCTGAACGCGCTGGACGCCATTGTGAACCATTTGGGCGCGGCCAGGAAAATTAGCCGCAGGCAGTTCCAGCCAGCCGCCATCCTGCGCGTTGTCGTCGGCAACCGGCACAAGCCCCTCTACACCGGCCCCACCCACGTGCAGGACTTCACCGAGGCCATCCGGCAGATGGTGGATTTTCCAGTGGTGCGGCTGACCTGGCATGAGCAAATTGCGCCCGCCTATTTTGAGGCGCACGAGGCCCTGCATTGCGGCCGCAGCACCATGCTCGTCGAGCACAAGGACTTGATCTGATGCGGCAGAACAAGTACAGCGATTACAAAATCTTCAGCTTTCCTGACAAGGTGGAGAGCTTCCGAACCAGCACGCTGACGGCTCCGGTGTACGTCCGCATCAAGCCAACCAACCGTTGCAACCACGCCTGCCGATTCTGCACTTATTCCGACGGTACCACCCGGCCCAAAGACCGGCCGGATCTCCATCTGCAGTCGGCCATGCACACGGAGATGAGGGAGCAGGACGTCATGCCCACGTGGAAGCTAATGGAGCTGATGGACGACCTGCGCGAAATAAACGTGCGGGCCGTCACGTTTTCCGGGGGAGGGGAGCCGCTGTTTCACCCCGCCATCAGCCAAGCCATGACGTCCACCCTGTCCTCTGGGATTGATCTTTCGATCATCACCAACGGCCAGCTCCTGACCGGAGAGCGTGCGGAAATTCTCACCCAGGCCAAGTGGGTCCGCGTTTCAATAGACTATACCAGTGCCGAGCAAATGCAACAAAGCCGCGCCGTTCCGCTGGCCAGCTTTGATGGCGTGCTGAAAAACATGCGGCAGTTTGCTGCTGCCAAGACCGCCACGTGCGACCTGGGGGTCAATTTCATTGTCACCCGCTACAACTACGAGGGCATCACTCCGTTTGCCAGGACGCTTAAGGATTGCGGTGTGGAAAATGTCCGGTTCTCACCCGTGTATGTGCAAGGATTCAGGGATTACCACAAGGACATCGCTGTGCGCGTCCGCGAGCAGTTGGCTGAGTGTCAGGCTCTTGTCGACGACACTTTCTCCGTCAACAGCACCTACGATCTGGACAGCCCCGGCAAAAGTCCCGTCCGGCCCTTCCACCGCTGCCTCTACGCCCAGACCGTCTGCATTGCGGCGGCGGATCTGAATATCTACGCCTGTCACAATACTGCCTACAGCGCCCACGGGCGGATTGCATCATTTAAGGATCAATCTTTTAAGCAGGCGTGGTTCAGCCCGGAGGCGCGGGAGTGGCACGACAAGTTCAACCCCGGCGTCTCCTGCCTGCATGAGTGCGCCAA
>Ga0214917_10007751_pt1 | contig 10745 bp, 2 predicted proteins | sample LL_1208_BB_MetaG_FD_177983 | JGI IMG/M metagenome (GOLD analysis project Ga0214917, IMG submission 177983) | Freshwater microbial communities from Lake Lanier, Atlanta, Georgia, United States - LL_1208_BB | ecosystem: Environmental > Aquatic > Freshwater > Lake | place: USA: Georgia | collected...
GCTTCGCGCATGTCGCCGACGCCATCAGCCGCGTTAAAGACCGCTTCCAGCAGGTGAAGATTGCTACGACCGATGTGAAGTTCGTCGTGTCGCACCGGCTCTTGCACAAGACCCCGGAGCAACTCGTCGCCATCCGCGAGTATCTCGCCCCCTTCGCCAAATACTACGGCAACATGACCGAGCGGATGGACGACTACGCCGCGCTGTTCCCCATCCATCCCGATTACGTCGAGACATTCGAACGCATCCCCATCGTCGAAAAGCGCGGCGTCCTGCAAGTCATTTCCTACGCCATCAAGGAACTCGTCGCCCAACCTGTGCCTACCGACCGGCCCGGCGTCGTCGCCTTCGACGGCTATTGGAAGGCGCTCAAGGACAACGCCGCTCACCGGGCATTGCCGGAAGTCAAAGCCATCATCGAATGCAGCACCACCCTCGAAGACAAGGTGCAGAGCGCTTTCCCCAAAAAGACCTACAAGCCGATGGCGGTTCGCATTGTTGAGGGTCTTTCCGTCCACCGCCTCACCACTGGCGACGCGCCCATCGGCCTAACGCCGGAGGAACTCCGCGACAAACTGTGCCTGTTCCATTCGGGCGTGGCGGAAATGGGCGGTGACCCCGCCGACGATCTGCTCTCCGTCATTGAAAACACCCTCCGCGAAATCCACAAGACCGTCAGCGGCCAGTTTATTTCCGCCAACAAGGACAACCGCCAGTATTTCCTCGATCTCAAAAAGACCGATGACTACGACGCACTTGTCGAGAAGCGCAGCGAAACCCTTAGCGACGACGTGCTGGACCGCTATTATTATGACGCCCTCAAGCAGGTTTTGGAATGCACTGACATCCCCACGCACATCACCGGCTTCCAAATCTGGCAGCACGAAATTGAATGGCAGGATCACAAGGCGGGTCGTCTAGGATACCTTTTCTTTGGTGCACCCAATGATCGTTCCACCGCTGTCCCGACCCGCGAGTTCTATCTCTATTTTATTCAGCCGTTCGACAAGCCCGATTACAAAGATGAGATGCGCGTCGATGAAGTCTTTTTCCGTCTTACAGGGAAGGACGAGGCGTTTACGCAGAGCTTGAAGCTCTACGCTGCTGCGCTGGAGCTCGGTTCGATTTCGTCGGGCGTAAAAAAACAAACCTATGACAAGAAAGCGCTGGAGCACCTTGGTGCACTGACCAAGTGGCTGCGCGAACACATCTTTCAGGCCGTCGAAGTCACCTACCAAGGCTCGCGCAAGAAATTTGTGGAATGGCTTAAGCTCGCTGGCACGGGCGGCACATTGAACATCCGCGACGCTGTGAATGCCGTCGCCTCGAAATGTTTGGCCGAGAGTTTCGCCAATCGCGCTCCGGAGTATCCGCATTTCTCCACGCTCGTGACCTTCGGCCAGGGCGGCAACGCACCTCAGGCCGCGCAAGAAGCCTTGCGCGGTATCGCGCAGCCCAATCGCACCAAGCAGGCCAATGCCGTGCTCGACGCCCTTGAACTCCTGGATGCCGAGAAAATTGACCCTGCCAAATCCCGCTACGCCAAGCACGTCCTGTCCCTCCTGAAAGCCAAGGGCCAGGGTCAGGTCGTCAACCGGCCGGAAATCATCACCACACTTGAGCCGGGTATTGAGTTCATGCTGCCGGACAAGTTCCGTCTTGAACCCCTTTGGGTCAGCGTCACCCTCGCCGCGCTGGTTCATTCCGGTGACGCCGTGCTCGCTATCCCCGGCGCTAAGTTCGACGCCACCAGCCTCGGCACGCTCGCCACCACGCCCGTGGCCGACCTGCTGAATTTCAAACACGTCGAGCGGCCCAGGGATTGGAATATCCCCAGCCTCAAAGCGTTGTTCGAGCTGATGGATCTGTCGCCCGGCCAGGCGATGATGGTCACGCAGGGCAGCGTCGATGCCGTCCAACAGCTGCACAAGGTCATCAACGAGCGCATCGAGAAACTCGTCAAAGCCAACCAGCAGCTTGCCAGCGGCATCCCGTTTTGGGGGCAGAACCTTTTCACCGACGCGGAAGTTGAAAAGTTTTCCGCCCTGCTCACCAAGGCCAAGGAGTTCCTCGAAAGCCTCCAAGCCTACAACACGGCCGGCAAGCTCAAGAATTTTAAATACGATGTCGACGACATCAAAGGCTACGCCACCACCTTCGCCCGCTTGAAGGAAGTCGAGCAGTTGCAGGCGTATTGTGCCGAACTCGCGCAGTTCACCCAATATCTATCCGCCGCCGAAGCCATCCTGCCCGAAAGCCATCCGTGGGTGGCCGAAAGCAAACAGAAGCGCACCGAGTTGCTCACCGAGATTCGCAAGCCCGCCCAGCGCGAGGCCGAAGACTTCAAAGCCGACGCCTTGAAGCAGTTGAAAAAACTCAAGGCGGGTTACATCAAGACCTATCTCGATCTCTACAAAAAGGCCCGGCTCAGTCTCACCCAAGACAAGGAGAAGAAAGACCTGCTTGGCGATTACCGGCTCAAGCATCTGCGCCGGCTCGCCACCGTCACGTCCATCAATTCCGTCCAGCTTACCGAGTTCGACAATCAGGTCGGCAAACTCCGCACCGGCATGGTGCTTACGGACAAAGATCTGGAAACCGATCCCAAGACGCCGGACGGCTTCTGGCCCAGCATGGAGGACACCAGCGTTTCCGCCGAGACACGCCTTGCCGGGCTCAAGACCGAACTCGAAAAGCTTCACAAAAGCTGGACCAAAAGCCTGCTCAACGATCTGGCCGACCCGGTCATTCAGGGGAATTTCGAGCTGCTCAAAGCCGCGCAGAAAAAGCTGCTCAAGGATTTCATGGCGGCGAAGGAGCTGCCCGATGAGATCTCCACGGAATTTCTTACGGCCATCCAGCAGGCGTTGTCCGGCTTGGCGAAACTGCCCGTGCGCCTCGAAGATTTGAAAAAGGCGCTGTTCCCTGATGGCAGCCCGGCCACGCCCGCCGAGTTCAAGCAGCGGCTAAATGAGTATCTGGAACAGCTCCTGAAGGGGCGGGATGCGAATAAAATTCGATTCGTGATTGAGTGATAGGTTTGCAAATTTATAAGCCCAAACAAATGAAAGATTACGACCAAATACTTTCCCAATGGTTTCAAGAACGTCACCGCCAACAATCAGTCACCGTCTTAATAACCCGTTCTATTGGATAAAACAATCATGATACACGACTTACCACCAGCCAAAGCCACTAGCCCTGAGTCTACTTCTGACTCTATAATTGTATCCTTCGACTCGCGCTGGGAAAACATCTTTTTAACTAAGCCTATTTCCGGATTCATCCGCAAACGCTTACCGAAAACACACAATACAAAGTATGTATATTTCTACTTTGGCGGCCCAAGCAGACAAATTGCTTTCCGAGCCAGTGTGCGTGAAATTGCAGAGATTCCAGTTAACACTGCGCTTTCTCTTGCTACTTCATTGTGCATTTCCAGAGGGGAGATCAGGTCTTATTGCGAAGGAACTCCGACGGTTGGCATTTGTAAAATACATAAAATTCGGAAGGCGCATCAACCCGTGTCTTTAGAAAAGCTGCGTTCGCGTCTATCATTTTTTCCACCACAAAGTTTTGTCATTTTAGGAATTGAGGCAAAGCGTATAATCGATCAACTGGCTGGATTTTAAGCGGCATTTCTGAATCTCATTTGCAATCCCATGAATCAAACTTTTCTTGGATTAAATAGCGAACATTCCGGTTCGGTCGAATGCTTAAACAAGAAGTTCAATAGCGAAGATGAGCGCAGGAAGTATTTTTTGGATTTACTTGCTAAAAAACTCAAGGATCCCGACTTTCGGAATACTAAGGGATTCCCCGCGGGTAAAGACGACGATATACTAGCCTGGTCAGATCCCCCTTATTACACGGCTTGCCCGAATCCTTGGCTTGCTGACTTTGTAAAAGCATACGGAACGCCATACGACCCGAAGCAGCCCTACCTCCGCGAACCATTCGTGGCGGACGTGAGTGAAGGCAAGAACCACCCCATATACAATGCACACTCTTACCACACCAAAGTCCCGCATCGCGCTATCATGCGCTATATCCTGCACTATACCGAGCCCGGGGATTTGATTTATGACGGCTTTGCCGGCTCAGGTATGGCGGGCGTTGCAGCACGACTTTGCGGTGATCGAAATGAAGTCCAGGAGCTTGGCTACCGCGTGCGCGACGACGGAACAATCCTCAATCAAGAAGGTAAGCCATTCTCAAAGCTCGGAATTCGCCGAATAGTGCTTAATGAACTAGCTCCGGCTGCTACCTTCATTGCACATAATTATTCGAGCCCTATAGACGTGGCCGGCTTTTCCAGTGAAGCGCGTCGCATCCTAAAGGAATCCGAAACGGAATGTGGATGGATGTATCAAACCATCCACACTGATAGAAAGACTAATGGTCGAATTAATTACGTTGTTTGGAGTGATTTGTTTACCTGCCCGGAATGTGGCGGAACAATCAACTTTTGGGAAGCTACAGTAAATACTGAGACGGATGAGGTAATTGAAAATTTCAAATGTCCGAAATGTTCTTCAATGCTGACCAAGCGAACGCTTAATCCTTTTGAAGAATCTAAAGTCGATCCGGTTACTCAGAAACTTATCAAGACTTTGCGGCAACAACCTGTCCTCATAAATTACAGTGTTGATAAGCGTCGATACGAGAAAGTTCCTGACGCTCATGATCTGGATGTCATCAAGCGAGCCGAGAGTCTGGTAGCCAAGGATCAACTTCCGACTAACGAGTTGCCAGACGGATACAACCTGCGTCAGCCAAAGGAGTCACATAGCCTTCTCCGAGTTCATCAATTTTACTCGACACGAACTCTTGTTGCGCTCCAAGCGTATCGTCGACGTACGAAGAATTCATACAACGCTCCGCTCGAATTTCTGTTTGGAAGCGTGCTTCCGAAGCTTACAAGAATGAATCGCTATATGCGTCAACATGGAAGCCGTGCACTTGTTGGCCCTATGGCAAACACCCTCTACATTCCAGCGATCTCAGTAGAAAACAATGTATTAGATCAGCTCGAGTTTCAGCTCAAGAAAGTAGTTCAGGCGTTTGGGCGTCAGAGGGTGTCGGTAATTTCGACAGCGTCGTCCGAGAAGATTTCGATCCCGGATAATTCATTAGATTATATTTTTGTCGATCCACCGTTCGGTGGAAATATCATGTATTCGGAAATGAGCTTCTTGCGCGAATCTTGGCTCAATGTGTGGAGCAATAATTTATCTGAAGCGATAGAAAACCCAAACCAAGGTAAAGGGATTATTGAGTATAAAGATTTGATGAGCGCTTGTTTCAAGGAGGCCTACAGAGTCCTTAAGCCAGGCAGATGGGCAACGATTGAATTTTCGAACACCAAAGCCTCTGTGTGGAACGCGTTGCAAACAACTCTTCAAGAGTCCGGCTTCATCGTCGCTGGTGTAGCCGCTTTAGATAAACTCAGAGGCGGCTTTCATGCCATGACCAGCCCTACTGCGGTTAAACAGGATCTTGTCATCTCTGCTTACAAACCGAATGGGGGGCTTGAGGATCGCTTTGCCAAAAAGGGTGAAACCGAAGAAGGCGTTTGGGATTTCACACGCACGCACTTGAAAAATCTACCTGTGGTCAAAGCCAGGGGTGGACAATTGGAGTTCGTTGCAGAACGTGACCCGCGAATACTTTACGACCGCATGGTGGCATTTTACGTCGGTCACTCTACGCCTGTGCCTCTGAGCTCTGCCGAGTTTCAAGCTGGGTTGGCGGAGAAGTTCCCCGAACGTGACGGCATGGTCTTCCTGCCTGAACAGGTCAACGAATACGACAAAAAGCGGGCGCAAATCGAAAACATTGGCCAGTTGTCCATCTTCGTGGAAGACGAACGCAGCGCCATCAACTGGCTGCGAAACTTCCTCAAAAATCGCCCATCAACATCACAGGACATTCACCCAGAGTTCATGCAACAACTCAGTGCAAGTTGGAAGAAGTGGGAGGCGCGTCCCGAAATGAGTGCGCTGCTTGATCAGAATTTTCTGTGCTACGACGGCACAGGCGACGTCCCCAGTCAGATTCACAGCTACCTGTCCACGCAGTTCAAGGAATTGCGCAACTTGACCAAAGACGCCGCGCCATTGAAGAGCAAGGCGAAGAATCGTTGGTATGTTCCTGACCCGAAAAAGAACGTTGACGTGGAGACCCTCCGCAACAAACGGTTGATTGAAGAATTCTGGTCGTATCTTCCAGAAGGCTATACCCCGCCATCGCTCACTGCCAACAAGGGTCAGACCTTGCCCGGCCTGGTCTTGCCGCGTCCGAAAAATCCCAAGGGCAAAAAACTCAAGGAACTGCGAACAGAAGCCGTGCGGATTGGCTTCAAGTACTGTTACCAACAGAAGGATTATGCGACTATCCTTGTTGTCGCTGAGCTTCTGCCTGATAGCGTGCTAAACGAAGACGAGCAGTTGCAGATGATTTACGACACCGCCGTAACGCGTAGCGGCGGGGGTGAGTAACGAACTTGAATGTTTGAAACCGGCCAATGGCTATGGAGCATCGAACACCGGCAGCCGTGCAAGGTGATCGAAGTATCTCGCCTTTGGGATGACGCTTCCTATCACGTCTGGCTAACTTCCACGGAAAGCGTGGTCCGCACCACTCCCGACCGGCTGAAACCAATTGACGCAGCCGAAGCCTGTCATCCAGCACGCATCCGTTACGTTCTTTACGCCGCCCGCATTGCAAATCTGTTGAACGAAGATGTGCTACTCGCGCCAGCCAGCGCCAGTGTCATCCCACTTCCGCACCAGTTGAAAGCGTTGCGCCGCGCCGTTGCGCAAGATCGTGTCCGCTTCTTGCTCGCCGATGAAGTCGGTTTGGGCAAGACCATTGAGGCCGGACTCATCATTCGAGAACTCAAGTTGCGTGGCTTGGTCCGGCGCATCCTTATCGTCACGCCCAAGGGACTTGTCACGCAATGGATTACCGAGATGCAGACACACTTCGGCGAGGAGTTTCGCTTCTTCTCGCCCGCTGATTTTTCCGGCTACCGTCGCATCAATCCCAACGAAAACGTCTGGCGGGCGTTTGACCAGGTCGTGTGCTCGCTCGATTCGGTCAAACCGATGGAATCGCGGCAAGGGTGGTCGCGGGACGAAATCAACGAGTTCAACAAAGAACGTTTTGAGGATTTAATCACGGCGGGCTGGGATCTGATCGTCGTGGACGAGTCGCACCGCATAGGCGGCAGTTCCGATCAGGTCGCACGGCATCAGTTGGGGCGCGGCCTGTCCGGAGCCAGCCCGTATTTCCTGCTGCTGTCGGCTACGCCGCACCAGGGCAAAAGCGATGCGTTCCATCGGCTCGTATCCCTGCTCGATAAGAACGCTTTCCCTGAACCGGGAAGTGTCACCCGCGAGCGGGTGAATCCCTATGTCATCCGCACCGAGAAACGGCAGGCAATCGCCGTCGACGGCAATCCGCTGTTCAAGCCACGGATTACTAAACTCGTCGGCGTTGGTTGGGACGGCCACGGAGACCAGAAGGCACTTTATGATGCGGTCACCGAATATGTTCGAGAGGGGTACAATCAGGCCATGCGGGAGAAAAAGACGTATGTCGGCTTCCTGATGATTCTGATGCAACGGTTGGTGACCAGTTCCACCCGCGCCATTATCACTACGCTGGAAAAGCGGCTCAGCGTGCTGCAAGCGCCGGGCGAACAGCTCACCATGCTGCCACTGATGGTGGAAGATGAATGGAACGAACTCGACGGGCAGGATCAACTTGAGACGTTGCTTAAGACCAGACTCGCCGCGCTGAAAAACGAACGCGCCGAAGTCGAGTTGCTTCTCTCCGCCGCCCGCAAGGTGGAAGCCCGCGGGCCGGACGCCAAGGCCGAGGCGCTGCTCGAGTGGATTTATAAATTCCAGAAAGAGGAAAGCGATCCCGACGTGAAGTTGCTTGTCTTCACCGAGTTTGTTCCTACGCAGCAAATGCTAGCAGAGTTTTTAGGGAATCGCGGCATTTCTGTCGCGTGTCTCAACGGCAGCATGAGCATGGAAGAGCGTCAGCAGGTGCAGGAGGCGTTTGCCAAGGATGCCCGCATACTCATTTCCACCGATGCCGGCGGCGAAGGCTTAAACCTCCAATTCTGCCACGTCGTCATCAATTTCGACATCCCGTGGAATCCCATGCGGCTGGAGCAGCGCATTGGCCGTGTGGATCGTATCGGTCAAAATGCAGTCGTTCGTGCCATTAATTTTCTTTTTGCCGAAAGTGTGGAATTCCGTGTGCGCGATGTGCTGGAGAACAAGCTCGCCGTTATCCTAAAAGAATTTGGCGTGGACAAGACCAGCGACGTGTTGGACTCCGCCGAAGCTGCGCACATGTTCGACAGTCTTTATGTTGATGCCTTGATGCATCCCGACCGCATCGCGAAATCCGTTGAACAGGTGGCCGAAACCATTAAGGCCCGCGCCGGGGATGCCCACTTTAAGAACACCATGCTCGCCAACGGCGATGCGCTGTCGTCGGACGAAGCCCGCGACATGCTGAATCAGCCGTTGGCTGAGTGGGTCGAGCGCATGATCGAAAACTATCTTGATGCTTTCGGCGGCAAGTATGTCGCTGAGTTGGATTGCCTCAAAATCCAATGGCCGGGCGAGACCCAAATGATCCGCTACGCGTTGCCTACTTACACCGGTTCGCCGCCGCCCAAGAGTGAATTACTCCGGCTCGATCATCCGAAAGTGCGCGGAATCCTATCGCGTCTGCCGCACTTCGTGCCGGGAATGCCCCTTCCGTCACTTCGTTTCCCCTCACTTCCGGCCGGCATCGTTGGCGTGTGGTCGCTTTGGGAAATCAGCATTATCACCCAGGACCGCCAGCGTAGCAGGATGCTGCCGTTGTTTGTGCATGAAGATGGCCGGATGCTCGCGCCCACGGCCCGCTTCCTGTGGGAACAGCTCTGCCTTGAACCGTGGTGCGTCGACGACGTGGCCGTCGCAACGATTGACGGCGAGGCCTACAGAATTATCGAGGCGATGGCAAATAATCAATGCCGCGATCTTTATTTGGAAATGTACCAGCGGCATCTGCGCCAGATTCATGTCGAGAAAGACAAAGCGGACTATAATTTCCGCACTCGGCGCAAATTATTGCAGTCCATCGGATTGCCGGAAGTCCGCGACTACCGACTGCGCCAGCTTGCACAGGAGGAATCCCAATGTGCGGAAGACTTGAGGCAGCAAGGTCGGGTCTTCCCGCAATTAACACCCTTGCTCATGCTTAAAATCTCCTGACTATGTCTGAATGGCGTGAACAAATTGTGCGGCGATTTGTGCCCAATACGGCCCGGGTTACTGCCGTGTCCGATCCCGACGGCTTGTTCCGTGATCCGGGCGTCTTTCAATCAATCCAAGCTAAGGGCTTTGCAGTCATTCAATTTGAGGAATCGATATCGTTCCGGTTCGATTACGAGAGCCGTTTCCGGTCAAAGTGGGATGACGGTCATAAATCTGAACTGGTGGTTGTCTTTAAGCCGGGTGAGTACGAATTTGATACTTTGCCTCCCGACGTGATCGCCAGTGCGAACAGACTGTCGTTCACGCTTAAGGATATATTTCCAAAACTTTCTTACACCGTTATTTCTCAACTCGAAACAATTTATTTCGACTCAGTCTATCTGGCACAACAAGAAGAAAATATTCCTCAGTTGGATGAGAGACAAACCCTTGGATTTGTTTTGCGGCATGTTTTCCAGATCGAACCGGCAGTGATCAAAAGTGTGCCTGACCTGCTTAGAATGTTGTGCGAAAGGCACTATCGGAAACTAAAGATTCCACAACCTTTGGACGAATACCTGATTGCGACATTAAGAAAGAATTCTACGTTCCAAAACTGGCCGTTGGATGCTTTGATTCCTAACTCGGCTTCCTTTTGGGAGTTTCTAAATGAACGCTGGCCAATCTTTATCCGAGAGTCTTCGGGCGGAAGAGTTACTATTGATCAATCGCCGACGCATCTAAAGTACTTAGGACCAAGTTCTTTGCCGTTCGGCCATGATGCCGTGCGCGTATACATTGATAACCTATTTGAGGATGGGCTGCTCACACCAGTTGCATGGAATTGGAATCAGGCCTCTGATCAAAAATGGATACGTGTCGGCCTTCTAGGCAACAAGGTTGAGAACACTGAATTGAGGTTTGATGAGCTTGCCAAAAACCTTGTCAGCTCATGTCCTGACAACAGAGCTACAGCACAAGCTTGGTTGGTTTTCGCTTCCCGCTATGCACAAGCACGGATGCTTTGGACGCAGATTAGCGCGACAAAACGCAGTTTGCATGAGTCACAATTTTCTCAACTGTGTTTTCATACCAACAAATTCTTTTATTCTTGGCTAATTGAAAACTACGGCGGGATATTTAACTACCCCGCTAGCAGTCCATTGATGGTGCACCACATTCCTGGTTTCATCTCGCACTGCCTTAAAAGCAAGCAATGTCAGCGTGCAGCCTTCATCCTCGTGGACGGCCTTGCCATCGAACAGTGGCTGATTCTAAAGGATACAATGAAAAAACAGGGCTTGAGCGTGCCGATTGAAGAAAGTGCAGTATTTGCATGGTTGCCTAGCATTACCCCTATTTCAAGACAATCGGCCTATTCCGGTAAAGTTCCTCGCTATTTGGCCAATACTTTACATCGCACCGACCAAGATGAAGCGGGATGGCGTCAGTTTTGGGCTGACCATGAATTTGCCC
>Ga0214917_10007752_pt1 | contig 10745 bp, 21 predicted proteins | sample LL_1208_BB_MetaG_FD_177983 | JGI IMG/M metagenome (GOLD analysis project Ga0214917, IMG submission 177983) | Freshwater microbial communities from Lake Lanier, Atlanta, Georgia, United States - LL_1208_BB | ecosystem: Environmental > Aquatic > Freshwater > Lake | place: USA: Georgia | collected...
TTACGTACTTTTAAAACACGAAGTACGACATTATTTGTATCAAGTTCTGCAAAACTAGCCATGTTCAATCACCACTGAATATTGCCAGAACCGTTAAATGAATAAACTTTATACCCATATTGTGTAGTTAGCGTAGCGCCATTAACCACATTTGCGGCTGCAAAATTTTGAGGGTAGTAAATAAATACAGCGCCAGCCGATCCGCCACCAGCGTTGGCTCCTCCTCCGTTACCAAAACTACCGCCACCGGGCGATCCTGTATACCCACCGCTACCACCATAACCATAATAAATAGCACCAACAGTTAAGGCTGGAAAATCAGCCGTAGCCCCATTTCCACCACCACCACCACTACTAGGGCCATCTAAACCGGCACTACCAACACCCCCGCCGCCGCCGCCATACCCCGGCGAATTTGTATACCCACCGGGAAAACCGGGATCACCTATACCGCCCTGACGGTTGCCGTTGCTTGCGTCACCTGATGCGCCACCGCCGCAATAACCGGGAGTACCATCACTAGTACCAACGCCATAACTACCGCCAGAACCGCCGCAACCAACACTACCAAAATTTGAAAACGAATTAGTGCTGTCTGAACCACCCACAGTAACGGAATATGTAGCGCCTTTACTAATACTGGCGTTACTTGCTAGATAACCACTACCACCTCCGCCACCAGCGGCATTACCTTCAGGAGAAACCCCGCCTCCACCACCAGACCCCCATACATAGAAACCAATAGTAGTTGGTGCAGCAGCGCCATAACTACGAAGAAAAAGTTGTTGGCTAGTCATACTAATTCCTTAGGTCACATTACCTGCAACGATGCAGTAAGAAGGGTTAATAAAATATACGGTAGAAAGACCACGAGCAGATAATGCAAGGCCAGTACGATTGGTATCAGTACCTGCCACATATCCTGTAGTGGTTGAAATCGTAAGGCTAATCGTATTTGTCGAATTGTTATAAACCGACACGATATTGCCAGCCACAAAAGTGTTATTGGGTATCGTAATCGTACCGCTAGTCGTAGTAACTACTTTACCAACGTCCGTTGTAGTAAGCGTATATGCCGCAGTCTTAGAGTTGGACGGCACATTACGTACGTTACCGATACCATCCAGAATCGCTGTAATCGTTGCACTTGTGCCCGTCAGCGTATTGATATTTGCTGAATCAAGTGCAATCGCGCCAAGTGTAAAACTACCTGCCGTCAACGTTGTAATGTAAGCAGAAGTTGCTTGGAACTGCGTAATGTTGGCTGAACTACTTGAAAGCGTCGTTATGTTTGCAGACGTACTTGCAAGCGTCGTAATCGTGCCGCTGGTGTAAGTAAGATTGGTACCGGTCAGCGTCGTGATGTTCGCGCTAGAACCCGATGCTGAAGTAATGTAAGAAGTAGCCGGAACAATGTCCGTGCCATTTGATACGAGAATGGCCTTTTCACCCGCAGCAACCGATACACCGGTTTGGCCCGTGACTTTAACCGTCACCGCGCCCGAAGCATTGTTGTAGATGAAATAAAGTTTTTTGTTAGCCGGAACTGCAAGAACGGTGTTTGTACCGCCCGTACCAGTCAACTCAATGTACATGTTACGCGCCACGCCCGTTGCACCGTTCGGGATCGTGATCGTCGTAGTGTTACCGGTCGTGACAGCCTGCGTGACATAGCCAGAAATGGCTTGCTCAATCAGAGTGCCAAGGTTCGTATTGGTGGTGTTACCCCAAGACCCTGCTTGATCGCCAGTACCGATCAGTTCAATCGCAAGGTTGGTTGAATATGTGCTAGCCATTTAAAACCTCATGCCGCGATTTCAGTCCAACTCGCGTTCTGATTCGTATCAATCAAGCCCCAAACATTCACTGCCGGTGTCTGCGAACCAACTCGGCCTGTTGCATAAACACCCAAAACTATAACATTAGAGTCGGCCTTAGTAGTGACCGTACCAACTGCACTCGTGGCTTCAACGCCTGTAACCGAAACATCCTTAGATACAGAAGACGTTGCAGTACCAAGTTGCCCCGTGCCTTGGACTCCAGAAACAGCCAATACTTGGTCGGTCTTAACAAAGACCGTGCCTACTGCACCGTTGGCTTGAACCCCCGATACAGTCGGCCCTGCCGCTGCATTAACCGTGACCGTACCAACTGCACCCGTTGCCGAAACGCCGGTAACGATTTGCGTGTAACTAATTGACGCAACCGCATTACCAACTTGGCCTGTACCTTGAACACCGGTAACGTCAGCGGCACTAGTGATGAAGATATTGACGGTACCAACTTCACCCGTACCTTCAACGCCGTCTTCAATAACAACGGCAGTACCCGATTCCGCTACATCTCCAACTTCACCAGTTGCTTCAACTCCAGTTACAACGGCAGTAATTGATACCGCAGTAGTAACGTTACCGACTTCTCCCGTTGCTTGGACGCCGGTCAGCGGGACATTCGCATCTGCTGCAACCGTGACCGTACCAACTGCACCGGTAGCCGAAACACCGGTTAGCGAGACATTAGCCTCGCCAGAGACCGTTACAGTTCCAAGTTGTCCAGTTGCCTCAACTCCGTTAACAAATACGACAATGTATCCAGCCGGGTCTATTGCTGAAATAGGCGCAACTGAAAATGCCGTAAAGCCAAGCATGGTTAGGTCACATTACCCACAACGATGCAGTAGGACGGGTTCACGAACAGCACCGTAGCCAAACCACGAGTCGCAAGCGCAAGGCCCGTACGGTTCGTGTTTGTACCGCCGACATACGCCGTTGTCGTGGAGAGCGTCAGGCTGATCGTGTTAGCCGAGTTGTTATAAATCGAAACTACGTTACCCGCAGCGAACGTGTTGTTGGGTACAGTGATTGTGCCGCTCGTCGTCAAGATATACGTACCGTTATCCGTCGTTGCCAACGAATACGCCGCCGACTTTGATGACGAAGACGGAATGTTACGCATCAAACCAAGTCCATCAAGGATATTGGTGATCGTTGCACTCGTACCCGTAAGCGTCGTGATATTGGCAGACGTTGAAGTAAGCGTCGTAACCGTACCGCTAGTCGTGGTCAGCGTAGTAATTGACGCACTTGCACCCTTTAGTTGGGTTGTAGCCGTCGTACCAATCGTGGTACCACTAATCGTCGTAATATCCGCCGACGTACCCGTTAGGGTTGTAATAGCAGCACTTGCACCACGAAGTTGAGTCGTAGCGGTCGTACCAAACGTAGTACCAGTTAAGGTAGTTATCTGGGCGCTAGTGCTATTTAGATTGGTGATGTTTGCGCTTATACCTTGAATGGTAGAAGAAGCGGTCGTACCAATCGTCGTACCACTGATCGTAGTAATGTCTGCTGACGTACCAGTAAGCGTCGTAATAGCGGCGCTCGCACCGCGCAACTGAGTCGTAGCGGTAGTACCAAACGTGGTACCGGTCAGAGTGGTGATCTGGGCGCTGGTACCCGACAAGTTATCAATCGTTGCGCTCGTGGATTTGAGCGTCGTGATCGTAGCCGACGTAAACGTAGCATTAGAAAGCGAAAGACTGCTGACCGTAAGGCTAGCGACTGACAAATTAGTAATGTCTGCCGAAGCACCACGAAGTTGAGTCGTCGCCGTCGTACCGAACGTCGTTCCGGTTAGCGTCGTAATGTTGGCGCTAGAAGAACTAAGCCCGGTAATACTGGCCGACGTATAAGTAGCAGTCGTACCCGAAAGGGTCGTGATCGTTCCGCTTAAACCCTGCAACTGCGTCGTCGCGCTCGTACCAATATTGGTACCCGTAATCGTAGTGATTTGGGCACTGCTACCAGAAAGATTGGTAATTGACGCAGAGGTATACGTGGCCGTCGTACCCGAAAGGGTAGTCAGATTAGCCGACGTACCCGAAAGAGTCGTGATGTTGGCACTCGTAGCGGCAAGGTTAGAAATGGAAGCCGAAGTAGCCGCCAAACTGCTTATCGTTACGGTGCCGGTTGCATCACCAAATACTGCGCGAGCAGCCGGGTAATCTACGAAGACGTTCTTCGTACCTGCGGGGAAGGTGATCTTCTGCCCACTATTACTAGAAGCCAGCACGGTATCTCGGGACAACGTGGTTCCCGCAGCCGTGTACGTACCGACACCAACTTCCCAGTTGGTCCCATCAGTAATGGTGTAATACGTGGTGTTCCCATTACCGACAGCAGCAAACGACTGATAGCCGGTGGCTGCACCGGCCAAAGTAATCGTGCCACTGCCAGCAGTGGTCGTCGTCTCTAGGACGCGATCCGCAAGTACGAGGGCCATGATAACCCCCGATTAGGCAATACGAAGGATCGCAGTCGTCGAGGTCGCAGCCGGGAACTGAACAGTGAAGTTACCAGCGGTCGAGGTTTTGTCACCACCGAACGCCAATACCGCCACTGCCTTGTTGCTCTGAGTCGCGTTATAGATCAGAGCGCCGTTCGCCGTCAGCGTAGCCGAAGCCCACGTTACGTCGTCAAAGTCGAGCCACGCAGTCGTGCCAGTCGAAGTTGGCACCTGCGAGATCGTCAACGTCTGACCGCCCGCCGTGTAGTTCGTGCCCGACGAAGACACTTCATTTGACGTAGTGTACGCAGTCGTAGCCGCGCTCAACGTAGCCGATGAGGTATACAACGCGATCTTGAACACATCCGCAGCGGTCGAAGCGCGAACAACGCCGGTACCAAAATTATGAATACCGTCAAGGATTTCTACCTTGAACGATGTCGCCATTGCTTGAGTGATAGCCATTTCAATCTCCTAAATGCGAAGCCGCATCAACAAAACCATTTTCAGTTAAAATACGCCGTGCATTCATCCTTTCGGAATCCTGCGCCTCTTGCAGGTACCTTATAAGCACCTGTTTTAACTCTTCTTCCGTCTCGGTTCGACGAAGACGATTCAATGCCCGTTCAGCAATCTCTTCAGGTGTATAACCACGATTGCTCGTGGTCTGAACGAACACATTTCCAATTTCCATGCCTGCTGCAAAACTCATGACACAGGAATCCTAACTTGACCAGAACGGTAAGCGTCTTGACGATCCAAGCCGTCACCGAGACGTTTAAGAAGTGCCAAGGATTCTTGGTACTTTTGCTCATAAAAATTCATGATATCAGCCTCACCCTTTAAGTAGGTGTAACCTTCACGAATAGCACCGTAGAGCAGTACGGTTTCAAAATTAGTACCCAACCAAGACGTACCATGCGTCACGATAGACACCGGGTAATAGTAGTAATGCAACTCCGCTGTATACGCCGTATCTGGAGTCGGACCAAGGATCATCGAAGTGTCGTCCCAAATCGCGTAATACTTGGGTTTACCCGTGCTGTTGGGCGGTGGGTACGCTGCACGGATGTAGTTCACATCTTTATTAAGCAGGTACTCGTATTCACCGGTCGTAGGATCAATCACGGCTAACGAGAAAGTTGAGAGCCAGTCAGACGGCAACTGAAAGTATGGGAAACTTGCCGTCATCGTGCCCGTCACGTTCTTACGGATCGCCGGAATCTGAACGGAGTTGTAAATCCGCTCCTCAGCCAGTTGCACAAACGTAGGAATATTGGCTACGAAGGTTTGCTCCGTAGATTCACAATACTCCTGAATGAGTGAAACTAACTGAGAGTAATTCACGGAGTCCAACCCGCCCGGACTTTGCCATTCATCTCAAGGTTGATCTGCGACACGAACTTAGTGCCCTTCGTCGCAGCGCCAGCACCCTTCATTTTCATGTGGGTGACGCCCTTGTTGATATCCGTCTCCGGATAGCCGTTGCGACCCGTTGATTCGGTGTTCGGCTTCGGCTGATTGTATGAGGTGTCCTTCATGTGAATTACCTCGGGCCAGAAGAGCCACGCATCGGGCTACGCTGGTTCATGACCTTCGCCATGCCACGACCATACTTCTTCATTTCTGCGTTGGTCTTACCACCAGCACGCATCTTCTTTACGTCAGCGTCCGGATGGGCACCTTTGCCCTTTTTCATATGCTTCTTCAGCATTGCCTTCATATCCATCTCAGTCTCCTAGGTCGTCACGACCGTTACAGTTCCGACTTCGCCTGTTGGTGCAAGATCATTAGGTGTTAACCCTGCATCGTATGCCCTAGCCCCACCCACGGGGTTCCAACCCCACTGGATTTGGCGACTGCCATTCGCGCCGTCGTTACCCGGCGCATAATAACTCAAGTCTGGGCGGGGGTTCCTCAATGCCTGCGGGTCATCTACCGGGTACAGACCTAGCGATAACTGCGGCTGATCAGGCTCCCAACACTCCGGACAGACCAAGATATTCACGTTCTTGGTCTTGATCACCAGACTCTTCAACTGCCTCAATTTGTACTGAAACCCACATCTGTCGCACATGGCGATAGAGTGTTTCCCACTTGCATACCGGTTTGGCATTAGTAGCCACCCAAGAAACTCTCACGGGGAACAAACCGAACCGCTGCCTTTTCCCGGTCCTCGCCAGCCGCCAAGTCCCAAGCCTCGTCGTACTGGGCCTTTAGAACTTGGGTGCGAACATCGGCCCCCGGAATCTTCATGGAGAGCATATAGGCCAGCCCCGCCACCATGCAGGGCAGGAACCGGTACGGCACATCCTGTCCGTTCACGCCAGTACCCGGATCAAACATTCGGCGCAGGCGCGTGTAGTAAAGCACCCACGTAGTTGAGTTATCCGGCTTGGGCCAGACGGTGAACTGCGGATAAACCACAACGTCGTCGGCCCCCGTAGCACCAGTACGGCGGTTGATCCAAATCTGAATTGGCCGACCTGTTGCATTCTTGTTGGGGATAGCGACGTACGTGCTGGAAGAAATACGGGTGATGTTGATGTCTTGCTGATTAGTACCGGAACCTGTACGAATCACGTGGTCAAGGAGGTCTACCGTATCAACCGGCAGATCATAAGTTCCTTGGTTATATGTCAGGGTTTTCGTACCTTCTTCCAACGTCCAGAGGTTGATGCCTCGGTTAGCCCAGTCCATCAACAGCAAAGCAAGACTGCGCTTGGACGTACGGAAGTCATAGCCCGTACGCAGTTCTGCGCCACAACGCTCAAACGCTTCTTCGATGATCGTGTTTAGATCAAGGTTGAAGTCTGTCGTTGCTGTAGTCTTATCGACCATTTTGCTTCTGCCTCTCCTCAATCAGCGTCACACGCACGTTGAGGTCGTTCATTTCTTTCTGAATTTCTTCTTTCTGTCTCTGCCGTTTTTCAGCAGACAAAGGAGAATCAGTTGGTACGCCTTCTGACGTAATCAACGCAGGCATTTTAGACTCAATCTGAATTAAGCGATTACTAAAAGACGATACCTGTCCAAGCAGCCAGCCGATGCTGACCACAAGGATCGGGATCACCATTTTGAGAATCTCGCCCCAGTTCATTACTTCTTCAACCCCTTCAGCGTCTGCGCCAAGCGAGCGCGTTGGCCCATCTTGCCCGGAGCCTTAGCAGCCTTGGCAAGTTTAGCGGCGGGAATCTTCTCGCCTTTCTTCACACCAAGAGCCGACTTCAATGCACCCGGCTTCTTAATTGCATCTTTAATCCAATTCTTAGCCATTCTTTTTCTCCTTACTTACCTTTTTGGCGGTACGAGCGCGTTTTAGCAGCAATGCCCTTGGGTTGCTGTACGAACTGCTTGCCTTGCGCTTTGCCTTTACGCTTGGCAGCGGTGGTGCGGGCGTACTCGGCGGGGCTGAGGGCTTTGATAGCAGCCTCAGGAAGATATCTTTCACCCGTGTCAGTAGACCGTTTACCACTCTTCGTTCTCCATTTCTGCTGAGTCCAAGCCTTCAGCGATTGTTGCGGAGCCTTCATCCTTTGTACCCGCCACCCTTGGCCTTGTACTGTTTAGCAAGTAACTGTGCCTTACGCGCTGACCATTGACCTGCCTTGGTACCCTGCACAGCCCGTCCTTTAATCGAATTAAACAAAGCCTTACGCATACCGGGTTTCGTGTAGTTACCCGCCTCGTTGACTTTGCTCTCGCCACCCTTCGCAAACGTGCGAATGGGCTTGCCCGTCCCAATTACAGGCTTGTCATCTCCACGCCGCTTGGCTCGCGGCACTTTACGAGGAGCAATCGCACCCATGCCTCGGGATGGCATCATACAAATCTCCCACGGGTCTTGCCCTTACGAGCAATCCCATCACCACGTGAAGACGCACTTGATTTAACAACGCCACCCTTACGCATAGCGATACGCACCGGGCGTCCATCTTCACCAATAAAAGCGTTACCTACACGGCTCGGCAGTTTATTGAACGCGGTCTTAGCGCCCTCTGACAAACTGCCCGCCTTCTTAATATCTTCAAACGACTCACGCGCAACTTCTTTAGCAAGTCCCGTGCGGCCTTCTTTCTTGCGAATGTCCTGATAGCGGCGAACATCTTTAGCACGAACAGAGTTCATAAAGTCATATATGTCTTCGACAACATCTCTACCGCTTTTGTCTTTCTTAATTGGTGCGCGGCCAATAGTCTGCTGTACGTCCTGATCTTTAGAAAACTGCTCAGGCTTATTGATCAGCAACTCTTTGTCGTAGTCAGCATACGTAATGTAGTTACGGCCAGCCTTCCTCGCCCTTTTAATAGCACGATCTACTTTGTCTTTTTCTTCTTGGGTAAGGTTTTGTTCCGTAATAGGCCGCTTGCTGCCTGCCAAAGTAGTCAAGAAAGTACGCTGCTGCAGAGGAACTCCAATTGCCCGCATGCCACGCTCAGCAAGACCCAACGCACCTTCTTTAAAACGAGTACCAAATGACTCTTCTTCGGGAGCAGGAGGGGCAGCGCGAGCAGCGGGTACGGGAGCGGCGGGGCGAGAAGGAGGCGCAGCCTTGGGAAGTTCTGCTTCAGTCTTGGGCTTGGCTTTGCCACTATCAATCAGGTACTTGTTGCCACGCCACTCAAAGACTTTGCCTTCGCCAAGTTCTTTAGCCTTGCGCTTGTACGCATCACGAAAAGACAGGTCGTCCAAGTTCTCGCCACGAACAGAAGCGGAACTACGAGCCGTAGACGCATATTGCGAACCAATAGCGCCTAGTCCTTCACCGGCATCCTCATCTTCAACGAGGTCGCCTTCTGCGTACCTACGCTTTCTCATTAGCAAATCTTCCCTTTGGTATGCCCACGTTGAGCAATGCCGTCAGCGCGCTTAGAAGCAGAACCAACCTTAGCACCGCGAGAATAAACTGCGCCGCCACTGGCTTTTCTCTTGATACCACCACCCATCTCACGACCGGGGGGAATCACGGGCTTTTCCGGCAACATCGACGGAGGAATCATATCCATAGACGGATTGCCCGGATCAGAAGGCTTCATGGGCTTTTTGGCCTTCTTAGCCTTCATTTCCATCATGTCGTCTTCGTACTCACGGGCAAGGTTTTTCATTAGCAATATCCGCCTTTGTTCATCTTGATCATCTTGCCCTTGGTCTTGCCCTTACTGGCAACACCATCAGCAGCGCGACGATACGAACCGCCAACAGAGCCACCTTCTTTGTAGCCCTTAACCATCGCACGACCCATCTTGTCAGCCGTACGGCTCTTCATAGCGCGACCGGCCTTATCAGCCATCTCGCTCATTTCATGCTTAATCATCGACTTCGGAGCGCCTTTCTTCTTCATGAAAGACACTTCCTTCTTCATCATCGCTTTCGACTCTTTCATAGTTCCTCCAGAACCAAATTTGCGGCCTTTATCGGCCTCTGCATAATCTTTGCCCACACTCTGAGGGATGCCAACTTTCTTGGCAAAGGCGGGGTTGTGAGCAACCGCCCGCATCAATCTTGCTTGCTTTGCGCTACTGCTTGGCATTGTTGATCAGGTGGTCAATTTTTTGATCCAGCCTTTCAAGGCGGTCCAGCAGTTGGCGCATATCTTCACGAACTTCTGCACGAGTGATGTGATCACGAGCGACCTCCTCACGTGTCCTATTGAGCAGGATGCCGAGTCGTTGGAGTTCAGCAAACTTCTCTTTCACTACAAAACCCAACACGGCGACGATTCCCGTGAGAACCATGTTCCACACCAACATTTCCATGTCAGCAGTTCCATGCTCTCAAGGACTTGTTAATGCGACTATTCGGGTCATTTGCAGTCTTGGCACTTGTAAGTTTCTTTTTCATGCCTGTCATCCGGGCACAAAATGATTTCTTACGAGGGCCACCTTCAGGCTGCGGAGCCTTGAGACCGGGCTTGCCGGGGTTTGCGCGGTTGTACGACGCTCGCCCCTTTGCATTCAGACCACCCGAAGGATTCTTACCTTCTTTACGCTGCCAAGCGGGGGTCTTAGCCATAAATCACCATCGTTGAGACTACGGCTGACGGAGCGATGTAAATATTGGTCTGGAAAAGCAGACCTTCGCCCGGAATCAGTATGTAGTCCGGTGCGCTCGACGAAGCAAGCGTATTCACCGTGATTTTGACCGGACCACTTGAACCGCCATCTTGGAATACCACCTGACCTGCCGAAGCAGTCGGGATGATGTAGATGGCTTTGACACGGGCGCGGCCAATGACAAGGCTGTTTTGATCTAGTGCTTGCCCCGCACTAGTAAGGGGCTTACTAGCAAGGACATCTGTTTGCATAGCCATTCTGAGTCTCCTGTAATGGATGAAGGGGGCTTAACGCCCCCCGTTAAATTACAGAGCCAGAGAGGTATACAGCGGGATGTACTTCGTGGTCGAACCGATCTTGACCGGGAGATAGCCAAGTTGGGTGGAACCAACCGTGCCCGACACGACG
>Ga0214917_10007753_pt1 | contig 10745 bp, 12 predicted proteins | sample LL_1208_BB_MetaG_FD_177983 | JGI IMG/M metagenome (GOLD analysis project Ga0214917, IMG submission 177983) | Freshwater microbial communities from Lake Lanier, Atlanta, Georgia, United States - LL_1208_BB | ecosystem: Environmental > Aquatic > Freshwater > Lake | place: USA: Georgia | collected...
TGTTAAAGGCAAAGCAGAAGAAGAAGTGAAGAAGCTGACAGAAAAAGCGCCTCAGCAAATCAAAGACGTTTTAAAAGGAATTTTTAAATAGTGGTTGGGGCGCCAGGATTCGAACCTGGGAATGCTGGAATCAAAATCCAGTGACTTACCGCTTGTCTACGCCCCAACAAGGACAAGCCTGGAAAACTCTATTTGTAACGAAATTTGGGTTATTTGTCTCGGAGATTTAAAGAGTTTCTTCATCTTACGGGCTGGCGCGATGCATTATGTTTTGGCGTCTGCTAGCCGCAGGCCCTCTTTGATAAGTTCTTGAGTGGCCTCGTCGCTTGTTTTTGCAAAAGCCATTATTTTTTCTGTGAGGTGTTCTTTTAAGGCGCTACTTCCTTCAGCTTGAGAGAGGGAAGAATTCAGGATCTCCAAGATTTCTACTGGAAGCAACCACTCTTCTGGGGCTTGGGATAACATCTGACCGCTCATTTTTTTTAGTTCGGTCACACTGGCTTGTCCCTCGTCACGCATTTTTCTGAGGGTCTCATAGAAAGCAAATACTTTTTGTTCTTGAGCACTGTATGGAGATTGTCTGCCGGGAGAAGTGCTGACTTTGCCCAGCTCATAATCCCCATAGCTTTCGAGGTCTGCCGGGCCTGCATGGACTGATTTTACAGATTCTCCGACAATTTGGTCAAAATCGCCCCATTCAGGGCGATAATACACTTCGTTTCCTCGAGTAACAGTTACTTCCTTCCATTGTAGAATACCTAACTTCTGATCCGACCGCAGCCAGTTGATGAGGTGACCTTCAATGACAAAACCCGATAGAAATTCCAAACGACATTTTTGTCCTTTTTTTAGGCCAAGAGAGTTCAGAGCATCATCATTGAGAAGGTAAGCGGGCTGAGAGGGGACTTTTTTCCATCTGCCCAAAGGAGAACTAAATCCTTCAGGATGTCTTTGACGACCTTGATGGGGTAATTCACTTTCTTGATAAGCGAGTTGAACGGGACCTGCCCATTTTATGAACTGGATTCTATCCCCATCAGATAAAAAGTGGTCCAGGATTCCGCTTACGGCGAAATCATTTTCAAAAACCGTGGTTGTGACCGTTCCAGATTCCTTCCCCTTTTTAACAGAGGAGAGACCCCCGACTCTGTAGCAGAGTGTTCTATCCAGTTCATTGAGAATAGAGGGAAGCTGTTCAAGAGACTCCGCTACGAAAAGTTGAGGTTGTGGTTCTGTGATATCGTAAGCCTGATGAACACAATCAATGGAAAGGCGAATTTTTTTTACTTTTGGACTCAAACAATGGCGACTTTCGGCTACAGAGGAAAGAAGGCCAGCACCATAGATTTTGGGGTTCTTTAAGTCTCCCACGAGTCCATATTCGGCAGTCCACCAATTCATTCGCGCAACTTGGTTCATTTCACTCACTGACTTTACTTCGTGAACTGTTCGATTCAGATTTGTTTGCGCTGTTTCTATTGCTTCTGGTGTGGTGTCTGGATTTTCTTTAATGTCCGAAAGCACTCTCACCGCTTCATACATTTGGAGGTCTTCCTTTGTTTGGAGAGCTTTTTTCGCCATATTGGCATACTGCTTGAGGTACTCGCGGTAATTGGCCTCGGCCAAAATAGGTAAATGGCCGGCAGCTTCGTGGACAATATCAGGAGCAGGAGTGTACCCCACATGTTCCAAAGTTCTCATATCCATCGCGATCGGCATAATGCCGCGAGATTGCAAATCTAAGAAAGCAGAAGGGGGGATGAACCCACTCACTCCTACTGCACCCCACCCAAATTCGCGGAGACACTTATCCATGTTTTCAATCGTAGGAATTTTTTCGAGACTGATGCCAGTTTTTTTGAGCCCCTCTAAATAAACAGAAACGGAATGATCCTTAAAAAAGTCCTTCGCTTGCCTCAGAATATATCTCCAAGTGGAGTGCTCACGGGGAGTGTAGCGGGCATAGTCCTGCTTCTTGCAGTATTTTCGGAGGTAATCCGGGATTTTGTCTGAAGCCGGCATAGGGAACTATCATACCCCTCGATTTTCCAGCTTGCAAAACTCTGCTTGAGCTTTTTCTTTTCAAAAAAGGCAGGGTCAGCTAATTCTTTGCCATGCAAATGAAGTGGTCTTGGACAGCCTTACTCGTTCCCAATTTTTTGCTGGGACTTACCCAAACACCCGAGCTTTTAAAAAGACCGGTTTTTCATGAGGGATATTTGGGGGCTCAGCAACAGCTGTGGATAAAATACGAAAGACAAGATCGTAGCCGATTTACGGGTGTCTGGTCGGATACCAAGGAACAAAAAAAAATAGAAGGCAAACGCCAAGGCAAACACCTGCTGTTAAAAGTAGGAAGTGAAATTTATGCAGCTGAACTAAAAGCTGAAGAAGGCCATTGCGAGCCTTTGCTTCAGTTCAAAAGCTATTCTATCCCTTCTCAGATGTTTTTTTTACGAGCTAATTATTGTGAGAATAGAAACTTAGGAACATCTAATTCCTAAATGGCAATGTTTTTTATTTAAAAAAAAGTTCTGAAAAAAAGATTTTTATTTGACCCTTACATGGGTGTTTTGCTAAAAATCTGACTCTTGTTAAACACTTAAGTAAAGTCCTTATTGAGGAGGAAAGATCAAATGAATAAAGCGCAACTTGTAGAACAACTTGCAACTGAATTGGAAATCACCAAAGCTGATTGCGAAAGAGTTATTGACGGCACCTTGGAAATCATTCGTAAATCCGTAAAAAAGGGCGACGATGTAACAATGGTTGGTTTTGGTACTTTTACACGGTCCAAAAGAAAAGCTCGCACAGGCCGTAATCCTCAAACTGGCGCAAGCATTAAGATTCCTGCTTGCACAGTTCCTAAATTCCGTCCTGGCAAAGCTTTTAAAGATTATTTGAACTAGAAGTAATTCTAGAAAGCTTTACAAAGACCCCGTTACTAGGTGAGAGCGTATCCCTGGAAGCGGGGTTTTTTTTATGGAACAAGAATAGCGCGGCGCAACAAAAGCGCCAGCCTAGTAACGCTTCTGTCAGCTGATTGACGGAACTATTTCTCTGCAAAGGAACAAGCGGCAAGTCTTTCCAGCTCAGGGAAAAGAATTCCGCTCCCACCGGAAAAAAATCGCCTCCTGCGAAAGAATTTTCGAATTTTTTAAGCCCTGCGTGATTGGCACAAGAGATGCTTAGCTTTAAAGGAGTCGAACATCCTTTTTAAAACCTCAATCAAGGCAAATACTCCATGGACAAAGGTATTTATACTGCGTTGTCGGGTGGTTTAGCAAAAGCACGAGAAGTAGAGTTGATTGCCAATAATCTGGCCAATGCAACTACTCCTGGATTTAAAAGAGATACTGGTACTTTCAATGAGTATCTGACTGAATTGCGTCGCTATGATTCAGTAGATGGAGTTCAGAGAGAAGTGAGGAGCTTGTCCGATCCCGATGCCCGGCCCACTGGAGATAAGAGCTTTGTTGAAATGGATGGGGTCTACACTGATTTTCGACAGGGAACTCTTCAAAAATCGGGAAGGGCTTTAGATGTAGCTATCGAAGGAAAAGGTTTTTTTGAAGTTCTCACTCCTGCAGGAGTTCGTTACACGAGGCAGGGCAATTTCAGCGTGGATAAAGAGGGGAAATTAGTCACCACAAGTGGGTATCCCGTTCTTTCTAAAGCAGCTCAAGCCCAAACTACTGTTTCAAATCTTGAAATCAAGGGGGCCCCTCCGCTTACCGGAACAGTCCCCGATAGACAGCCGGGAGCCGAGCAGAGATTGATTCAATTGGGCCAAGGACCGGTTCAGATTACCGAGGACGGAATCATTCTCCAAAACGGTGCTCAAGTTGCTACTTTGAGTATTGAGGAATTCAATGAGCCGCAGTGGTTAGAAAAAATGGGGAACAGTTACTATCGGAACACTCATCCCAATAATCTCAAAAACACTCCTCCGGAAAGCAAACTTCACCAAGGCTTTGTGGAAGGCTCAAACGTAAATCCCGTGAGTGAGATGACTCGACTCATTGAAGCGACTCGAGCGTATGAGTCGCACATGCAGGCGGTAAAAACTTACCAAGATATTGATAGCAAAAGTGTAAACGACATAGTCAAGGAGCGATAAATGATTAGTGCTCTAAATAGTGCGGCTTCCGGAATGGAAGCACAAATGGCTCAAATCGATAGCATCTCCAACAATCTGGCGAACGTGAATACGACCGGATACAAAAAAAGTCGCGCCGAATTCCAGGATCTGCTCTATGAAACCCTTCAAGAGCCAGGTGCAAACACTTCAGCTCTCACTCAGGCTCCCGTTGGGATTCAAAGGGGGATGGGAGTAAAGGTTTCGGGAACCCAACGAAACTTTGAAATAGGGCATCCAGTTTCTACTTCTAGAGATTTAGACATGATGGTGAGAGGAGAAGGTTTTTTTATGGTCCAACTCCCCACTGGTGAAATCGGTTATAAAAGAGATGGTTCGTTTTTTCAGTCCTCCACTGGAAAAGTTCAAACGATTGATGGTTATCCTTTACAGCCAGAAATCACTGTTCCTCAGAACGCTCGCAGTGTCGAAATCACAGATGATGGTGTGGTTTGGGCAATTATGAATGAAACAGAAAGACAACAGCTTGGACAAATCCAATTAGCAACCTTTTTGAACAATGGTGGGCTCAAAGCAATGGGAAAAAATATTTTCTTGGCTACTGAAGCAAGTGGGCAAGCAAATATATCCAACCCCAATCAAGCTCCCACGGGCGGAATCATGCAGAGGTATTTGGAGTCATCGAATGTAGACGTAGTAAGAGAAATGACTGACATGATTTCCACACAAAGAGCTTTTGAGATGAATTCAAAAGTTATTCAAACAGTGGACCAAATGCTCCAAAACACCACTGGGATAAGGTGAGCGATGAAGTTATTAATTGGTTTTTTTGTGGTTCTTAGTCTGTGTGCGCGAGGGGCAGAGACTCCTCGTTCCTCGGTGCGGCTTACAAGTCTGTTAAGAGAGGCTTGTTCCACAGCTTGGCCTGAGGGCAGGGTGGAAGTTGAACAACTGTCCACTCGAGAAGCGGCACCTGATTCTGCTGCAATCATTAATATCAATCCTCGAATGCCCATTGGATCAATTAACTTCGAACTCGTTTGGGAAGATAAGGGAGTAGCTCACAGGACTACAGGAAACGCAATTGTGAAAGTCTTTCGACCTGTTGCAGTTGCAAAAAAAATCCTCACTAATGGGGAAGCCTTCTCAGAGGAAAACACGAGTTTTGAAGAAAGAGAAATCACTCGATTTACGCAAACAGGATTTCATACCAATTGGGAAGAACTTCGAGGCAAAGTTGCGCGTGGATATATTCGCCCGGATTCTTTGATAGGCATTCAAAATGCGGAAAAGCCAGTTGAGATTCTGCAAGGACAAATGGTCGACCTTCGACATGTGAGCAGTCAGATGACGATTTCTGCCAGAATGAAAGCTTTGGAGAACGGTCGGTTTGGTAATTGGATTCGTGTAGAAAACCCAACAAGCAAGAAAGTAGTCCGAGCACGAGTAACGGCTCCTGGACAAGTTGAATTGAGGTAGGAATGAAAACTTTATTAACGGTTTTGGTGGTTTTTTGTCTTTTCAGTATCAGTGGCTGTTCTTGGTTTGCTGCTTCCAAAAATGAAGTGTTAATTCAGCCTCCTCCTAAAGTAACGCATTTCCCCAGTCAAAAAGCGAAGAAAATTCAAAGAGAGCTGGGGTCTTTGTGGAGTGAAGATTCCAATTGGAATCAAATGTACTCTCCTACTCAAACCAGAGCTCCGGGAGATATTGTCACTATTAAAGTAGACAAGAAGTTTTTGTCCCGACTAGAACAAGCGATTAAAAGACCGGACCCTGAGCCTGTTGCTTCCTCGGAAGATAAAAAGGATTCGAAAGATAAAAAGGACAAAAAGGAAATGAAAGATGTTCCGGCCCTCGCTGCTTCTGCGGATTCAGGGCAGGCATCCGAGGGAAGAGGACCGGCATCCCTAAACAATCCGACAGTGAAGCTTCCTGAAACTGTTGAAGTGACAATAGTAGAAGCTTTACCTAGAGGGGGATATCGAGTTGCAGCTAATCATGGCTTCAAGCCGGCTGCCGATGCTCCCTTCGTTTACATTCAAGGTGTTATTAGAGAAAGAGAAATAGCAGAAGATGATTCTGCCCCTTCAGACGCTCTCTTAGATTTGAAATTTGAAAGTATCAATCGAGACATGAAAGTGACTACTACAGATGAAGGGGATCAGCGATGAAAAAGGCTTTTTTACTTTTTTTAGTGACTCTACCTTGTTTCGGAGCACGCATTAAAGATATTGCTACTTTAAAGGGTTCCAGAGCGAATCAGCTCTTTGGATACGGAATAGTAGTCGGACTTTCCGGAACAGGAGACAAAGCCAACGAGCTAACTGAAAACTCACTCGGGTTGGTTCTGAGGGGGCTGGGGGTGGATGTAAAAAATCAGAAAATGGACACCAAAAACGCTGCGGCTGTGATAGTAACGGCCACTTTACCTCCTTACAGTAAAACGGGCACTCGCCTCGACGTTCACGTCTCAAGTGTGGGAAGCGCAAGTTCCTTGGAGGGCGGCACTTTAATGATGTCTGCTCTGAGAGGAGCTGATGGAAAAGTGTATGGGATGGGAACAGGAAAGATTTTAGCAATGAAAAAAAGTGGGGGAGGCGGTGGTGGGGCGGGAGCCAGTAGTGGACAGAACTTAGTGACCGGACTCATTCCTGGCGGTGCTACTCTTGAGAGAGAGATCCCACAGAACTTTTCTCAAATGAAAGAGTTTCGTTATCAGCTTTTGAACCCTGATTTTACAACTGCTGTCAGAATGGCTCGTCGGATTAATGAAGAACTGGGAGGAAAGTATGCCAGCGCAGTGGATGCAGCTACAGTAGATATTCTTCCCCCTTATCAATATGAGCCCAATCCAGTAGAGCTGTTGGCCCAAATTGAAGTAGTTGAAGTAGAAGCTGATACTCGCTCAAAAGTAGTGATCAATCCCAAGACCGGTACGGTGGTGCTAGGGGATCAAGTGAGGATCTCTCCTGTTGCCATTGCTCAGGGAAATTTGAAAATTGAAATCCGAGACGAGAGAGCTCCAGCCGCAGATGCTGCGGGAGCAGATTCAGCTGCGAAAAAAGATCAAAAGTTAATGCTCATGAAGAGAGGGACCAGCATTGCTGATATCGCTTCTTCTTTAAATGATATGGGGGCTTCCTCTGAAGATCTGATTTCTCTCCTTCAAGCACTGAAAGCTTCCGGAGCTTTAGTAGCTGAAATTGAAATGCAATAAAGTATGAAAATAGAAAATCCCAAAATCACTCCAGGAGCGGCCCTTGAGCCCATTGATCCTCCAGAGAATCCTGAACTAAAGAAAGTGGCTAAGCAATTTGAAGCTGTTTTTATCAATCAAATGATAGGAGCGATGCGAAAGACAGTGCCTCAAGGGGGACTCATTCCCGAAAGTAATGCGGAGCGCGTTTTTAAGGGGATGATGGATAGTGAGCATGCGGAGCGCATGGCTGATGCAGAGCAGTTAGGCCTATCCAAGATCATTTACGAGCATTTATTGCGAACTGCTCAAGGAAAGTGATACACTGAGAGTGTCCCTCCAGGTGTATCGATATGCAGCATTTTTCCTAAAAGGAGTCGACCATGAAAGTTTCAAATAATGTCCCATTAAATCCCCAAGTAATTGAAAAATCAAAAGAGTCTTCTTCTCAGGCAAAGGCTTCTATCGATTCCGAAAGAGCAGGAGTGGGAGGAGCTCGCAGCGGAGCTTCTGTAGAAATTTCCGAACGTGCTAAGCTCATGAAACAGGCAATGGAAACGGCACAAAGCACTCCCGATATTAGAAAAGATAAAGTAGAAATGCTTAAAAAGAGCATTCGAGAGGGCTCTTATCACGTTGATAGTGCTGCTATTGCAGACAGACTCGTTGACGAGCATCTTCGCAACGATTTCGGTAAAAATACTCTGTAATTAAAAATCTGAAGTCTCTCTATCGAGGGAATCATGCCCATGTCCTCACAGGACCTTCTTCTATCTTGGAACCAAGAGTGTATTCAAATTGCAGCAGAACTCTGCTCTGTTCTCGATAGAGAAAGAGAGGGGCTTAGTAGTTTTGATATGGAGAAAATTATTAACTCCACAGTAGAAAAGTCCTCCTTGATGGCCCGATTGCGCGAAAGAAGAGAAGCTCTGAAAAAGCTTTCGCAAGTAAGATATGGGAAATGTCTTCTAGAAGTAGATAGTGAGTTGCCAGAACCCTTAGTGATCGAATGGCGCACGAGTTATAAGAAGTGGCAAGAAGTATGGAGCGAGTTGTCTAAAAAATGTGAGTCAAACCAGGGGCTCCTAAAACATTCTCTTAAAAACTTGGATTTGTTATTGGGAAATCTAAAACAACTTTTTGGAAACCCCGGGCTTTATAATCAATCCGGAAAACGCCGAGACTTATCTTCTTCCGGCAAAGTCCTTGAAGGAAGGTACTAAATGTCAGTTAATGATATTTTAGATGTCGGGCAGCGCGGGTTGCAAACTCAGCGGCAAGCTCTGAATACCACTTCCAATAATATAGCAAACGCCAACACCCCTGGTTACAGTCGACAAAAGACCCAATTAGTTAATTTACCAGCCCAAACTCTCCAAGGTGTCACAGTGGGTTCGGGGGTTGAAGTAAAAAAAGTAATACGCGTGCATGATGAGTTTGTTCAAAAACAACTCATAGATGAGAATCAAAACTTTGGTAACTTCAAAGTAAAAGCAGAAACACTGGGAAGATTCGAGGCTCTCACTACCCAGGAAGGAGCTAATCTCGGTGAATCTATCAATCGATTTTTTAATGATTTTAGAGAGCTTTCCAATAATGTGGAAAATCCCTCTCTCAGAAATGTAGTGCAAGGCTCTGCCCAAAGTTTGGTCCGCGGATTCAAACAAATGAATGAATCTCTGGAAATGGGAAGACGTGAATTAGATTTGCGAGTAGGAGACTCCGTAAATCAGATCAATATCAATGCGAGAGAAATTGCAGAATTAAATAACACTATCGTTCAAGCAGAAGCAAGAGGAGAGGCCCCCAATGAGCTTTTAGACAGAAGAGATATGCTCATTCGGGATCTAGCCCAAAAAATTGATGTTCAAGTAACTGATGATCAAAGAGGACAAAAAACACTTGTAGCTGGAAACGCAGTTTTGGTTCAGGGCGGTGATCATTTTGAATTAAGTGTTAGGCGATCAGCAGCTGAAGGAGATAAAGCAGCTGGCAGCATGAGTGTATTTGTTAATTCGGGCAGTACACCCAGAGAAATTACTAAGTCGGTGAAGAATGGGGAATTAGCTGGCCTCATGCAGGCTAGAGATAAAGTTATTAACCCTGCATTAAGACATCTCGATAGAATTGCTTATGAAGTTTCTAAAAAAGTGAATGAAGTGCATTCAGAAGCTGTTGGGTTAGATGGTGTATCCAATAGAAACTTCTTTAAAGATCTGGGTGATCAAGTAGAGCATGCAGCTCATCACTTTGACCTCTCTGATGACATAAAAGAAAGTCATGAGAAAATTGCTGCAGGTTTTGAAGGGAATTCTCCTGGAGACAATCGAGCCGCTCTCGCAATTGCTGATATCCAAAATGATAAGTTTATGCCAGCTGGAGAGCTGGGAGGAACTGTTCAGCATTCAATCAATGAATCTTTGAATAATCTGGTTGCACAAGTGGGGATCAGTACATCGCATGAAACACAAATGTACGATCACCAAAAAGCAATAGTGGATCAGTTGGAAAATTATCGCCAGTCTTATTCGGGAGTGAACTTGGAAGAAGAAGCAGTAGATATGATCAAGTACCAGACTGTCTTCAACGCTTCTGCAAAAGCGATGAAAGTGGGAGAGGATCTCCTAGATACCATTTTAAGCCTAAAGGATTAATCCATGACTGCAAGAGTATCCACTTCTCAAATGTTTTCTAATGCTCAAGCGCACATAGCGACTGCCAGAGAGCGGGAAGTGAGTTCTGCTAATAAAGCTGCTACACAGAAAGAAGTAACTCGTCCCTCTCAAGCACCCGCTGAGTGGACTGTAGCTGCCAATTTGAAAGATGATTTGTCTGTTAGAGAGACGATTGCAAAGAACGCGAGATTTGCGAATAGTTTTCTTACTGCTTCTGAAAATACTTTGGCCCAGCTTCAGGAATTAGTGGGACGCACTTCCGAATTAGCTATTCAAGCTAGCGGGAGCGCAAGCGTCGGACCTGAGCAGTTCTACCATTTGCTCCCTGAAGTAGAAGGTCTCTACAACAATGTTATCCAGACTTTGAATACCCAATTTGCCAATCGTCCTGTTTTTGGTGGCTACCAAAGCTACACACAGACTTTTACTGAAGGTGGAAAATTCCAGGGAGATGACGGAAAAATAGAAGTTGAAATTGATCGGAACCTCAGAGTGCCCGTCAACTTGTCAGGTTCGCAGATTATTCTGGGAGAGGGACTCCAAAGAGGAGTAAACCTGATTGAAACCTACCAAACTCTTTTAACTGGGTTAAAAGAACAAGACGAAGGATTAGTGAGAGAGAGCCTTGAGGGATTGGCTCGAGTAGTTGACCAACTTTCCCTGGGAAGAACTCAAATTGCTGGTGGAATGACGGAGATTCAACGAGCGTTAGAAACTCACCAAGTTCACGAAGAGCAGGGGAAGCAAGTCATTTCTCAACTGGAAGAAGCTG
>Ga0214917_10007757_pt1 | contig 10739 bp, 10 predicted proteins | sample LL_1208_BB_MetaG_FD_177983 | JGI IMG/M metagenome (GOLD analysis project Ga0214917, IMG submission 177983) | Freshwater microbial communities from Lake Lanier, Atlanta, Georgia, United States - LL_1208_BB | ecosystem: Environmental > Aquatic > Freshwater > Lake | place: USA: Georgia | collected...
TCTGGGGTGATGCCGGAAACATGGAAGGCGCGATCGCTTTCTGGTTCAAGAACCCAGAACTGCCGACACTCCTGCCGTGGCGGGTTACGGTCCCGGCGCCTGCCGATCCGTGCGTTCTCGAACGCAACCCGTTCTACTGGCAGGTTGATACCGAAGGAAACCAGCTTCCCTACATTGACAAGATTGAGCACGCGTTCTTCGAAAGTCTCGATGTCGTTAACCTCTGGGTCGCGCAGGGCAAGATCGACATGCAGATGCGTCACATCTCTGCAGGATCGTACGTCTTCCTGAAAGAGAATGAGGCCAAGGGCAAGTACCGCGTCCTCAACTGGCGCTCAGCAAGCACGCAGGCATACTTCCCCAACCAGAATTGCCCCGACCCGGTCTTGGCGAAACTGTTCGCCACTCCCGAGTTCCGCCAAGCAATGAACATCTCCATCAACCGGGATGAAATCGCCGAGATCGTCTACAACGGCCTCGGGGTCGGACGCCAGGCCAGCCCGGTAACCGGTTCGCCCGAGTTCGATGCCGATCTCGTGAAGATGTGGGCCGAATACGATCCGAAGAAGGCAAATGACCTTCTGGACAAGCTTGGCCTCACCAAAGGCTCGGACGGGATCCGCAAGCGTCCGGACGGCAAGGCCCTGGAAGTAGTCGTCGAACACATCTCACCGACCGGTTCTCCTGAGAATGATCAACACGAGTTGGTCAAGGGCTATTGGGAAGCGATCGGAATCCGGGCAACCATGAAAGCCGTCGAGCGGTCACTCTACGAAGAGCATTGCCGCACCGGCGAGATCGAAATCGGCAACTGGGGCTTTGACCGGTCTTCAGTGGTCAAGGCAGATCCAGGGCGCTGGCTCGGAACAATCACCGACGGACCATGGGCGCCAACGTACGGTAACTGGTACGCGAAAGCTCCGTTCAAGCAGGAAGAACCACCCGCAGACCACCCGATCCGCAAGATCTGGGACCTGTGGGATCGAGTGCAGGTCGAGCCCGACGAAGCCCGTCGAAATGCCCTGTTCCAGGAACTGCTTGGTGTTCACAAGGCAGCACCGATGGTCATCGGAGTTGTCGGCGAAATCGTCGCGCCGCAGATTGCGTCGAATGCCTTCGGCAACACCATCGCTGGCTACATTGCCGACGACACTCTCCGTGACTACGGCCTAATCAGCCCGCAACAGTTCTACCTCGGGCGCGCCTAACCGCGAAAGTACCGCTTCCGGCCTGTGGGAGGATGAATGTCGTGAACGGCATTCATCCTCAGGTCAATCGTGTGTCACCTAACTTCCCCGGTGAAACCCCCGCCGTCGCGAGGCACCAATGCTTGCGTACACGCTAAAGCGTCTTCTGCTGTCCATTCCCACGTTGTTCGTGATTTCCCTCCTTTCATTCGTGTTGATCCAGTTGCCGCCAGGAGACTTCCTGTCGACATACGCGGCAACACTGGCGTCCATGGGGGAGCAAGTCAGCGGGGATACGTTGGCTTTGCTCCGAGAGGCCTACGGTCTTGATCAGCCGATGTACATCCAGTACCTCAAATGGATCGGCGGGATCGTCCTCCGAGGTGATTTCGGACTTAGCTTGGAGTGGCGTCAGCCTGTTGCTTCGCTGATTTGGGAGCGGATGGGCTTGACCATCGCCCTCACGCTGTCAACGCTGGTCTTCACGTGGTTGCTCGCAATCCCAATCGGGATCTATTCGGCAACGAACCAGTACAGCCTGCTTGACTATGTGTTCACGACCATCGGGTTCATCGGACTTGGCGTTCCCGGGTTCATGCTCGCCCTCGTGGTTATGTGGGTCTCTTTCTCGTACTTCGGTGCCGACGTAGGTGGCCTTTTCTCAGATGGCTACAAGAACGCGCCATGGTCATTCGGACGCGTAATTGATCTGCTATCACATCTCTGGATACCGATGGCGATCCTGGGTATGGAAGGTTCTGCCGGTCTCATCCGGACCATGAGGGCGAATGTCCTTGACGAACTCCATAAGCCTTACGTCACCGCCGCCCGTGCCCGGGGCCTTGACGAGACGGTGCTCACCTACGAGTACCCAGTTCAGGTCGCGTTGAACCCGTTCATCTCGACACTCGGATGGGCGCTGCCCGGTTTGGTGAACGGTGGCACGATCATTTCCGTGACCCTGAGCTTGCCGACGGCGGGTCCGTTGCTTCTCCGAGCGCTTCAGTCACAGGACATGTACCTGGCTGGAGCCTTCATCCTACTTCTGGGAAGCCTGACAATCTTTGGCACGCTCATGTCTGACCTCCTCCTTGCGTGGATTGACCCTCGCATCCGCTTGGACCAGTAGGAACGATCGGTGACATCGACCGCCTCCTCAATGCCGCCTCCGGCTTCAGCGCTTCCGGATCCACGAGCCCCGCTGCCAATCGCAACTCCTCGGACCGAGGAGAGCAAGGTGTTGGTGGCTTCCCAGTGGAAACTGATGTTCTGGAGGTTTCGCCGCCACAAGCTCGCAATGATTTGCACAGTGGTAGTCCTTTTCTTCTACGTAGTTGCCCTGTTTGCTGAAGTGATCGCACCGCTCGACCCGAACAAGGTCTACAACCTCTATCGATATGCGCCACCCCAGCCAATCAGTTTCCAAGACAAAGAAGGCGGGGTTTCAATTCGACCGTATGTCCTCGGAATGAAAAGTTCCCGGGATGCCAACACGCTTCGTATCACGTATCTTCCTGACCCGACCAAGCGGTTCCCGGTGAACTTCTTCGTCAAAGGCGAGAAATACAAGTTCTGGGGCATCTGGGAATCGGATGTCCATCTACTGGGGCTTGCGCCTGACGCGCCAGCAAATACTCCGTTCTTCTTGCTGGGAACTGACCGGCTTGGAAGAGACATGTTTTCGCGGATTGTCTACGGGGCGCGAATCTCTCTTTCAATTGGCCTAGTCGGAGTCCTGCTCAGCCTAGTTTTCGGGATCCTCCTGGGAGGAATTTCTGGGTACTACGGTGGGTGGCTCGACGCCGTGATCCAGCGCATCATCGAGTTCATCCGATCCCTTCCGACCATCCCGGTATGGATGGCCTTGGGAGCCGCGATGCCTCCGAAGTGGCCACCCGAATATGTCTACTTCGGGATCACGATCATCCTCTCGCTCCTTGGCTGGACAGGCCTTGCCCGGGTCGTCCGTGGCCGGTTCCTTGCCCTGCGTGAAGAAGACTTCGTCCTGGCAGCACGTCTCACAAACTGCTCTGAAAGCCGGATCATCTTCAGGCACATGGTTCCCAGCTTTGCAAGCCACATCATTGCCAGCATTACCTTGGCCGTGCCGGGAATGATCATGTCCGAGACCAGCCTGAGCTTCCTAGGACTGGGTCTTCGCTCTCCGGTCATCAGTTGGGGCGTCCTGCTTCAGGAAGCCCAGAACATCCAGACCGTTGCACTGTTCCCGTGGCTTCTGATCCCTGGCGCCGCTGTGATCCTGATCGTTCTTGCATTCAGCTTCGTTGGTGATGGGTTGCGCGATGCCGCTGACCCATATGGACGATGAACGTGCGCACTCCACCGCAAATTGCCATCGACATCCCGCATCCGGTCCTTCGTGAGCAGGAAGCGAACGCCAAATGATGACTTCGACTGATGCCGTCCGGGTCGGCACGCCCAGTGCGCCGCGCGACATGGACACGCCGGTCGTGCTAGATGTGAACGACCTTCGCACCCACTTCACCATGCCCGGTGGAACCGTCCGCGCGGTCGATGGCGTGAGTTACCGACTGCACCGCGGGCGGACGCTTGGGATCGTGGGTGAAAGCGGGTGTGGAAAGTCCGTGACTGCCCAGTCAATCCTTGGCATCGTGCCCCGTCCGGGGAAGGTAGTCAGCGGAAGCATGGTGCTCACCCGTTCGGACGGATCTAGCTTGGAACTTGCGGGGCTGGACCCAAAAGGCAAGGTGATCCGGAGCGTTCGAGGGAACGAAATCGCGTACATCTTTCAGGAACCGATGTCAGCTCTGAGCCCAATCCACACCATTGGGCACCAGATCACTGAAGTTATCCGACTTCATACAGGGGCGAACCGTGACCAAGCGCGGGAGCGTGCCGAGACGGTCATGCGTCAGGTTGGCCTTCCTCGGCCAGATGAGGTCCTGGGCAGGTATCCGCACCAGCTATCCGGGGGCATGCGCCAACGTGCGGTTATCGGAATTGCGCTTGCATGCAGCCCGAGCATCCTGATCGCAGATGAGCCCACAACCGCCCTCGACGTGACCACGGAAGCGGTCATTCTCGACTTGGTCCGCAGTCTGCAGGACACAACGGGCATGGCAATCCAGTTCATTACGCATAACCTCGGAGTGATCGCTGAAATCGCGGATGAGGTCGTGGTGATGTACATGGGGAGGCAAGTGGAACGTGCGTCGGTGACCGACCTATTCCTGCGCCCCCAACACCCGTACACGCAGGCACTCCTTCGCAGCATGCCCCGCCTCGGGAAGCGCGCGCAAGCACGACTGGAAGCCATTGAAGGCATGGTTCCGGATCCGTTCAGTGTGCCCGCCGGTTGCGCCTTTCACACGCGGTGCCGGCATTACGTTCCAGTGCGCTGTGATCAACCTGAGTACCTTGAAGTCGCCCCAGGTCATTGGGTCCGATGCAGCCGTGCCGGAGAGGTAGCCTGATGACGACGAACATTCCAGTCCAGTCTGGCACTGCTCCCGCCGGGGCGGTGGATGGCGACCTGCTTGTAGTGCGCGACCTCGTCAAGCACTTCCCAATCAGGAAAGGCTTCTGGTCGAAGATCGTTGGCCAGGTCAGGGCGGTTGACGGTGTGTCGTTCAACGTTCGTCAAGGAGAGACGCTAGGGCTAGTGGGAGAGTCGGGTTGCGGTAAGACCACCACCAGCCGAATGGTGATGCGCGCCTATCAGCCGACCGGGGGCACCATCTACTTCCGTGACCGCACCCAAGGGTGGCTCGATATCCCCACCGCGTCCGCGAACCAGGTGAGCGGGATCCGTCGCAACCTGCAGATGATCTTCCAGGATCCCTACAGTTCCCTGAACCCACGTATGACCCTCCTAGACATCATTGGCGAGCCCTTGATGGTGAATGGAGTTGCCAAGGGCAGCGAATTGCAGGATCGGGTCGCAGAGTTGCTGCGTCTGGTCGGCCTTCACCCCGAGTACATGGCGCGGTATCCCCATGCCTTCTCCGGTGGACAACGTCAGCGTGTCGGCATCGCGAGAGCCATCGCACTCGAACCTCAACTCGTTGTCTGTGACGAGCCGGTATCAGCGCTTGATGTCAGCATTCAAGCGCAGACACTAAATCTCCTTGAAGACCTGCAGGCTCGTTTGGGTCTGACATACATCTTCGTCGCGCATGACCTTTCAGTTGTGCAACACGTCAGTACCCGCGTCGCCGTAATGTACGTGGGTCGGATCGTGGAGTGCGCGCCAACTGAGGATCTCTTCTTTTCGCCGAAACACCCGTATACGGAGGCGCTGCTGTCGGCCGTGCCAACGCCCGATCCCACCAGGCGCGGGTCACGAATCTTCCTGGCAGGCGAGGTTCCCGACGCATCGAACCCGCCCCCCGGCTGTCACTTTCATCCGCGGTGCCGGTATGCCGCCGACATTTGCCGGACGACCGTGCCTCCGCTGACCGAGATTGCACCCGGTCATACCGTGGCATGCCATATGTCAGACCAACTCTCCCTTACGGGCGTCCACGCCTAAACGTGAAGGCGGCGGGTCTTCGGCTCGTTCCGCGCGTCATTGTTGGTTGCCGGCCGTTCTGATGACGTTATGTCACTCCCAACAGACGCAAACCACTTTGGACTGTATGACGACGTGTCGGTCTCTCTCGATGCAGACCTCGAGCGGATTGAGCGCGAACTTGAAGCGTGCCGCTCGGGTTTAGCCGCACTGCAGTCCGCACTCGCGGACGCGCGGCGGGACTCAGACGGATTGGCAACCGTCACCGCCGTGTTCAATGCAATGCGAACCGGTGGTGGAACGTCCGTCACCGCGATGCAAGTCTTGCCTCGCCTCTTGGACGCGCCGGCCCGCCCGTTTGGTGACGACTAGAGTTTTCGGTGCTTGCCGGAGGCCAATCGCTTGATCGCTTCGAATAGCTCGGTAGGCAGTGCTGGTGTGCCGACTTGCACTGCCTCGACGACGTTCGCAATCTCTTCAGGGGATGATGCTCCGCTGAGGACAACGCTGACCTCCGGAGGCATGAGGGCAAATCGCAATGCGGCGGTTGCAATCCCTCCGGGGTAGTCGCTCAACAGGGTTTCCAGTTCTTCGAGATGTCGACGGTCGTCGCCATCCAGATGAGCTACCAGCTGATCCCTTGCCGAACCAAAGAGACCGAGGCGCAGTGGACTTCCAACGATGATACCCATGTCTCGGGAATGTGCCTCTTGAAAGAGTTCCAGAGCAGATTGTTCGAAGAGGTCGAACCGCTGAAACACCAGAAGCGTGTCGAATTGATTCGACAGTACGCATTCCCTAAGGAATGTCAGGTCGCGTCCGTTGATCCCGAAGTGACGGCACCATCCCCGCTCACGCACCTCTCGTAAGCCGTCGAGTGTGCCCCCGGTCCCAAACATTGCGTCCATAGTAGGTTCCGCCGGTGTGTGGACCTGAATGAGGTCGACACTTGACCGACGGAGTTGGCGTAGGCTCGCCTCGACGCTGGCAACTACCGCGCCGCGAGACCAGTCGAAATCGGCCGGCACATGACCGAATTTCGTACCGAGGACAAACGGGGCGGCATGCCCCTCAAGCGCCTCGCCAAAAAGCGCTTCTGAACGACCCCCGATGTAGCATTCCGCCGTATCTAGGAAGGTGATTCCGAGGTCGAGAGCGTGTCGGATCGTGGCGACCCCATGCGCGAATGGCAACTCACCGGCTCGCCCAAGAAGCCAGGCGCCACCGAGCCCGATTTCGGATACCTGCAGACCGGTTCTTCCTAGCCTCCGGCGTCGAACGCCGACGTCAGGTCTGGGATCACTGATCACTTCGGACATGAAAATACCCTCCCGGCATCTGATCGCCATTGTAGGCGCGATTATCCACGGCCGCCCTGCGTCGATAAACGGTGCTGTCGGGCACAATCACCCTTACTGGGACAGGTCTGATGGGGCATGCGGAACCGGCTGGGTGGCTGACCAGTGAAGAAGGGGAATAAAGTGCGTAGGAACCATGCACTCGCAAAACTTCGGGCCGGAAAAGTCATCACGGGTCCAAACCTTGTCTATGATTCTCCGTCACTTGCCGAGCACGTAGCCCATCTCGGGTTCGACTTCGTGTGGATTGATTGGCAACACGGTCAGTGGAGTGAGCACACTCTGAATGATGCCCTTGCCCGCTACCTCACGGTTGCCAGTGCTCCGATAGTCCGCGTCAAGGGAAATGAACCCGGCACCATCAACCGGGTCCTCGACATGGGCGCGATGGGGGTCATCGTGCCGTATGTGCAAGATGCTGACCAGGCACGAGCCGCGGTTCGGGCAACCTACTATCCACCAGTTGGAATCCGTTCAGGTGGAGGTGTGCGACTCGGACTCATCGGCGATGGCGCCGCAGACTACTTCGCTCATGCAAACGATGAGATTTTCCTATGTGTCATGGTTGAGACCGAACTCGCAATCAGCAATATCGAGGAGATCATGCGTGTTCCGGGGATTGACGTGGTACTCATCGGTCCTGGTGACCTGATGATCGACATCAAGGCGAATGGGGGTGACGAAGCCCGCCATGCGGAGCTTGTCCAACGCGTCGTGGACGCATCCCGCGCCACCGGGACAGCGTGCGGGTACGTGTGCGGAACCGCTGACGATGCGATCCGACGCCACGAACAAGGGTTCCACTTCATCAACTACTCGTCAGACTACGGTGCGGTCCAATCGAACCTCTCTGCGTCACTCGCTCTCTTCAAGTCCTGGGACCACTGACCGGCAATACGAGCCCATCCCGGCGCGTCGGCAGTCGATCGCGCAGGGATGGGCTCGTTCCGGCATGGAGCCAATCCTCCCCAGTAGGCAGGGAGCACCTGGATGCCCAACTCATTTCCGGAACCGGTACGTCTCGGGGTCGTCGGTGCCGGACGGATTGCTCAGGTCGCCCATCTCCCAGCGATCATGCATGCGAGTTCGGTTGATCTCATCGGCGTTTACGATCCATCAGCCTTCCTTCGAGATGGCGTGGCGCGCCTTTACGAATCCACCTCGTTCCCGTCACTCAATGCACTTCTCGCTGATCCCCGCATTGAAGGTGTCGTTATTGCCGCCCCGGACAGGGTCCATGCATCGGCAACACTAGAATGCCTTCGTGCTGGCAAGCATGTCCTCGTTGAAAAGCCCATTGCGACGTCCGTTGCAGACGCCGGAACCGTCGTGAATGCCATGCGCGACACCGGTCTTGTTGTCCAGGTCGGCGCGATGAAGCGACATGACCCTGGGGTGCGGTTCGCTGCCCGCGCCACGCGTGAAAGGATCGGGAGGATCATTTCAGCGACGTTCTGGTACCGGGTAATGGGATCGCTGCGGCCATCGACTGAGGCGACGTACTTCCCGCGAATGCTGGTAGATCCCGCAGTCCGATCTACCGAGAATGCGCATCGAGCAAACCGCGAGACGTACCTTCTCGCTACCCACGGCGCGCACATTTTCGACACCCTTCGAAATTTCTGTGGCACCCCCTCCTCAGTCATGGCCCGTCATGCTCAAGTCAATCTTGACCATGTTTGGCACGGAATGGCGACCCTCGACCAGAGCGGCCTCGCCCACTTCGAGATAGTCGTTGATGCGCATGCTGAGTGGTCAGAGGGGCTGAATATCTTCGGTGAACATGGATCCGTAACCGTCCGAACCCCGTTCCCGGTCACCTTGCAAGCGAGCTACGTCGAGGTTTTTGACGAAGCCACCGGGATTGCAGCGAGGCCAGTCTTTGGCGATACAAACCCGTATAAATTGCAATTAGACGCGTTCGCACACTCAGTGCGAACCGGTGCACCCACCGCACCGGATGCCGTTGACGGGTTGGAGGCTGTCAGGCTTATTGAAGCAACCAAGTTGTCAACCGACGCAGGTGGGTCGTGGATCAAGATGCAGTAGCTGCGTTCGCTCTCCGAAGTTGATCAACGTTACGGGTCAGCGTCACCACGCACGCCCATCGTGCGACGGCACAGATTGGCGCGCTTTCGGCCTCAGAGTTCCGTCGGCGGATCGATTAAGGCGTCGCCCGGTTAGCGCATTCTCACCCCCCCGACGGTTCTGTTTGCGGTGTCGCGCATTGCCGGCGCCCAACGGGTAACGGGGAAGATGCGTTTCAGGATCTCGTGATCCCGGGGCTATCCTGGTCCTCCGAATGACTTTGCCCCCTCCTCATCGGACGTGGCGGAGGCCAAACCCGAGCGTGCCCACCCCGTTTCAAAGACATGGGTCTCGGGTCATGCAAAAAGTGTGAGCTGCTGCTGACTTTGAGAGGATTATCCGAGGATCGTCATTTCCCACCCACGAACCGAGCGTGTAACCGGCGCATCATTCGGCAATGGCGAGGCACCGCGCGTTGCCTGCAAGCCGCCGGATGATCGGTTTTTGCAGCGCCGGGGCGTACCTACCGCATGGAATTACGCGGTGAGGCGTGCATCAGCACGGTCTCTCTCGGAGTATCCGACGAAGGTTCCATAAGTGCGGGCTTCGCAGAGGTCGTCCGCTAGGTCGGACGCATCGACGTGCGAGGCAACGATGCGGGATATGGTTCGCATGGCGCCATCCAAGACATTCCAATGAATATGGGGCGTCGGCAATCCGAAGTAAACGGAGTTGGTGCTGAGGGGATGGCACGACTGGTCATGCCGTGAATGCGCGAGCGACGCTCAGGCGCGATTGTCCACATCTCTTCAATCAGCATCCGCATGGCTGGACCCCGGCACACGTGGGATCACTGCACTGAGGTCGCGCTCGAAGCCGTGAGCGACAGGTTGCGGGTGAAAGTCAAACCATTCGGCATCGATGTGTTTGTCATTGAACCCGGTTCAATCCAGACCGAATATGCTGAAGTCGCGGTCGGCGCGCGCCGTGCGGAGTCCGGGTTCGGACCCTACAGATCTCTCGCGAAGGCAATCATCAAGTAAATGGCAGATGAAGACTTGGAGGGACGCCAGTCGCCACCCACGGGCAATCGCCGACGCAGTTCATCGGGCAATGATCGCGCGGTATCCCAACTCACGATACATTGCCGGTTTCATAACGACATTGCTGCTGTTTGCAGGGAAGATGCTGCCAGACACCCCGCTTGACGCCGCGGTGATGGCGGGCAGTGCCACACAGGTCTGATTGCACACCGGATGTCAAGTCGACCCCCGAACGCCTGAGGCGCGCGACCTCTACGGACGCGCGCCTCTGATCACACCCCACATGATCGGCACGCCGGCAATGACATGCATGGCCAATAGCACGGCCACGGTAACCGTCGTGGCGCCCTGCATGGTTAGCGGCCCTGCGAGGGATACCACCAGGAAAGCGCCAGATACCTGCAAGAACCTTGAAGTGGGATTGGACGTAAGCCGCTCCAACGCTGCATACACCAACCCTGCAATCGCACCCGGAACAACCGAGCTTCCAAAACTCAGGAAGACAGGGATTGCCATGAACCCCATTCCTCCGTCACCGGCCATTGGGTCGCCAAGTCCAAGGAGAGCATAAACATGAAGTAGCACGTTCAGAACCCCGCCGGACGCCCCACCAATCGATCCCCACAAGACC
>Ga0214917_10007759_pt1 | contig 10737 bp, 10 predicted proteins | sample LL_1208_BB_MetaG_FD_177983 | JGI IMG/M metagenome (GOLD analysis project Ga0214917, IMG submission 177983) | Freshwater microbial communities from Lake Lanier, Atlanta, Georgia, United States - LL_1208_BB | ecosystem: Environmental > Aquatic > Freshwater > Lake | place: USA: Georgia | collected...
ACACGGAAACGCCAGTTCGGCTTCCGTGCCCGCATGAAAACCAAGGGAGGGCGGGCTTTGATCGCGCGCCGCAGGGCTCGGGGTCGTCGCCGCCTTCTGCCGAAAGGTGTGGAGCGCCACTACGCCCGCCACACCGGGGCGTGATCGTCGCCTTCCCCGGGCGCGTATTCTCCGTCGGCGGCCGGAATTTCTGGCCATTCGTCACGAAGGAGGCATTCAAAGTGGCACCCTGCTCAAACTCAACTGGCGGAAACTTCCGCGGGCGACCCGCCGTATGGCCATCGTCGTTCCGAAAGCCTGTGGCAACGCGGTCGTGAGAAACAAAATCAAACGTTGGGTCCGGGAATGCTGGCGGGAGATGCAGGAGGACTTTTCGGCCGGATCGGATTCCGTCTGGATCGCCCGCCCCTCGGCCGGCCGGGCGGGGTATGACAAAATCCGTCAGGAAATGACCCGATTGGTCCAGAGGGCCGGTCTTTCGAACGCGCCGGAGGTTTCGTGAAAACTTTCTTTATTTTTTTGGTCCGGCTTCAGCGGGCGTGTGCGCCCGTGTGGCGGAGTTGGCTCGGAAGCCCCGGGCCTTGTTGCCGTTTTCATCCCACCTGTTCGGAATATGCCGAGGAGGCCATCCGTGCCCACGGGGCGGGACGTGGACTTTTTCTTTCACTCGGCCGTCTCCTGCGTTGTCAGCCTTGGGGCGGAGCCGGATGGGATCCCGTGAAGGGGACAAGATGAAAAAAGGGGGCATGGATCGCAGTTCCTGGGTGGCAGCCGCGGCCTGTCTTTTGCTTTTGATCCTGTATCCCAAGATCGTCGCCCATTTTTATCCGCCGAATCCCGCCGCAGCGAAAAAACCCTCCGCGGGCGCCTTGGCAAAGAATTCCCCCTCCGTAGCTAGTCCCGCGCCGGCTTCAACCATTTCATCGATTGCGCCGAAGGAGACCTTGTCGGCGGGATCCATCCACCGGGCCGGTCCCGAACAGACGGCGGTTTTGGAAAATTCCACCCTGCGGGTCACTTTCACCACGTGGGGAGGCGGAATTCGCGAGATTGAACTGGTCGGACATACGGGAGATCCCGGGGAAAAAATCCGGCTCAATCGCGGTTCGCCGGATGCGATTTTTGAACTACGGGGCTGGAGCGCGCCCGGGGAGGGGTTAGTCTGGAGTTTGGAAAAGGCCGATCCGCAGGAGGTGATTTTCACCGCCCCGGCCCAGACAGGAGGAGAGGTCACGATTCGCCGGATTTTCCGGCTGAGGGGGGAGTATGGTCTTACCGTCGAGCAGGAGGTGGAAAATCGCGGAGGAGTTCCCTTGGCTCTTCCCGCGTATGCGCTTTCTGCCGGCGTGGGAGCCCCGGTTTATCTCCGTAAGGATGAGGAGAGTTATATTGGAGCGAGCTGGTTTACCACCGATGCGACCTACACCTCCCACAAACTTCCCGAGTTTTTGCCCTCCAATTTTCTTTTTCTTTTCCCGCGTCCCGGAAAGGATCAGGTGTCCAGCCGGGAAGACCGGCAGGTCAAATGGGTTTCGGCCAAGAGCCAGTTCTTTGCGTTGGTGCTGACGGCCTTGGATGCACCGGCGGCCGGTGCGGAAGCCCACAAGATTGATCTCGAAGGCGAGGCCATGCGGGACGGGTCAGGCAAGGTTCCGGCCATCGAAACCTGGATGAAGCTGCCGGGGTTTGATTTGGGCGTGGGAGCAAAAAACGCCCGAAAGTTTGGTCTCTATGCCGGACCGAAAGAGGATTGGCGTCTGCGTGGTTTGGCGCACGAAGAAGATCAGGTGATGGAGTTTGGTTGGATGGGGATCGTCAGCCGGCCCCTCCTCGTCGTGATGAACACCATCGAGAAGTGGGTGGGAAGTTATGGTTGGTCGATCGTCATTCTCACGATCCTACTCAAGGCCATTCTCTGGGTTCCGCAGGCCAAGGCGAACCAGAGCATGAAAAAAATGCAGATTTTAGCGCCCAAACTGAAAGAGATTCAGGAAAAATATAAGGAGGATCCGGCGAAGCTGAACACGGAGATGATGAAGCTATACCGAGACTACGGGGTGAGTCCGCTGGGAGGATGCCTCCCGATGCTTATCCAGATGCCGGTCTTTCTAGGCTTTTACTACATGTTGCTCAGCTCGGTGGAGCTGCGTGGGCAGTCGTTCCTTTGGATTCACGATTTGTCGCGGCCGGACACCATCGGTTTCCTGCCGGGCTTGGGAATCCCGATCAACCCGATGCCCCTGATCATGACGGCGGCGATGGTGGTCAGCATGCATCTTACGCCCCAACCGCAGGGGGTGGATAATCCCGGCGCGAAAATGATGAAGCTCATGCCACTGATCATGCTGGTGTTTTGCTATAACTTCAGCTCGGCCCTATCCTTGTACTGGACCGTGCAAAACTTCCTTTCCATCGGACAACTCATGTACAACCTGCGGCAGCCCATGCCGAAGTTGGAAAAGGTCGCGCATCCGGCCGATACGGTGAAGCGGGGGCGTTGGAAGGGCGGAATGTGGGGGCGCCGTTGAACCCGCCGGCCGCACCTTCCGGAGCCCGGGAGATCCTGGAAAACATGCTGGGCCATCTGGGGTTCGCTTTTTCGCTCGAAGAGGAAAAGCGGGGAGAGGACTCGGTTCTTCACGTCCGGATGCAGAATCCCGCCCGGTTAATCGGCCGGGAAGGGGAGGTGATTGATGATCTGCAATTTTTGCTGAATCGGATGATGGTCCGGGGGGAGGAACCGGCGTCGCGGGTCATCGTCGATGTTGAAAATTTTCGGAAAGAGCAGGAGGCGGGGCTTTTGGGAGGAATTCGCGAACTGGTGGAACGGGTTCGCGCGGGTGGGGAGACGGTGGAACTTCCTCCGATGAATGCGTATGAGCGACGGATCATCCACCAAGCTTTCCGGGATGATCCGCAAGTGGAGACGGTCAGTCCGGAGAGCCCGGCCCGACTCAAGCGGATCCGGGTTCGCCCGCGACGGCCGGCGAAGTCCTGAACGAAATTCACTCCTTCAACGGGAAAGCGGGATCTGACCGGCTTTCCCCGTCTTCCCGGGTGGCGGTGGGGTTGTCCTGGGGGCTGATTCTTTTTTTGGTGGCGGCTTCCGGGCTTTATCTGGGAGGAGCTCGTCGGGCAGTGGCCGGGCCGGCGTTTTTGGCCGGGGCGGGACTTTGGGGTTTGCTGGCGTGGCGGGCGGTGGACGAAATTCGTTCCGGCAAAAGAGTCCTCGGGCTGATGGACCTGCCCGTTTTTCTTTTTTTGGGATACGCGGCGTGGGCGGTTTTACGGGCTCCGTGTGAGTACTTCGGCCGTCTGGAATGGCTGTGGGCCTCCGTGTATGGGGCGGTTTTTCTCACCGCCCGGCATCAGTTGCCGACCCGGAAAATGATTCCGTGGATTCTCGGCGGTTTTGTCGGGGTGGCCCTGCTCACGGAGGGGTTTGGGTTTCTCCATTTCCGTGTCGGGACCTATCCGATCGGGCCGGTTCCGGTGCTGGGGTGGGGAATGGAGATCCGACCGGATTATGAAGAGCGGATGTCGGGAACGTTCGGCTGTCCGAATCATTTTGGAAATTATCTGGTCCAGGCCGGGGTGGCAGCACTGACCTTGGCCAGCTGGCCGAGTTTGGCGCCGACCTTCCGGGTATTGGCCGGTTGGGCGGTGCCGGTGCTTGCCACGGGGGTTTTCTTTTCGATTTCCCGTGGGAGTTGGATTGCCTGGCTGACGGCGAACGGAACATGGTTTTTGCGTTGGATGCGCCGGGGCCCGTTGAACTGGTGGGGACGGGGGGTGATCTTTTTGGTCGCCTGCGGAGTTCTTTTGGGCGGATATGCAGCGGCCCGGGGGGATTCTGCTGTCGCGGAGCGATGGGGGAAACTTGTCGGAAAAGGAGAGGGGCTGGGAAAACTGTTTTCGGGGGAGGGAGATTTCCGTTTGGCGCTGGCGAAGGACGGCCTGGCCATCTGGCAGAAGGCTCCGTGGTTCGGAACGGGGCCGGGGAGCTTTGATCTCGAGCATCTGCGCGTGACCACATGGTATTACGGAAGCCGTGCGCTTTATGCCCACAACGATTACGTCAACACCTTGGCTGATTATGGGGCAGTGGGTGCAGCTTTGGTCGCCCTCTTTTGGTTGTTTCTCGCCGGCTTTCTCTGGCGGAGGGGAAAGACGCGGGAGAGTGGATCTGCGGCGGATGTCTGCGCCGGGATGGGGTGGGCGATTTTGGCGGCGATGTTGATCCACGCTTTTGTGGACTTTAACTATCACATTCCTGCAACGGCGATTTCCTCCTTTCTTCTGCTCGGTCTGGCCACAACGGTGACCTGGCCGGAGAGGGGGAGGGCGGGAGCGCGGGGGTTGAATGGCTTTCTTTTTGTGGTCGCGCTGGTTCTGATGGGGGTGACGGGGTGGCAGGGATCGAAGACTTGGATGGGGTGGAACTCCGTTCCGGAAAAAGCCAAAGAGGCGGCCCAACTTTCCGAGGAGCAACTGGCCGAATGTGGGAAGAAAGCGGAAATGTGGGATCGGCGCTCTCCCGTCCTGGCTGAAGTTTTGGGGGACGCCTACCGGCTGAAGTTGATCGAACTCTATTTTTCACCGGGCCCGGTTTCTCAGGCAGGGCGGCAACTGCGGCAGGAGAAGGAGAGTCGTTTGGCGGAGGCGGCCATTCATTGGTACCGGGAGCAGGAAAAAAGATCACCCAAGGATGATGTGGCTGCCGTGCGCCGGGCCAGCATTTTGGATCTGCAGGGTAAATTTGCCGAGGCGGCGCCTTTGTATCTCCTCGCCCTGCAACAAAGGCCCCACAGCAAATTTTTCCAAACGAGTTATGGAAATCACCTTTGGCGGAAGGGGGATTTGGCGGGGGCTCAGGCCGCGTTCGAGAAATCCATCGCCCTGCCGGGAATCAGCCGTCCGGGGGATGAGAAGGATGCCACGACGGAAGCCCAGGAAATGTTGGCGAAGGTAAAAGAGCGGATTGCGAAAGGCGGGCCGATTCGGCAGGGTCAGAAGTTCAACCCCCGGGAGGATTAAACATGAAAAGCCCTGAAATTACCCTGATTTTGGTCAAACCCGATGCCGTGGCCGATGGCCTGACGGGGCAAGTGCTGGCCCGCTTGGAGAAGGAAGGGATGAAAATTCTAAACTGCCGGATGCTTCGTTTGGATGCGGCCCTGCTCAAAGAGCATTATTCCCATTTGGCACACCTTCCCTTCTTCCCGGAGATCGAGAAATTTATGTCTTCGGGGCCGGTCATTGCCGTGGCCCTTCAGGGGGATAGGGCGATTGAGCGGGTCAGGGAGCTCTTGGGACCGACCGATAGCTCGAAAGCTCCGAAAGGGACGATCCGTGGGGATTTGGGGAAGGATAAGATGCACAATGTCCTCCATGCATCCGATTCTGCCGAAACGGCGAAGGCTGAACTCAAACGGTTCTTCGGCAACCAAAATCCGTCGGTTTAGGATTCCGGCAGGAATCTACTGCGTTCATAAATTGCTTTCTAGATAGAATCTATAACATTAATAATCAACATTTTGTGTATAATAAAACAACTTATCCAGATCCTTTTTTAAGGCTTAAATCATTGTAATCAAGATATATATGCAAAAAACGCAGGCTTTGGCGGCCTGCGTTTCTTGACGAACACCCTCGGAGACATTCGTTATTGAACAAGGTACGACAGGTGAGTTGTAAAAACGTTCAAAAAATATTTGTTGACGGTTTCTCAGGATGCATTACTTTTAGCAGGTTCACGAGGCGCTTTGGCCAACAATCACGGCGTAGCGTGGGCAAAACAAACACAAAACAAAGGAGATACTAAATAACATGATCAAGAAAATCACATCGATTCTTGGCGTGCTTGCGGCCGTGGCCAGCTTGTCCCTCGCGGACAGCGCTCCGGAAGCTTCCGCTCAGGATACCAAAAAGATGGTTCAAAATAACTTCGTTGAGACCGCCCAGAAGGGCATCAAGCTCAGCGGATACGTGGACGCCGGTTATAGCTACAACTTCACAGGCGCCTCTGCAGGCACCTCGGATGTGACGGGCCGTTTCGGTTCCGACACCGCCGCCAAGGGTGACTTCAACTTGTACGCGGTCAAACTCGCCCTCGAAAAGGCGTTGACCTCCGAAAACAAGGCTCAGGCCGGATTCCGGACTGATGTGATGATCGGTGAAGATGCTAACTACTTCATCAATCGATCCGTTACAAACAGCATTAACAACGCCAATCAGAACTCAAACGCATTGTTCCTCGAGCAGGCCTATGTTTCCATCCGCGCCCCTGTGGGTAACGGCTGGGATTTTAAAGTTGGAAAGTTCGTCTCGATCCTCGGCTACGAAGTGATGGAGCGTCCTGCGAACATGAACACAACCTTTGGTCTCCTCTTTCAACAGATGCCTCTCTACTATACCGGAGTATTGTCGTCCTATAAGTTCGACGATTACCTCGATGGTAAATTGGGTGTGGTGAACGGTTCCAACACAGACAATAATACCACTACTTCAGGAAACAGCGACGGTTGTGCTGTTCTCGCGGCGTTAAATGTGACCGCCCCTGGTGGCAATGCAAACTGGAGCAACAACTTCCAGTACAGCAGCAATTCTGAAAACAACACATCACAAAGCATTAATGCCAATACCACTCCTGTAACTGTATTGAGTGGGACAAGCAACACGCAAGGCTCTGCTTATACATTCATATACAACTCTTGGGGCAATTGGGCTCCTAAGTTCGCAGATGATAAGCTACTGCTTGCATTTAATACACTCCTCCTGACTACTGGAGGAAGCGGTACATCCACGATTACTGATCCAACCCTAGGTTCGGTAACGGTTAACTCCAATTACACCTCTTACGGCGCTGGTGCCTATGCGAAGTATCAGTTCAACGACTGGTTCTCGCTGTGCAGCCGTGGTGAATTCTTGGGCCTTGCTGCTCAGGGTGTAACGAATAACCTTTGGGAGTACACCCTGACTGCAGGTTTCAACGTTATCGATAACCTGCTAATACGGGCTGAGTACCGACTCGATTGGGGCAACAACTCAGTCAACAATATCCAGACACAAGGCAGTACTACAAGAGCTGCTGCAAACTTGAACTCTAGCTCCGGCCCTGCTCACTACGCTGGTGCTGAAGTTGTCTACAGCTTCTAAAGATACTTAGAGCTAAGTCAGTTTAGAAACCCCCGGGAGGCAGTGATTGTCCTCCCGGGGGTTTTCTTTTGTCCGGATTGGATCAACGGCAGCCTCATCGAGGCTTCCCTGCCGATGAAAACTCGATGTAAATCAAATGCCCAAGCCTCTGTAGGGACGCGCTCCGTCGCGTCCAAGCCCCTGGCGAAAGGGGGACCGATGCCGGCCACCCTCATCGAGTCTGCCCTGCCTTGGCTAAAATCAACCACAGATCTATGGTGTATGCCTAGACTGAAATCCGATAATTTTATGCAAATTACTACCCACCAACTAAATACACACATATTCTCTTAGACGTAAAACTTGGCATGGATTGTGCATCATCCATATTAAGCCTTATTCAAAAGCTAGTTATGAATGAGGTGGAGGTGGTAAAAAAAAATTGACGATTTATTGCCTCACCAATATAACTGGCAGTCTCGGCACTGGGTTTTGGCAAACAAACACGGCCCGGTACCGAGACAAACAAACACAAACAAGGAGAAAACAAAAAAATGATCAAGCGCATGACAGCAGTTCTTGCCGCGCTCGTGGCTGTGGCCAGCTTGTCCCTCGCGGACAGCGGTCCTGACGCGTCCGCCAAGGACACCAAAAAGATGGTTCAAAATAACTTCGTTGAGACCGCCCAGAAGGGTGTGAAACTCAGCGGATACGTCGATGCCGGTTACAGCTACAACTTTACCGGTGCTTCCAACGGAACGGACACCGTCTCGGGTCGTTTCGGTTCGGACACGGCCGGCAAAGGTGACTTCAACCTCTACGCGGTCAAGATCGCCCTCGAAAAGGCTCTCACCTCGGAGAACAAGGCCCAAGCCGGGTTCCGCGCTGATGTGATGATTGGTGAGGACGCGACTTACCTCTCCAACCGTACCGCGGTTCAGGGTGGCATCAACGACGACCAAAACTCAAACGCGCTGTTCTTGGAACAAGCCTATGTTTCCATCCGCGCCCCGGTGGGGAATGGTTGGGACTTCAAGGTGGGTAAGTTCGTTTCGATCCTCGGCTACGAAGTGATCGAGCGGCCGGCCAACATGAACATCACCTACGGGCTGCTCTGGCAGCAGTTCCCGCTGTTCTACACGGGCGTGTTATCCTCCTACAAGTTTGACGAGTACCTCGACGGAAAGTTGGGTGTGGTCAACGGGTCCAACACCGACAACAACACAACGACCGGCGGCGCCAGCGACGGTTGTGCGGTTCTCGCCGCGTTGAACGTCACGGCCCCGGGAGGTAATGCCAACTGGAGCAATAACTTCCAGTACAGCAGCAATTCGGAAAACGACACTTCTGTCAGCACCACCAGCAATACCGGTTTCATCGCCGGAAATAACAACAGCACTGGGGGTGCCTATACCTTCATCTACGATTCGTGGGGCAATTGGTCGCCCAAGTTCGCCAACGACAAACTCCTGTTGGCTTTCGACGCGACGATTGGAACCTCGAATGCCGGAAACAGTGGGGGTGAAAACACAACTTGGTGCGGGGCTGCTGCCTACGCCAAGTATCAGTTCAACGACTGGTTCAGCCTGTCGAGCCGTGGTGAATACCTGCATGGTAATAACTACGAGAAGATCGGCAACAGTATGGACTACAATCTCTCCACGGGGGTTGATCCGAACAACCAGTCCGGAATGGATCTTTGGGAATACACCATCACCGCTGGTTTTAACGTGATCGACAACCTTCTGATCCGTGCGGAATATCGCTTGGATTGGGGAAACAATTCGGTCTACGGAACGACTGATACCGGTGGCACAGGCAACCAAACGGTGGTGGATTCCACCAGCAACGGTCCTGCTCATTACGCCGGCGCGGAAGTGGTCTACAGCTTCTAAAGAAATTTAGAACTTAGTTAGTTTAGAAACCCCCGGGAGGCAGTGATTGTCCTCCCGGGGGTTTTCTTTTTGCACATGACGGGCTGAATGAGGCCGTTGGCAGAACGGCCCCAATGCATGTCAAAATGTACGGAATGGAGATAGTTCGGGTTTGGTAGCAGTAACCTTCCTTGCCTACATCGCCTTCTTGGCCTGAAATCATCCATGCGCAACCGGTGGAATTTACTGGGCTTCATTACGCTCAGCTTGGTTTTTGGAGGGATGTGCCTTTACCTCATTTTAAACCCTACCCGCACCGGAGTGGTTCCCAACTATCGGTTCGCTTCGCAACACTGGTGGACCTTTGAGTCCATGTACCCGGGGGGGACACATGGCTATCTTTACCTGCCTCAATTTGCTGTTCTCTTCAGTCTGATCGATTGGATCAAACCACCAGTGCTTGGAGAGATTGTATGGCGTGCACTGGGTTTTGGAATGTTTGCTCTGGCTCTGTGGAGACTGAGGAATCTGTTCAACTTTCCGCAAGGGCAGTTGGGGATCTCCGCACCCACCTTTACATACCTAGTCCTCTTGGCTGTGCCTGCGTCGTTGGCATCGATTAACAATGGCCAAACAAATTTGCCCCTTTCCGCCTGTTTGGCTCTGGCGGTTGTTGGATTGCTGGAAGAGAAGTGGTGGTTCTCTTCACTTCTACTGACATTCTGCCTGATTTTAAAACCGATTGCCCTGGCCTCTTGGCTTTTGGCATTCGCGGTTTTTCCGAAAATGCGAATTCCCCTTGGGATCATGCTGTTGCCCTTGGTGGGGATTGGTTTCGCAAATCCCAATCCAGGGTATGCGTGGAGTCAGTGGCTGGAATTCGCGAACAAATGCTTTCGCTCCTATTCTGCCGAAAACTTTAGGGCAAGTGATCTGTTTGGAATGCTGGATAAATGGAGAATCTTAACTCCAACCTGGTTCTCTGCATTCGTCCGGGCAACAGCTTGTTTTGCTGCCCTATTCTTTGTCTGGTTCCGGAAGAAAAGACGGGGAATCCAACAAAGTGCATGGGCACTTTGGGTCGGTTCGGTTTTGGTTCTGACCATCTTCAACCCGCGGGTGGAGACGAACAGTTATGTGATTATTTCCCCCCTTCTTGCCTTTGCCGCCTTGAGTTACCTGGGGGAGGTGGACAGTGACAGGTGGAAGGGGGCAATCCTTGCGGTCGCCTGCATAGGGTTGATGTGTGACGGGATGGGGAAACCGATTTATCTGGCGACGGATGTGTGGCTCAAACCGTTGATTGTGCTGTTGGTGAGTCCTCTGCTGTTTCGAATTCCGAAAAGCTGGAAGGCGTAAGGCTGGGTACGGACGACCCTCCGGGTTGTCCTAGGATGAGCGGAAGGCTCACCCGTACCGTTGATCAGACAATCTGGTCTGGTAACAGAGGGAGGAGTTTTTTGACTTCCTGCACACGGTCTTTGGGGCAGACGAGCAGAGCATCAGGGGTATCGACCACGACTAGATCCTGGGTGCCCAAGAGTGCAATCGCCCGCCCGCCCTCTGCGAAGGCGAGGGTGTTGGAGGTTTCGATCGAAAGAACCTGACCGCGGAATGTATTTCCCTTCTTGTCGGTGGGTAGGTGCGAGGGGAGGGCTGTCCACGACCCCACATCGTCCCAGGGGAAAGAAGCTTTTAGGGCGAGGACCGATTTGGCCCGTTCCAT
>Ga0214917_10007760_pt1 | contig 10737 bp, 7 predicted proteins | sample LL_1208_BB_MetaG_FD_177983 | JGI IMG/M metagenome (GOLD analysis project Ga0214917, IMG submission 177983) | Freshwater microbial communities from Lake Lanier, Atlanta, Georgia, United States - LL_1208_BB | ecosystem: Environmental > Aquatic > Freshwater > Lake | place: USA: Georgia | collected...
CTAACCTGACCGGAGGCTTATCTGCGCTCTCCGTAGGAACGCTCGTACTTACCGATAACATCGAAATCTGGCATGTCATGTTCTTTGCATTCACGCTCGGGATGGGCAATGCAATTGATGCGCCGGTACGTCAGAGTTTCAATGTTGAAGTCGTAGGTAAATCAGATCTGCCAAATGCGGTCGGACTTAACTCCGCGAATTTCAACACCGGACGTCTCATAGGCCCAGGGCTCTCGGGACTTCTCATTGCGGCATATGGAACGGGAGTCTCCTTTGTTTTGAATGGAATTTCTTACCTCATCGTGATTGTCGCTCTCTTAAATATTCGTGAATCTGAACTCTTCCGCGAGGAGAGAAAATCATCATCCACAAAAATCCGTGAAGCGTTGCGATATGTTGCCGCTCGACCAGACATTCTTGCTGTAATGATCACAGTCTTTTTTGCTACTAGCTTTGGTTTGAATTTCAATATTTTCAATACCATGATGGCAACACAAGTTTTTGATAAGAGCGCTGCCGAATACGGCGCCCTCGGAAGCATTCTGGCGATTGGATCACTTTCTGGAGCGATTATTTCGGCGCGGCTTGAGAAGAAACGTGGACCGCGATTTGTGATGTTGGGTGCGATGGTCTTTAGCGCACTCCTGATAGCTGGATCTTTTGCACCTACATATCTGATTTACGCAGTCTTCTTACCGTTCATCGGTTGCGTTGCACTTCTGACGTTCATCGGCGCAAACACGATGGTTCAAATGCGCACTGACTCTGAAATTCGAGGAAGGGTAATGGGAATTTATCTCACTGTCTTTCTAGGTGGGACTCCAATAGTTTCACCGTTCATCGGCTGGATGACTCAATCAATCGGAACTCGAGAGACGATTGGAATTTGTGGTTCGATTTCTTTAATTGCTGCACTTGTTACTTACTCAAGATTTCACGATAAAGGCGCTCCGCCGCCCAGCGTCGCAGTCGCTGATGTACTAGAGCCCACTTACGAGAACAAAAAAGACTAAGCTGAAAAGAATTGCAAGAGTAACAATTCGGCGCGTCTTGTAGTTCATAACTTCTCCGATTCATGAACATTACTGGGAACTAAGGCAACAATAACAAAAGCACAGATCACCAGAGCTGGAACCAAGAGGAATGCGTCGACAATCCCCAATCGGTCAGCTAAAAAGCCCAGAAATAGCGGTGATAATCCAATCGCAAAACCAGCACCTAGACTCGATTTTCCAATGGCAAGATCAGGCTTATCTTTTCCAAATCTCAACAACCGAAGAGTCGATAGTGCAAACTGCATTGATGTACCGAAACCAACAAGTAGCAGCGCGATAAAGGATGCGACCAAGATTTCGGATTTCCAAAAGACCATGAAGCTCAACCCTTGAAGCGCGATAATCAATTTCAGACGCATATCAATATCAAGCTGAGGGAAGAGATATGTCCCAAACCAACGACCGAGCATCATGCCCATTGGGAAAGCTAAAACCAGCGTGGTAGCAAGCGGAGCGCTGATTTCAGTTTTCTCTCGAAGTAACGCCGCAGCCCAGAATGCAATTGCGAATTCAGCTGCGATGCAGAAGCTCATTCCAATCCAGCTAATCCAATATTTACCTGAGAGGGAACCACGTTGGTGACCGGATTCTTCTGGAGTGTGCTCAAAAGATTCACTCCTGCCAAGGGCAAGATACAAAACGATTGTAAAGGGAATACAAAGAAGCAGTCCAAGTTTCCAACTGAAAGCGCTACTTGCAATGACGCCGATAATGAAATTACCAAGAAGCACAAAGGCAGAATTGACTCCATTTGCTTGGGAAGTTGCCCGTGCGGAATGTTCTGCGTAGTAAATCGAAAGTTTCATGAAAGTATTGTTAATGGTTACTGACAATCCAATTCCCGAAATCAGGATCGCAGAAATTGTCTGCCATGCGTAAGGTAGTAAAACAAAACCGAGTGCGCCGAGATTGAAAATAGTCAGCCCTAACCAGACGCTATTCATTCGACCGAAGCGATGGACAATCCGTGCGTTGAGCGATCCAGCGATGATTGACGCCAACCCCAGCGCGGTTCCATGAAGTCCAGCAACGGCTGCGCTGGTGCCTTGTTCTTGTTGCAACAAGGGGAGCGCGGGGCCGAATCCGCCCATAAAAAGACCGAAGGCGCCGGTTTGGAGCGCCGCTAGCCAGAAAACTTTATTGCGGCGATAAGTAGCGTTAGTCAACGAACTATTTCTTCACATTCTCGACGACAAATTCGATGCACTTAGTCAGCGCCGAAATGTCATCAGGATCCACTGAAGGGAACATTCCAATTCGAAGCTGATTCTTTCCAAGCTTGCGATAAGGCTCAGTGTCGACGATTCCATTTGCGCGTAGCGTTTTTGCTATCTCCAGGGCATCAATCGAATCATCAAAATTAATTGTTGCGACTACTTTGGAGCGCATGGATGGATCAGTCACGAATGGAGTGGTGTACGAGGTTTTCTCCGCCCAGCCATACATAATTTCAGCTGAAGTAGCAGAGCGGCCTGCAGCGAATTTCAAGCCTCCATTGGTGTTCATCCAATCGATTTGATCTGCGAGCAACATCAGGGTTGCTACCGCAGGTGTGTTATAGGTCTGGTCTAGTCGCGAATTCTCAATTGCAATAGTTAAGTCAAAAAATGCCGGTATCCATCGGCCACTTTCTTTAATCTTTGCAACGCGCGCAATCGCAGCGGGGCTCATGAGAGCAAGCCATAAGCCTCCGTCGGAGGCAAATGACTTCTGGGGCGCGAAGTAGTAAGTATCGAATTCGCGCGCATCTACAACTAGTCCGCCTGCAGCGCTGGTGGCATCGACTAGAACCAGAGCACTCTCGGTATTTGCCGGACGTTTGATGGACATCGCGACGCCGGTAGAAGTCTCATTATGCGTTAACGCATAAGTATCGATTCCATCTTCAGCGATAGCAAGTGGATGGGTACCGGGTTCTGATTTGATGACGTTTGGGTCATCGAGAAATGGTGCGTCTTTTGCGGCTGATGCGAACTTTGATGAAAACTCGCCGAAACTTAAGTGTTGTGACTTCTTCTCGATTAAACCAAAGGTTGCAATATCCCAGAATGCAGTGGATCCACCATTGCCAAGAACTACTTCATATCCATCTGGCAGATTAAAAAGTGAAGTCAAGCCTGTGCGGACTCGAGCCACCACGTTCTTCACGGGTTTTTGACGATGGGAAGTTCCAAGTATCGATGTACCTGATGAAGCAAGATTTGCGAGCGCTTCGGAGCGAATTTTGGATGGGCCACATCCAAATCGACCATCTTTGGGCTTGAGCGATTCAGGAATCTTCAACTCGGACATGTGGTGAAGCCTAAGGGAAGATGCGTTGAAGCTTCCAATTAGATTGCGTTTCTTGCCTTACATATCGAAGCCGATCATGCAATCGAGAATAACGACCTTGCCAGAACTCAATCGTTTCTGGCGAAACAACGAATCCACCCCAATAGGGAGGTTTTGGAACGGATGTGCCTTCAGGATATTTCTCAGCACATTCCTTCCAGCGCCTTTCCAAGGTTTCGCGCGAATCGAGCTGCGATGATTGTTCACTGGCCCACGCACCAATCTGGCTCGACCATGGCCGAGTTGAAAAATATTCTCGTGATGCTGATTCGGAAATCTTTGCGGCCTTGCCGGTAATAATTACTTGACGTTCCATTGGGTACCAAGGAAAGAGAAGTGAGACTGAAGAGTTCCCAGCAATTTCGCCAGCTTTCCTTGAATTGTAATTAGTGAAGAATGTGAATCCTTCCTGAGTTACATCTTTTAGAAGAACTGTCCGAGAAGTTGGACCAGATGCGCTTACCGTCGATAAAACCATCGCATTTGCTTCAACAATCATCGAATTGTCTGCAGCGTCGCGGAGCCAACTTTGGAACTGTGTGATCGGATCTGAGTGCGCAGCGCTTTCGCTCAAACCTTGCTCTCCATAGGAGCGACGCATTGCAGATATCGCCTCACGGCTGATTTCTGGCTGCTGCTTTTCTGTCATGGGTGTATCTAACGTCACTTTAGGGGTTGGGGCATCATTGACTGCGCCGTTTTGCGCGCTCACGTGTTACGGGCAGAATACGCCGCATGGCAGATGACTTTAAACCCGGTCTTGAAGGCGTAATCGCATTTGAATCTGAAATCGCGGAACCAGATAAAGAAGGTAGCGCACTTCGATATCGCGGAGTCGACATCGATGATCTCGTAGGACGCGTTTCATTTGGAAATGTTTGGGGTCTTCTCGTTGATGACGAATTTAATCCAGGACTTCCTGCCGCAGAACCATTCCCGATCCCCATTCACTCAGGCGATGTTCGTGTAGATGTGCAATCTGCAATTGCGATGCTCGCACCTGCGTGGGGATTGAAACCGCTACTTGATATTTCTGACGAAGAAGCGCGCAGCAATCTTGCTCGCGTCTCGGTCATGTTGCTCTCCTATGTTGCCCAATCAGCTCGTGGAACTTGGCAACCGATGGTTCCACAATCTGAAGTTGATAAAGCCCACACTGTTGTTGAACGCATGATGATTCGCTGGAGAGGCGAACCAGATCCAAAACATATTCGAGCTATCGATGCTTATTTTGTTTCTGCTGCGGAGCACGGAATGAATGCTTCTACTTTCACAGCTCGCGTTATTGCTTCAACCGGCGCCGATGTTGCAGCTGCAATTTCTGGCGCAATCGGTGCAATGTCAGGCCCACTTCACGGTGGAGCGCCATCGCGCGTTCTTCACATGATTGAAGAAGTTGAAAAACGTGGCGATGCTCGTGCATATGTAAAAGAATTACTAGATAAAGGCGAACGCTTGATGGGCTTTGGCCATCGCGTTTACCGCGCACAAGATCCACGATCACGAACTTTGCGACGCACTTGTGAAGAACTTGGTGCGCCGCGTTACCAAGTTGCAAAGGCACTAGAAGATGCAGCGCTGGCAGAATTGCGTGAACGTCGTCCAGATCGCGTTCTTGAAACAAATGTTGAATTTTGGGCCGCAGTACTTCTTGATTTTGCAGAAGTTCCTGGTCATATGTTCACACCGATGTTTACATCTGCGCGAACTGCTGGTTGGTCTGCACATATTTTGGAACAGAAGCGCACCGGCCGTTTGATTCGCCCATCAGCTCGATATGTTGGAAAGGCTCCTCGTAAGCCAGAAGACGTTAAAGGTTGGGATCAGACCGTCTCGGGTCTTCATAAGTAGTTCAGCGTTCATGTAAATGCGCGTGCAAAAAACGCGCTTTATAACGAATCAGTAACTCATCAAGTACACCCGTTTATCAAGGCTTTTCGCCTTGACTGCCCGATTTGTACAGGTTGAAATTGTCTCCTCTGTAACCCCTCGTTACAGATACTTCCATGGAGGAAATTAATGAATAAGAAGCGTCTCGGCGTCACTGGCGCCATAGCTACCGCTGCTCTTGTCCTCTCAAGCTTTATTGCACCTGCGCAGGCTGCAACAAAGAATCTTGTGATCTGGGCTGACTCTGGCAAAGCGCCAACAGTTAGAACTGCAATCGCACCTTGGGCAAAAGCAAATGGTGTTACAGCAACTGTCGTGGTCAAGGATTTTGGAACTGTCCGTGATGAACTTATCACTGCAGGGCCAAAGGGTCTTGGACCAGATGTAGTCATTGCACCTCATGACTGGCTCGGTGGTCTTGCATCATCTGGCGTCATCGATCGTGTAAGCAATGTTGCGACAAGCAACTATGCATCATCCACAATTGATGCAATCACTTATAAAGGATTGAAGTGGGGCGTACCGGTCGACGTTGAAAACGTTGCACTTGTCGTTAACACTGAATTAGCAAAAGCTCCAAAGACTCTCGACGAACTCGAGACAAACTGCGCTGCAGCAAAAGCAGCAATTAAGGGTTTCAAGGTTTGCCTTGAACTTCCAAAGGGAGCGACTTATCACTCTTACCCACTCTTCACTGCTCTTGGAGGCTACATCTTCAAGTGGAATGGTAAGAGCTACAATCTCAAAGACATTCTTGGCGGAAAGCAATTCCAAGCAAACGCAGCAAAGCTCGACGAGTACTACAAGAGTGGCGTGCTAAGCAAGGATGCAGCTTGGGGATTTGCTGAGTTTTATGGTGGCCGTGCTCCTTACGTCATCATGGGTCCATGGGATATCTCAGATCTCAAGAAGCAGACAAAGGTTAAATACTCGATTGTTCCTTTCCCTTCTGGAAAGTATCCGTCTGCTCCATTCCTTGGCGTTAACGCCTTTTATCTCTCGAAATATGCTAAGAACAAGGTGACTGCTCGTTCATTCCTAACCGGATACGCAAGCGGAAAAGACTTTGGTCTTGCTTGGTTCAAGGATTCAGGCAAACAGCCTGCAAACCTTGAAGCACAATCAGATCCAGCAGTGAAGGCAAATGCTGAACTTGCTGGCTTCGCATCATTCTCTGCTGTAGCACAACCAATGCCAAACGTTCCACAAATGGGATCGGTTTGGGGTGCTTGGGAGAACGCGCTCAATGCAGTTGCAGACGGTAAGTCGACAGCTGGAGCTGCATTCACCACAGCGGCAGCAACAATCAAGAAGACCATCGGTTCTTGATAAGTAAGTAAAGGGTAGTAAAGACTATGGGGACGCCGTTAGGCGTCCCCATAGTTTCAAGAAATGACTTGAGCTTCATACGAGAAATAGGCGAATTAATCCAATTATGAAAATCAAGAACTCCCACAAGTTGCCAGGACTATTCCTGAAGATTTTCTTGCTTGGCGGACTCAACGCTTTTGCGCTTTGGTCAGTTCCGATTCTCATTGCGAATGATCGTTTTCTTTATGCCGCCTATGTCGGTATCTCAACAATTATTCTCGATTACATTTTCTTGAGCAGTAAATTTGTCGCTGCCAAATACATTATGCCAGGTGTCATTTTGCTTGTGGCATTTCAGATTTATCCAGCAATTTACACCGGATATATCGCATTTACAAACTTCTCTGTGGGTCATGAATTCAACAAGCAGTCTGCGATTGACTCAATAATCTCTAATTCACTAGAACCAGTTGGAGATGACTCAATTCTGCCGATGCGCCTCGGAAAAAATCCTGAGGGGACGCTAACGCTGCTGATTAAAGAGAGCGATGGCAATCTTTATGCTGGAACATCAGTAAGTATCAAAAAGTTACCAGCAAATTCATGGAGCGCTGATTCTGATGGCAACATACAAAGCGTCGAGGGGTATGGCTTTCTTACCGAAGCTGAAGAAGCGGCCGCGCTCGAACAGCTTAGTGATTACTTTGTGCCTGGTTTAGAAGAGAATGTCAAATATCGAGTAGCGGATTTCACCAACGTAGAACGTATTACCCCGACATTGCGATATGACTCCCAAGGAGATTTTGTTGAAAATGTATTGACGGGCGATAAATATCGCCCGAATAAAAATGGCTCCTTTGTGAGTGAAGCGGGTGAGGAGCTAGAACCCGGATGGACCGCTCGAATTGGATTCAAGAATATCGAGCGAGTGATTGGCGACGAGCGATATCGAACGCCACTTGTGAAAGTTTTGATTTGGACTTTTGTCTACCCATTTCTCGTTGTGATATTAACTTTCTTTTTAGGTCTATTCCTCGCACTCACTATTAATCACCCCAAAATTAAGGTCAAAAAGATTTATCGAATATTGCTCATAGTTCCTTACGCGATGCCTGGAGTTCTTTCCATTCTTACTTGGAAAGGGATGTTGAATGAATCGTACGGAATCGTGAATAAATTGTTACCTGGAACCATTCCATGGCTAAGTGATCCATGGTGGGCGAAAGTTGCAGTCGTACTCGTTCAACTTTGGGCTGGCACGCCCTATATGTTCTTAATTGCAACTGGAGCGATTCAAGCACTGTCAACAGAGATCGTTGAAGCATCAGAGGTTGACGGAGCTTCTCCTCGCCAAGTCTTTTGGAATATAAAGCTTCCTCTTGTCGTAATCGCTTTAACACCACTTCTTATAGCTTCGTATGCATATAACTTCAGTAATTTTGGATCCATTTATCTCCTTACAGGAGGTGGCCCAGTTATGTATGACTCGGGAGGCGTTGCCGGACATACTGATATTTTAATTTCGTACACCTACAACTTGGCTTTTACCGCTGGAAAGGGCCGAGATTACGGGCTTGCTAGCGCTGTTTCTTTCATCAATTTCTTGATTGTGGCTGTCATTTCCATCCAAGCGTTTAGGCGCTCTAAGCAGATGGAGAACATCAATTGAGTAACACAGTTCTCGTTCGAGAGAAGAAGATGTCATTCCGTAAATGGTTACGGGTTTTGGCGTGGCGACACTTCATTGCACTTCTAGCAATTGCCTTCGCACTGTTTCCCCTTATCTGGATGGCCTCAGCTTCATTTGACCAACTTGGAAAAATCAACACCCAAAGCCTGATTCCTCAATATCGTGGACTCGATAACTATCGATTGTTATGGGAGAACCCAGATCAACCGTATTGGCGTTGGATGCGTAATTCAGTGTTGATTGCTTCAATCAATGCTGTAGTTCAGCTCGCGATTGGAGCCACCGCTGCATACGCTTTAAGTCGTTTCCGATACCGTGGACGTAAGACCACTTTAATGACGATTCTTATTATTCAGATGTTTCCACAATTGCTAGCAGTCACGGCGTTCTATGTCATCCTGGCTGACTTGCGCGAATCCATACCATTTATGGACTTTGGTAATCCTATTGCGCTTCTTGTGATCTTTGCTGGTGGTGCCCTTGGCATTAATGCTTGGATGCTAAAGGGCTTTTTTGACTCCATTCCTTCTGAGATTGATGAATCAGCAAAAATTGATGGCGCCTCCCATGGCCAGATTTATGTGCGAATCATCCTGCCGCTCGCACTCCCGATGCTTTCAGTTGTTGCCCTACTTTCATTTATTGGAACCATGAATGAGTTCTTACTAACATCGGTGATTCTGGGTGGAAATCAAGATTCCATTACTCTCGCAGTTGGTATGCGCCAATTCATAGAGACCGATTTCCAGGAGAATTGGGGAGCATTTGCGGCTGGCGCACTCATCGCGACTCTGCCAGTGATGTTGCTCTTTATCTGGCTTCAGCGCTTCGTCGTTTCGGGGCTTACTGCTGGCTCACTTAAAGGTTAAAACGTGCCATTTCCTCATCATGATGGCAGCGAACTCTACGTCAGTAATCGTGCACCAAATCTCGGCGAGACAATCACACTCAAGGTTCGAGTACCAAAAAAAGATCCTGCCAAGCAGATCTTTATTCGGATCTTGCAAGATGGCGAACCAGTTACCTATACATTAAAAAAGGTTCGCACCACCTCAACGGAAACTTGGTGGCAGGTCAAAGTTGAAATAATTAGTCCCATCACAAATTATCGGTTTCTGCTCCGAGATGGAAAGAACTTCCGTTGGTTGAACGCAGCCGGTGTGTTTGCCCGAGATGTTGTGGACCATTTCGACTTTAAAGTCACGGCACATCACGACGCGCCATCATGGCTTCGCAAGGCAATTTTCTATCAGATATTCCCTGATCGTTTTGCTAAGTCCGAAGCAATTAGAGAATTACCGAATTGGGCTATTCCACGTGAATGGAATGACATTCCAGCACTTAATCAAAAAGATGTGAGTCAAGAATTTTACGGCGGAGATTTCGGAGGCGTCGAAGCGAAACTTGATCATCTCTCTTCCCTAGGAGTCAATGCCATTTATTTCACTCCAATCTTTGCTAGTCAAAGCAATCATCGTTACGACGCTTCATCTTTTGAAGAGGCCGATCCGTTGCTCGGTGGCGATAAGGCGCTCATAAAATTGCGTAAAAGTGCTCAGAAAAACGGGATAAGAGTCATGAGCGACCTCACCACAAATCACTGTGGGCTGGGCCATCCCTGGATCCAAGAAGCACTCAGCAATCCACGCAGCGAAAAACGGGATTTTTTCTATTGGACTAAAAAGAGCAAATGGGGATATGTGGGATGGTGGAATGTTAAGTCACTGCCGAAACTCAATTTCTCATCCAAGAAGCTCCGACATCTCTTGTGGGTGGGCGAGAATTCCATTGTTAGACGCTGGTTACGTGAACCTTTTGGGATGTCAGGCTGGCGCATCGATGTTGGAAATATGACCGGCCGATATTACGGCGATAACTTTAATCGCGAGATTGCGCGCGGTATTCGAGAAGCTATGCACGAAACTAATCCTGACGCCTGGTTAGTGGCCGAAAATGCCGACTTCTTTGCAGAAGATCTTGATGGTTTTGGCTGGCACGGAACTATGAATTACAACGGTTTCACTAAACCGATTTGGTATTGGCTCAATGGAGAGGATGAGAAAGTTCGCGATTCTTTCGGTATGCCTGCACCACTTCCTAAAATTGATGGCAAAGCAATGACTGAGATGATGCAGCAATTTGCCGCAGGAATTCCATGGCGTTCGTTGATTGCCAGCATGATTCTTCTTGGCTCACACGATCGAGCCCGATTCCATACTGTGGTTAAGAAAGATATTCAGAAGAATATCGCCGGCGTTACCTTGTTGATGTCGTATCCCGGCGTTCCTTCGATTTTCGCCGGTGACGAAATTGGTCTAGAAGGAAATTGGGGCGAGAACGGTCGGCGAACTATTGATTGGGATCACCCAGAAAAATGGAATAGTGAACTGCTCTTTGATTACATGGAATTAATTAAGATCCGAAAAGAGAGCCATGCTTTGGCTCATGGTGGAATTCGAT
>Ga0214917_10007761_pt1 | contig 10737 bp, 14 predicted proteins | sample LL_1208_BB_MetaG_FD_177983 | JGI IMG/M metagenome (GOLD analysis project Ga0214917, IMG submission 177983) | Freshwater microbial communities from Lake Lanier, Atlanta, Georgia, United States - LL_1208_BB | ecosystem: Environmental > Aquatic > Freshwater > Lake | place: USA: Georgia | collected...
AACATGGTATCCTTTGGGCAACAATGGATTGTTCGGCGCTTTTTCATCAACGAAGATTCCTTGCTCAAGCAAATCGAAGAAAACAAAAAGAAGCCCGTCAAGAAATCCAGCTTTCAACAAAAAATGGAGGACTTAGCTCGCAAAGCGCGGGAAAACCGTGATGCCGCACCAAGCCGAAAATCAAAATCGTAAACCTTGATTCGTTTAGGATTTGACGCCAAACGAGTTTTTCATAACCGAACCGGTTTGGGCAATTATGCCCGCACCTTTCTCCAGAATTTAGCCCATTTCTATCCGGAGAACGAATATCATGTATTCAGCCCCGCATTGAAATCTCACGCAAACCGGCAGCATTCAGACAACCCTTATTTCACTGCGCCTTTTCATTTCCATCCAATTCCGAGCCCATTGGCCTCATGGAAGCGGAGTTTTCAAATGCGAGGCACTCTCTTGTCCAACCGTATTCAAGTCTATCACGGTTTAAGCAATGAAATTCCTTTGGATTTCAATGGTTTGCATGGCCGCGTTCGATCGGTTCTTACGGTTCATGATCTGATTTTCTTGGATTTGCCGTCCACCTACTCTTGGATCGATCGCAGGGTTTATCGCTTCAAAACCAAACGGTCCTTGGCCTTAGCCGATCGCGTTGTGGCCATCAGCGAGGCAACCCGTCGTCAACTGTTGCAGCATTTTCCTGAACATGAGCACAAAATTCAGGTCATTTTGCAAGCATGTTCCACAGAATATTATGCAGAGTCGCCGCAGTCCTTCCCGCATCCCTTGGCGGATCAAGCGTATTGGCTCTGGGTGGGAACCGTCGAGCCACGCAAAAACCTGGAAGCCGTCCTGCATGCCTTGCATCTCACCCCTGCAGACGAAAGATTACCCTTGGTGGTCATCGGGAATACGAGCCATCCCTATGCCCAAAAATGCATCCAACGCGCAGCAAGCCTGGGCTTGAAGATTCATTGGAATCCACATCGCCACCCAGACCCGGGTAAGCACTCGGACGAAAAAGTCAATCTCATCGCTTGGTACCGCCACGCTCAGGGTTTGTTGTACCCATCGCACCTGGAAGGATTCGGACTGCCGGTGGCAGAAGCCCTGCTCAGCCGTTGCCCGGTGATCACGACCCGTCACAGCTCCATGGCTGAAATTTGCGGTCCCTACGGCCTTCTGGTGGATGCGACCCAGCCCGAAGAACTGCAAGCCGCTATGGCATCCCTGCGCAATGACCTAGCCAAGGCCGAAACATTGCGTCAAGAGGGGCAACGCAGAGCCCAATCCTTGCTCGACCCCCGTAGGCTCACGGAACAATGGATGAACCTCTATCGGGAGCTCATTGGCGAATGAAATCCAAATTTCCATGGGCTATGAACCTCATTACCCTTAAAATTCTTAATTTTGAAGCCATGGGCAGATACTTTTTTCTTGGAACCTGGGTCTTCGTCCTTGTCTTGGTCTCCTGCGTTCACGAGTCCCTTGCCCCGCCCGATTTACGACCTGACTATGTGAGCTCCCCCTGCTCTTCGGATTCTTCTTATTTTGTGAGGGATGTTTTGCCAATTTTACAGAGTAATTGCGCAATGGGCGGCTGTCACGATGCCCAGACCAAAGCGGACGGGGTTCGTTTGGATCATTACCGGGCCGTCATGGAAACGGGGGACGTGAAGCCCGGCAGACCCGATGACAGTGAGATCTACGAAGTATGCATGGAAACAAACAGTTACAAGCGCATGCCTCCTCCCCCTCGTTCTCCTTTGGACTCCGCTCAACGCAATCACCTCCGTCGTTGGATCCTTCAAGGAGCCCGTAACAACGATTGCTCCAATCCATAAATCATCCACTAAACCCCCATTCTCCCAGCATGGCCCTCAAAAAAAGCTATTGGATCGGAATCCCCCTGCTCATAGCAGGTCTAGGTTGGTATGGTTTTCAGCAATGGAACAAAGCCCCTGAATCGTTGGTCAATACCCCTCCCAGCCAAACTTTGGAAGCCCAACAATTGTTGAACAATTTTCAAAAGAATGCCGAACAGTCCAATCAATTGTATTTGAACCAAGTTATCCAAATTTCAGGCACATGCATCCGGTCAGAATCCCAAGGCGACTCTGTTCATTTCGTGTACCTGGGGGGTCAAGGAAATGGTGATGTCCTGTGCCAACTTGAATCCAAGCAGGATCTCCTTCCCCAAAAGGGAGACGCTATCCAATGCAAAGGGATCTGTACCGGCTACGATGATCTCACCGGCGGAGTGTCGATGAACCGTTGCATTCTGACGCCCAAAAACTAGTTTATTCTGCAATCTCATACACTTTTACCCCTTTAATCGTTACCTATAGGGTAATTCAAGACCATCCTTAGCAAAATTCTTATGAAATCTCATTTCAACCATCTCCAATCATTGACTCCTGCCTTAAGTCCAGGTATCACCTTTTTCTGGGGGCTTATGTTGTTGACCGCTTCAACGTCAGCCACGCTAGGTCAAACATCGGGCAAGTACATGACCCGCACAGGATCAGCCCATTTCGTTGCCGATGGAGTTATCAAAGACGATGTAGCCGCCAAAACCAATACCGTGACTGCGGTTCTCGACCCCAACACCGGGCAGGTTCAAGTACGCATTCCCATCAATTCTTTTGTGTTTAGAAAGGCCTTGATGCAAGAACACTTTAATGAAAATTACCTAGAATCCCATCAATTTCCCTTTGCAAACTTCAAAGGCCAGGTAGCCGATTGGGATGCATCCATGATGCAAAAGTCAGGCAGCCAAAAAATAAAATTCATGGGCAAACTCGAGATTCACGGCATAAGCAAGGACGTCGTAGAACCAGGCACCATGGAACTCAGTGGTGGGCAAATTCGCATGTCCACCGACCTTATGGTCACCGTGGCCGACTACGGTATTAAAGTACCCACCTTGGTCCGTGACAAAATTGCCAAAGAGGCGGCCGTCCATGTGGAAGTGCACCTCAAGCCCTCAGGTCAATAAATCGTAACCAAGGGGCCTTGGACGTCGCATCCGCGTCCATTGGGTTCAACGCATCCTTGTAGGTGTGGAGCACAGCAGGTCCCCCGTAGGCCAGGGTTGACCACATGCCTTCCACTCGCTCCATGGGAATTCCTGATGGGTTCAGGTTACGAATCACCTTTTGGGCCGCCTCGTGTTCTCCTTTGAATTTGCGACGGAGTGCCTTTCGGTATAGCTGTTCCAAACGCTCCAATTCTTGAATCATCTTGTGCCTGGATGCCCCCACTGCTCCGATTAATCCTGAATCCACCTCAAGCAACAACGCACGCAAGGGATGAATCAAAGATTCCACTTGATGTTCTGCCCAGTTGCCGAAGTCACCTTCGTTCCAGAACGGAGATGCCGAAGAGTGTTTTTGAACGATGAGCGACCAAAATTTAGACTCCAATTCTTCTGCAGATTTCCCTAAATCATCCCATGCCCAACCCGACGCTGTCCATTGTTGCGAAATTTCCGGTGCCAACCAGGTCAAGGAAGGCCTCAACAAAGTGAGCGGAAATGGAATTTCGTAATGAGCAAACAAGGGCTTGAGCGCGGCCCAATACAATTGCTCGGAACCTCCACCCACAAAAGCCACATTGGGAATTGAAAATTCCTGATAAAGCGGCCTTAATGCCACACCTGGGCTGAACACGACTGGAGGCATTCCCAACAAATCATCAGCATTCCATCTTCCCTCCGGCTTGATTCTTGCCTTTCCATCCAACACGAAGAATGGCCAATCGCGAACATGCAAATCCACTGCAATCCCATGATTCGCCAACATTTGCTCCTTGCGTTGTTCAACTAGGGAGGCCGCTAAGCCTGGTGATTGAATTTGATCCCTCCATACCGGCGCAAAGGCTTCTTTGAGCATGGCATCATCCCCATCCAAGACCAGTAAACTGTTGCCTACAGCACCAACGCCTCGCTCCAGCCACCCTCCATCCCCCAACAAGGCATGGGCCAACCTCCGAGTCGATTGCGCGACCGTAAAACCACGGGCATACGCGTTTTGCAATAAACTTCGAAGCTCCTCGCGATAAGGCGCGTTTTCGAAAGCATCGAACCAATCCGTCGATACGGAATCCGGCACCATCAATCGCCCAAACGCAAAAGTTCCCTTGTCCCCTTCCCAATCCAGGCGTTTGCCATTCACAACACAATGTCCCAACTCAGCTAAATCATGGTCTTCCGAGCCCATCCAATACAAGGGAACCCACTGAAAATCAGGAAGAATTTTGGCGAGATGCTCAGCCAAAGCTATGGTAGATAACAATTTATGCAACCAATACGCCGGGCCGCCCAACCAATTCGGCTGGTGAGCCGTGGTGACCACCATGGTTCGAGGGGATTCGAGCAAGGTGCATGTCGCATGGGGTATTTCCAAGCCTGACAGCTTGTATTGCCTGCGCAGCGCATCGATCAACCGCATTCGCTGATCCAAGCTGAAGGAAGCGGACCTTGCCTGGGCCGTGGTCTTTAGCTGTTCCAACACAGACTCCGAAGCATTGGCCATGGGATTAAATTCGCCCAAGGACCACCATCGGCGTAGGGATTCGGATGCCCAGGTTCCATGGGCCAACGACAAGCTATGCACCAATGAGGCCATCGACTAAACGATCTCTAAGATTACAGATTCTATGTGGTACATTGTCATGAAAACAGAATCTACGCAGGCTTGGCGACCAAATCAAATTCTTCGGCACGGACAATTTCTACCTGGACCATGGAACCCACCGACCAAGAACGGGTTTGCTCGTTCATGGGGATCAACACCTCGTTATCAACTTCCGGGGAATCAAATTCACTCCGTCCCACCCAATGCTTGGATTCTTCCCGATCCAACAGGACCTTCATGGATCGCCCCACTTTGCGGTGGTTAAGATCCAAGGAAATCTCTTGCTGCAAAGCCATCAACGCATCGGCACGCTCTTCTTTGCATTCTTCAGCAACATCATCCTCGAGCAAGTAGGCCGAGGTATTCTCCTCGTGGGAATACTTGAAAACCCCCATTCTCTCCAGACGCATTTCTTTTACAAAATCGACCAATTCTTGAAATTCCGCCTCGGTCTCTCCGGGAAAGCCAACCATCATCGTGGACCTCAGGTGAATCCCGGGCACGGTTTGGCGAATTTCCTCCAGGAGTTTCCGGGTCTGCCTGGCCGATATGCCTCTGCGCATTCGTTTCAAAACGCTGTCCGAAGCATGTTGCAGGGGCATATCCAGGTACAAACAAATATTGGCTCGTTCCCTGATCAAAGGCAGGATCTCCAAGGGAAACTGCCCAGGGTAGGCGTATTGCAAACGAATCCACTCGGCACCGGATTCCGCGGAGAGCCTGTCCAACAAATGAGCCAACTCCCGTTGCCCTGTCTGATCCAAACCGTAGTACGTCAAATCTTGCGCGATGAGCACCAATTCTTTCACCCCACCCCGAACCAAATTTTTCGCCTCCTCCAACAAGTCCTGAACCGAAACCGAGCGATGGTTACCGCGCATCAAGGGTATCGCGCAGAAGGAACATGGTCGATCACAACCCTCCGAAATTTTCAGAAAGGCCGTATGAGAGGGCGTACTTATTCGGCGCTCTCCCAACAATTCCTTTCGATAATCCACACCCAAACCGCGTAAAATGGAGCGTAGCTCCATGGTGCCGTACCAAGCATCCACCTGCGGTATTTCCTTCTCGAGGTCCAACCGGTACCGATGCGACAGACAGCCCATCACCAAGAGCTTGGCTATTTTGCCCTCTTGGCGTGCATCGGCGTATTGCAGAATGGTGTCGATGGATTCTTGCTTGGCATTTTCGATAAAACCGCAGGTATTGATGATCACCGTTTGGCTGTCATCGTTATTGCCTGAGCTTTCATCCAAGATCTCGAAATCACCCGCATGCAATTGGGTGGCCAATCGTTCCGAATCCACGGTGTTTTTGGAACAACCCAAGGTGATTAATCGAACCGGTGCAGGTTTCTTGGGTAATCCTTTGGTTCTCATGCTAATCAGCGTTTATTGGGGATAAGGCTCCTCGTACAAGCGTTGAACGAATCGATGCGTCAAAAGGTTCACGAAACCTGTTCAAATAATCCGTCCACAAAAGCCTCCTTATCAAAGACTTGCAATTGCTCCATTCCCTCACCAACCCCCACAAAGCGTATCGGTAATTTAAATTCTGCGCAGATCCCAATGGCCACACCCCCTTTGGCGGTACCGTCCAATTTGGTTAGAATGAGACCCGTCACTTGGGTCGCTGCGGTAAATTGCTTGGCCTGCTCTACCGCATTTTGTCCGGTCGAAGCATCCAGAACCAGCCATACTTCGTGGGGGGCACCCTCCAAACACTTGTTCAAAACGGTACGGACTTTGGACAGTTCCGCCATCAAATGCCCTTTGTTATGCAAACGTCCGGCGGTGTCAATAAGGACAATATCCGCGGAGGAGGCCATGGCTGATTTGAGGGTATCAAAGGCCACCGATGCAGGATCCGATCCGCTTTGCTGGTGAACCACCCGAACCCCTGTGCGCTCACCCCACAACAACAATTGCTCCACAGCGGCTGCACGGAAAGTATCCGCTGCACCCATTACGACTTGTTTGCCGGCCTGCTTAAAGCGCCATGCCAATTTGCCTATACTGGTGGTCTTACCAACCCCGTTGACGCCTACCACCAAAATGACATGAGGCTTGGTAAGCTTGTTCTCTTCATCTTTAAGGTCTGCTCCCAATAACTCCAAAATATGCTCCTTAAGCAAACCCTGCAGGTCCTCCGGCTTCAAATCTCTACGGCGTTCAATTTCTTGATGAAGTCTGCTCATGATTTTGACCGTGGTATTCACACCCACGTCCGCCGACAAGAGGATTTCCTCCAATTCTTCCAGCAAATCATCGTCTATCCTTGTTCTACCGCTGAACAATCGCAAAATCTTGGAAAAGAAACCCTCCTTGGTTCTCTCCAAGCCTTTGACCAAGGCCTCTTTTTCCTTACGGCCCTTTAGAAAATCAAAAAATCCCATACCTAACAAAAAAGGCCTTCCGTGTTGGAAAGCCTTTCCTTGAAATTATCAAAATATTATTTAGAAAAATAGTCCTTGACCTTATCGGCCGTTACGAACTCTTCTCTGAAGGTGTATGCGCCGGTTTTCTCGGAACGCTTGGCGCGTATGACCTTAACGACTTTCTCTTGTTCACTGGCTTCCCTTTTGAGGGTTGCCACAACTTTTTTGGCCATGGTTCAGTGCTTTAATTATTTGATTTCTTTGTGGGTAGTCACCTTTTTGAGCACGGGGTTGTATTTCTTGAGCTCCATGCGATCCGGTGTATTCTTCTTGTTCTTGGTGGTGATATAGCGGGACATGCCGGGCATACCGCTCGTTTTGTGTTCTGTGCATTCTAGAATGACCTGAATGCGATTACCTTTTTTGGCCATGGTTTAGAGTATTAAAAGCGCTGAATCAAACTTTGCCTTTGGTCAGAAAATCGTGAACGACCTTGCCCATTCCGTTCTTAGCGATGGTACGGATGGCTGAAGTCGAAACCTTCAAGGTAATCCATTCCCCGCTTTCAGGAATATAGAATTTCTTCAATTGCAAATTGGGATTGAAGCGACGCTTGGTCTTGACATTCGAGTGGGAAACATGGTTTCCTTTGATGGCGCGCTTGCCGGTTAAATCACAAACCTTGGACATGGGTTCTGTATTAGTGGGAGATTACAATCTAGCTTGGAGACAAAAAAGAAATTGTTTCGTGTTTAATCTTGAATCCCATGGAGCCAGGCGCTAATTTTGGTCATTGGTGCGCTTTCACTTTTTGGGAATGCAAATATACTCCAAATAGGCCTCCATTCATCCCCATTGCTCGCCCTTAGCCAATATTTCACCCTCTGAACCTTGCCCCATGAACATCGAGTCTCCCCCAATTTCCGCACTGGACCTGGAGCACCAATACGGAGCCCAAAATTACCATCCCCTTCCTGTAGTGCTCCACAGGGGTTCCGGTTGCAGGGTTTGGGATACGGATGGCAAAGAATACCTGGATTTTCTGTCAGCCTACTCTGCAGTCAATCAAGGCCATGCACATCCGCGTTTAATTAAAGTTTTACATGAACAATCAGCGCGTTTAACCTTAACATCCAGAGCTTTTTATAATGATAAGTTGGGGAAATATTGCGAATTCATGTGCCAAACTTTCGGGTATGACCGTCTGCTCCCTATGAACACCGGGGTGGAAGCCGCCGAAACCTCGGTCAAATTGGCCAGGCGTTGGGCCTACGAAGTCAAGGGGATCGCCCCCGACTCTGCGCTGATAGTATTTCCGGAGGGAAATTTCTGGGGAAGGTCGATTGGGGCCATCTCGGCGAGCACAGACCCCGACTCCTACGGCGGATTTGGCCCCTTGGTTCCCGGCTTTGTCAAAGTGCCCTACAATGATCTCGCGGCCTTGGAATTAGCTTTTCAGAATCCGAATGTAGCCGCCTTCATGCTGGAGCCCATCCAAGGGGAGGCCGGCGTCGTGGTCCCGGATCAGGGCTACCTGGCATCCGTCAGAGCGCTGTGCACCAAGTTCCGCGTTTTGATGATCGCGGACGAAATTCAAACCGGCCTGGGGAGAACGGGCGCTCTCCTTGCCTGCGATCACGAGCATATCAAGCCCGATATCCTGGTTTTGGCCAAAGCCTTGGGTGGTGGAATGCTGCCCGTTTCGGCCGTTCTCTGCGCTGATGAAATCATGCTCACCATAAGGCCTGGCCAACACGGGTCAACCTTTGGGGGAAATCCCCTAGCCTGTGCGGTAGCCCGCGAAGCGGTCCAAATTATTTTGGACGAGAACCTTCCCCAAAATGCCGCAGATATGGGAGGCCTTCTCCAAGAAGGCTTGCAAGATTTGGTGGATACCTTCCCCATCCTCCATTTCACCCGCGGCAAAGGCCTGCTTCAGGCCTTGGTCTTCGACCAGGACCAACCGGATTTGGCTTGGAATTTCTGTGTAAAATTGATGGAGCTTGGATTGCTCGCCAAACCAACCCACGGGCATATTGTTCGCCTGGCCCCACCTTTGGTGATCAACGGCCACGAAGTTTCCATGGCCTTGGACCGCCTCAAAAAGGCCCTGCAAACTCTCTAGACCTAATTAAGATTTTCGAGACACCGGCAAGCCTTAGTCGATTCGATGCTTCACCCCGAGAATTATTTCCTTCGAAATTTGTTCTTTTATACGATTTAGTTTTCCTAAATCAGGCGATGAAATCCAGTTGACTTCCCTTAGACGTTGAATATCCAAAGTTTGAATTAAACGAGAGATTTCAATTTCATCCACCCATTGGTCTTTTTGTTTGGCCTGCTCGATCACTTCAAACCAATCAAACGAGTATGTTTGACTAATCACCAAAAGGTCTGCAAAATCTTTGCTTTCGTTTCTGCCAAGTGCGGATAATTTATTGGATAAGATATTCTGCCAATGATCCGTACGGACAAACACAGGGCTGGGCCCTTTGTTCCCGTAGGTATAGGCTACACCGTTGATCCATTCTATTTTGAGCGTTGCGTTGTTGAATTTAACATAAAACTTAACAAAATCATCGGTCCGAACCACGGGCTCAATGGCCAGTCCTATCGAAACGAGCTTATCCACTGCAGCATCTACGCAGGGCAAAAACTCGGATTCCCTGTTCATAAAAAAATCCAAATCATCCGAATAACGATGCTGCAAATATCCTCGACTTAATGCGGTCCCACCGCTCAGGTAAAAGGGCCATGCCAACCCCTTTAATCCATCCAAAACTTTATCCTGCAGTGGATACAGTATCTCCGTATAATAGGTCGGCAACATAGACAAAGCGTGACCTCAAAGAGGTAGGCCATAATTCATGAATAACCTCGGTATTCAAGGCAGCCCTTAATTCCTTTTCGTGCAAGGCGGCAATGAGTTGGTACCAAGTACACGATTTGAGAATACAAGCCAACAACCTTTTTCGATCGTCCTCCAAATTATTGGCGGACAAGAGAAGGTCCAAATCTTCTTTGGAAGTTAGGTATTCATTACGTACCCTCCCAAGGATTAGGCTTCTAAGCTCCGGGTTATGAGGGATTCCGAACATGTACTGTGAGGTCGTCTAGGCGACCCTTGCCTTATCGAACGGATTGAACCACCTTGCGGAAGGATTCCGGGTGATTCATCGCCAAATCCGCAAGGACTTTGCGGTTAAGGTCAATGGAGGAATTGTTCAATTTTCCCATGAGTTGGGAATATGAAATACCCTCTTGACGAGCGGCGGCATTGATACGGGCAATCCACAAATTACGGAAATGCCTTTTCTTGGCTTTTCTATCGCGGTAGGCATAGGTCAAGGCCTTTTCGACCGCGTTCTTGGCGACGGTGAAAACGGTGGACCTGGTGGTGAAATAACCCTTGGCTAATTTCAAAACCCGCTTACGACGGGCATGGGCGGCGACGTTATTGGACGATTTGGGCATGGGGGCTTATTTACCGATGGTTAACAAACGCTTGATGAGGGCTTCGTTGGTGGTATCCACCAAGGCTCCGTGACTCAGACGGCGCTTCTGCACGGTGCTCTTCTTGGTCAAAATATGACGCTTGTAGGCGTGCTTGCGCTTGATTTTGCCTGTTCCGGTAAGAGCGAACCTCTTTTTGGCACCGGAATTGGTTTTCATTTTGGGCATAACGCGGGTTTTAGGCCCCTCCGACAAGGAATAGCCTTGCTTCAGGGA